>Ga0180301_10002242_pt1 | contig 15170 bp, 11 predicted proteins | sample GuaBasSediGuay16_FD_121797 | JGI IMG/M metagenome (GOLD analysis project Ga0180301, IMG submission 121797) | Subseafloor sediment microbial communities from Guaymas Basin, Gulf of California, Mexico - Guay16, Core 4569-2, 12-15 cm | ecosystem: Environmental > Aquatic > Marine > Hydrothermal...
CAAAAGCCTCAAAGCACGTAGAAGCCTGTTAGGATACTCTATTGAGCAACTTGCAACACTGCTCAATAGGGTTAAGAGCCTCGGAGTACGCGGCGATATATCGGCGTATGAGATATGCTACTTAGCAGATACAGTTGAGAAAAATACGGGGGAACTAAGCGATCTAAGAGAATACGAGAAGCTTCACAGAGTAGTAAGCGAGGTTAGAGCTGAATTCATGTGCGTTAAACCGGGCACGGGTAAGAAAAGCGGAGCTGAAAAAACCTAGGTTAAGCTCCAGTGCATTACTCTTAGTGCATTACTACTTGGTAGCTACAACGTAGATGTTCCGCGTTATCTCAGGTTTTCTCGGATTCTGTACATATATTCCTTTCTCAACAATAGTGAAGCCTACAGCAGTAACAGAATCCACTAGTTCTCTCATCTCGTAGAAGAAATAGTATCTCGAACCACTTCTATCCATAACTATATATCCCTCATCAAATGCTCTCTCTAGCAGTTTCTTCGTCTTTAAAGCTTCTATGGTTGGGCTCCATACAGTGAGTATTAGTGTTCCGCGATCTCTCAGCACTCTATAGGCTTCTGAGAGGAGCAAACTACGGCATTCGGAACCAGGTATGTGGTGTAGTACCGCTAGAGCAAGTATGGTATCGAAAACCCCGTCTCTAAACGGTAGGTCGAGTATGTCGCCAGCAACACATACTACATAGGGATCGCCTGCACAGGCCTCTCTAAGCGGAGTAGTAGCAAGGTCGAGCAGCACTAGTCTATCTATAATGCCTAGGCTCAGGAGCCGGCGCGACGTACTAGCTATGCCCGAGCCCAGGTCTAGGGCTAAGCCTTTAGAGTATTCTTCGAGGAATCGGGTACTCCAGGGCTTTACTCGGTAACTAGCCCCTTTTTTCTCAAACCAGCTGATAGTACTTCTCATTATAGCTCCGTATCTGTTCCAGCAGTACTCGGCTGTAACTCTCAACGTTCTACATCTGGGCTAAGTGTTTAGGGTCTAGAAGGCTCAACTACTTCTCTGTATAGTCTCCCGAGATCTTCTCTAAACCTGTCTGGGCTATCGAGGTATGCTGGGTGTTTTGCTCCCTCATATAATATGAGCTTCGCGTTTGGGAAGAGCTCTGCCAGCTTCTCCATATCGTTGATATCAATAACGTCGTCTTCTGTTCCTACTACTATGTAGACGGGGTTTGTGTAGCTTCTATACCATTTAACCAGGGCTTTATCGAAAACCTTGACTGGAGCGATCAGCATAAGCCCCGATGAAGAGTGCTTTGCAGCATACTTAAGTGCTATGTACCCGCCTAGACTAGCTCCAACCACTACAGGCTTAGATGATCCGAAGAATGCGTGTACAGTTTCGTACACTACATGAACGTTTTCTTCTGGATCCGGTGTACGCGGACTACAAGCGCTACGGATACCATAGGGCATATCAATAGCTATAAAGGGTATTTTATCCCGTTCAAGCTGTTCTAGCAGGCCTATATCAACCCATACACTACTAGTGAATGAGTATCCGTGGAGAAATACTATTGGGAGCCCCGGGACATCGTTTACAAGTACGCGGCACCTGTAGCGTCCAAGGTTTAGTATCTCCTCTCTCAAGTACTTATCACCACTATACTGTTTTAGAATACCTGCTAAACTAAGGTATCGCTTAGTGGGGATCCCTAGCTGGTAGAGAGCAAATAGATAGGTTTAACAAGGTATTAGCACAAATACTTACTCATGCATTTACTTAATCGATTCAGCGTGGATAAAAAATTATGGATAGAGAAGGCTTCAATGTGCTTATTAGAGAATATTCTCCTAGAGACATCGAGTGGGTGCTGTGGATAGAGAGAGCATGTTTTCCAGAGAACCAGCAGTACAATGCTACAACGTTTCATTCTCTCCACGTAAAAGACCCTAATTTATTCATAGTTGCAGAGTACCAGGGAGTTATAATTGGATACGCGGTAGGAGAGAGATGGGGGGATGTAGGCCGTATAGTATCTATCGCGGTTCACCCTAGCTACCAGGGGAGGGGTATAGGGAGTAAACTGCTTGAAGCTTTGGAAGAGAAGATGCTTACTCGCGGCGTCAAGACCGTGAGGCTTGAAGTAGGAGTATCTAATACTCCAGCGATAAACTTGTACCTTAAACACGGGTACGAGCCCATTAACATTATCGAAGGATACTATGGAGAGGAAAACGCGCTTGTAATGGCTAAGCGTATCAAAGACTAGCAAGCACTGTACCTAAGAACCAGTAGTAGACGTATGGCTGGGCTAGTCCAAACCCGATAGTTCAACGCTTATCTCTCCTTCCCTCACATACCCCACTAGTATGGCTTCAGTATTGTACTTCCACACGATCCCTCCTTTGTAGTCAATAGCTATGAATCCCAGTGAGTCTTCTCCAACAAGCCTTGTTGCGTACTTTAAAACCGTATTGGCCGTTTCCTCCAAGATCCCCTTCTCTCTATAAACCTGGTCAAGCATCATACACGGCATGGTTTTAATTATTCTCTCACCAATCCCGGTCGCGCTACACGCTATTCTGTCTGTAGCGTAGAAGCCTGCACCAGGTATAGAGGAGTCTCCTACTCTTCCAGGAAGCTTGAGCAGGAGGCCGCCAGTGCTAACTCCTGCAACTAGAAGCCCTGTATCGTCTAGCGCGCATGCTCCTACAGTATCGCTAATTACGACTGCTTTCTTCAGAATCCTCCTATAGTCGGGGTTCTTCTCTAGGAATACTCTGAGAGCATCTATGTAAGGTCTTGTGTATTTCCCCTCGACTACTTTTTCCAGGTACTTATGGTAGAGCTCAACAACCCTCTGCGGTGGTGGAGGGAGAGGTGCAAGTCCTTTAACCCTAGCTAGCTCGTCGGCTCCTCTACCTACTATTAGTATGTGCGGAGTCTCCTCAGCCACGATCCGTGCTAGCTCAATAGCGTTGCGTGTAGCCCTCACGTCTCCAACTGCTCCTAATAGGCCGTTTGAAGCCATAATTCCCGCGTCAAGCCCTCTCTCGCCGAAGAGATCCGGGACGCTACCCCAGCCTGCATTCAGTATACCGGAGTCCTCCATGCACTTAATAGATTCAACAACTGCTTCTACCGCGTTGTTCTCCTCTTCTAGCTTCTTCCACCCACGTTTAGTACATTCCTCTACCACTCTCTTAGCTTTCTCCCTCCTCTCTTGAGTAGAGAGGCTCCAAGCACCAGCACCACCATGGAGTACGAGAGCTTTAACCATACGCTACACCTCCAATACAAGATCGTAGGTTCGGTATAGCTTAAATATACTAGCGTTACTCTAAGATTAGTGGGGAAACCTAGTTGTTAAGAGCATGTGGTTAGAGAGAACCCTGTCTAGAGTAGGGGGTTGCTGAGTCCTTGTCTTCGCTTGAAAACATGGTTAGTAGCATAAGATTTACTCGAGAGCCAACCTATATCTACGTTTTGCCGGGAATATTCCTCGCTATATCGATACCGGCCCTCATAGCCATATCGTTTACAGCCGCCCTCCAAGGTATTGAAAAAGCACTAGCTTCTTGGTACCGCTTACTTGCTCCTCTCTATGCTGGATACTGGCTTTCATCTTCTTACCTAGCATATAGATCCACCAGGTTAGTGGCAAAGCACCTAGTTGATAGCGGTATAACTAGCTACTACTGGCTCAAGAGAAAAGGGGATGTAGATGCCGTTAAAGCCTTATATCGCGGAGCACTACTGCGAAAAACCCTACCATCGCCTACTACAAGCCTTCTTCTAGCTATAGTGACCGGTGGCTTAGCATACCCCATTATACTACATATTATAGAAAAAACCATTAGGGACCACTGCCACGGCGAGGAAGCAGTATTCCTAGGTAGACCGGGAACCATGCGTATAGGGGTTGAACGAGGACTACTCGATATATCCGCTTCAGTACTCACTCTTGGGCTTTACCTAGTGTACTGGTGTCTACGGTTCGTAAAAACCTATAACAACCATGTAAAGATAATACACGGTAATCACCCAGAACCTCCTAGTTCAGTAACTACCTACAAGGAGGCTCTGCCTAGTTTCTCCACACTAGCTCTATCCATGGTCTTCCTTAGCGCAGGAATCTATGGGTTGCTTGGTCTCTACGGCTTGCCAAGCTACCCCATGACTGCACTTGGCTATGGATTGCTGCTAGCCAGTTATGCAGTATCGCAGCGCAGAGGATCCATGTACTCTCAAGCTCTAAGGATATTTGTATTCATATACCTAGTGTTTATATCGGCTACTCTAGTAGGCTTTATCGGTTCTCCAGCGTATCTCCAGCTAGCTGGCGAAACGCAGAAGTACATGCAAGCTATTATGAGTAGAGACCCCGTTACACTTACTATCAACATATTCCTAAACAACTACGCTTTATCGCTGATATCCCTAGCACCACTGGTAGGGAGCCTCTACATAGGAATGGGGTTGACCAATGCAGGCGTCTTCTACGGTGTAGCTCTTCTGACATCGATTGCTAAAGGAGACTATAGTGCCTTAACACTACTCCTAATGCCGCATGCTATACTGGAGCTCTTCGGATACGCTCTCTTCACCACTATATCAACTAGAGTAGTTTATATGGGAGCGAGAAGCCTTGCTAAAGCAGTAATCCTTGGATCCCTGGTACTACTGCTAGCCTCGGTGGTGGAGTCAGCCACTATCCTCATACTAACGTAGAGCTACTCTATTCTAACCCTGATCGGTATGTTGTACTTGTTTTCTAGTTTGCGTAGCCTTCTCACTTTCTTGTTGTAGCTCTTAATGAGGGATCTCGGTATAAGCACTACGAGCGAGTTCTTCTCTACAATGACATCAGCTTCTGGCAGAAGCCTCTGGATCTGTTTAACTAGTCTTTCGTATTCTCCGCCTAACTGGCTGGCTATAGCGCGCTTTTTAACAGGGATCACTACTGTCTGCTCGCCGAAGGTATATATCTCGTATTCCAGCTCCCCTGTTAGGTAGTCTCTAACCTCTATAACTGGCCTAGAGAGCTCGACTTCCTTAAGCCCAGTTGGTAGCTTTACAGTCATTTTGACTTCATACACTTTGTCAACGTAGCCGTTCTTAATGAAGATCACGGTATCTACGAGAGAAGGGATCATACCTAGCTCCACTCTCCCTATGAATCTCTGGATAGCGTCAATAGGTGATGTAGCATGTACCACTCCAATCATCCCTATACCAGCTAGCCTTAGATCGGCATAGAGCTTGAAGTCCTCATCACTCCTCATTTCATCAAATACCGTGTAATCGGGTCTCGATAGCAGTAGTATATCGTGTAGCTCTCCCAGATCCGCGTAGTTCTTGCTGTACTGGGTTATGTTAGGTGGAAGGTTCATGTCACGGGGTGACTCAATGGTTTTAACCACCTTACCCATCCTCATATAGTAGTCTGCCAGTGCTTGTGCAAATGTAGTCTTACCCATACCGGGCGCACCGGCTATTAGGATACCTTCTGCCCTCTCGTTGAGTCTCTGTATAAGCTTTGGCGGTAAGTCGTAGTCTTCTAGGCTTAGCTTCTTGAGAGGCCTCACAGCGGTTATCTCCCAGCCATCGCTTAGTGGGGGCCGCGTAATGACTATACGGTACGTGCCAAGCTGTATGATTGTTGAGCCGGGTCTGTCTATCTCTATAAAACCGTCCCTCCTCCGCCTTGCCTCCTCTATTAGCTGGTTAGCAATTATCTCTATGTCCCTACGTGTCATAGGAGTCTTAGATACCGATACGTAGATCCAGTCACCGGGTCTACCCTTCTTAGCTATGGGTGTCGTATCTTCTTTCAAGTGTATGCTCATAGTGGTTTCGTCGAAGAACTTATCAAGCATTAACCCATTCTCGCTGCGCGGCTCGATGTATATTACCGGGATCCCTATTGATTCAGCTACTATTTTCTGAACCCTATCACCAGTTACTAGTACAGCTCCTAGGCTATATGCATAGTCTCTTATAGCAGTATTAGATTCTATAGAGTTCTCGCTAAAGTCCAGATAGCGTGGTACTTCCCCACCGAATTCAAGCTTTATCCTACCGCTTTTCTCCAGCTCTCTAAGCCTCCTGATCTCCTCGAGACCGGCATAACCTAGTACGCGGTCGTGTCTAGCATGGTACTCGAGCTCGGCAAGACTAATTCTATGTATTACTATTCTTCCCTCAAGCACGCCCTCGGCTACTAGCTTTGAAACAATACCTTCTACTAACGCGCTCGTATCAGGTACGTACACTTTCTCGCCAGCTAGCTTAATATCGCTCAATCGCTTGATCACCTATCCTAACACTATGGTTTAAGAGAGATAAATTACTACCCCTTAATTAAGGTGACTTAACGATTTCTAAGCTTATAGTGTAGCAGAGACCACGGAACTCTAGATAGCTCTGTCCCCACTCCTAACCCAGGAATTTTAGCTACTTCTACAATACTAGCTAGTATGGCGAAATGCGGTGTTATGTTGTGAAAGAGCTCTTGCTTCTGATAACTATACTAGTAGTGTCTATACCACCTCTGTCCTCTTTAGTTTCAATGGGTCAATCTAGTAGTGAAGAGCTACTACCAATCTTCAATACTACTAGAAGGGTGATCCCGGATAATCTACCCTGGTACCCCATACTGGTTTTCGGCGATAATAGGCCTGGAGACACTAAGTCGGCGGCGTACAACCCCGTGTTCTACAGGATAGTTGAAGAGTTCGATACAATCCTACCTATAGCGGTAATAGGTACCGGGGACTACGTTGGATTAGGGTACGAGTACCAGTACCTAGAGTTCTACAGAGTCCTCAACTCTACGAGACTCGAAAACCTGTGGCTAGCCGTAGGTAACCATGACGTGGAGGTTAGCGAAGGATGGGATAACTGGGCTAAGTACATAGGTCCAACGAACTACTACATAGACGATATACCTGGGTGGAGAATAGGTATAGTGAACACGGAGGTCAGGTTGACTAAGCATTGGGAAAATCAGCTAAAGCTGATGTACGAGAACCTCTCAAACCGCTCCTTACTGCTGGCTTTCCATAAACCGGTGTTTCCAGATGTAGATCACAACATAAGGTCTGACTGGATCCCTGTAACCCTCAACACTTTCAGTAGCTACGGTTATCCTAAAGTAGTGTTACAAGGGCATTGGCATGGCTGGGGCTATAGCATTAGATACAATGTTACATGGATAGTGACAGGGGGTGCTGGAGCACCTCTCTATACATATGAAGTGACCAAGCCCGAGGAAGGCGATATAGTTACCGGTGTATACCACTACACGGTATTAATACTATACCCTAACGGCACCTTTAGATTTTATCCAGTAGACATAGGATCTGGCAAGTTCAGCGTAAAGAAGCTCGATGATACCTCGTACCTAGTGGTTAACTCCAGAGTAAATCTACGCGGAGAACCGGTGGAGATCCCCGTTAGAGTAAAGTTCACGTACAACGGGGTAGAGGTGTACACGGTATTAATGGCTCCACCTAGGAGTAGCGTAGAGGTTTCATACAGCACTATAGATGGGGTGCACATAGCTATTAGCTGTAATGCTACAGAGTGGTACGTTTACGTCTGCAACCCGGTAGATCCCAATATTTCACATGTTAGCTTACCGGTTAATGGAACAGCTACCATAGATCTATCCGTGGTACTAGGCTCTACAACTCCTACTATGGCTTCTAAAGAAACAGTATCTACTGGGTACACTCCTACTAGGAGTTCTCCAGCCATAGAAGAGAGTACACAGGTAGAAAAGCCTAAGTCAACGCCTACGTTAAAATCTTCACCACTACATCCAACTAGCCCTACGCCTATACCACATAGAACTACAGAGCTCCCGTCTACGCTACAGAAGCCATGGGTAGCTCCAGAAACAGATTTCAAACCGTTCCTTCGAGTGCTCTGTGGAGTACTGCTAGCTTTAGGCTTAGGAACAGCTATATGGCTTTTCTCTAGGAAAACATAACAGGTATTCTTAACCTAATATTCTAGCAACAGCTAATAAGTAATTAGGCTAGAGTTTACCCTAAGCCATAGATGGTGAGGGCTAGTTATGATTAGAACTAGCCATGTAGGTAGTTTTCCCTTACCGCATAGCTGGGAAAACGTAGCCAGCGTACTAAGAGATCTAAGCAGAATAGGTATTGATGCTCCTCCCTATCCACAGCTAAGGGTATTCACGGAGATCCTCCTAGACCCCCTAGTAGAAGAGGGTATTCTAGCTAAGAAGAAGGGCTTCTACTTCTTACTTGATAGGAATAGGCTCAGAGATCTGGAGCACCTAGAGCCCCGTGTTCCAGAGGCTGAGTATGCAGTAGACTGTATTCGTAGAGGAGGATATAGGTTCGAGTGGTTGAGAGGGCCAGTAGCAGGCCCCTTTACTCTTGCATCCCGTATCTACATGAGCGAGAATGCTTCACTAGGTCTGGTAAATACCCTCATCAAGGACAGGAAGTCCGTAGAAGCTCTAGCTGGTTATGTGAGGAAGAATCTGGAGTACTTATTTAGTATAGGCTATAACTTGCTGTTCTTAGACGAGCCTATTCTTAGCATAATTGTTGGGAAAAAGAGGATCCTCTTTGGGTATAGCTCTAGCTATATCTCGGAAATCATAAACCACATCCTAACCAATATACCTGGCGAACACGGTATACACGTGTGTGGCTCTCTTCCAGAGCTTCTCTATCAGATCCTGTTATCAACCGAGGAGCTCAATATCCTAAACTTCGAGTTCCACGATAGCCCTAAGAACAGAGAACTCCTAGACCCAGATCAGCTGGCTACGTACTCTAAGAAGATAGCACCTGGTATTGCTAGCTCGAAGAAACCAGTACTTGAAAGCGTTGAAGAGCTGGAAAACCTACTAGTAGAGATCGGCGAGAAGACTTCGTGGAATATAGACCTGGTTTCAGCTGATTGTGGTTTTGGTGGTCTACGGGTTTCCGGGGCGGATCCGTATCAAGCCTATGAAGTTAGCCTTGAGAAACTTAGTAGAATAAAGCAGGCAGTGGAGAGAGTGGTTAAGGGGTTTTTCTAAACATAGTACGCGCCATGCTAAAAAACTCTATTATTCCTATTCTAATTTATTCTTAGCTCTTTCCAAGAATTCATCTACTAGTTCTTTAAGAGGGGGTCCTTCCACTATTTTTATGCTAAACCTAGTTTTAATAACAGGCTTATCGATCTTTATCAACCTAGTTATATCGCTTGGAGTACCCAGTACAACTACATCTGCTGGTACGTTCTTAATTGTTTCTTCGAGTTCTTTCAGCTGTTCTGCCGTATATCCTGTGCTTGGTAGCACTGGCCCTATGTGTGGATACTCTTGGTATATTTTCTTGAAGAACCCGGTGGCATAAGGCCTGGGATCTACCGGTTCAGCGCCGTACTTCATAGCTGCAACATAGCCAGCGGCATAAGGGGCTCCACCATGGGTTATCGTCGGAGAATCCTCTATTACTAGTGCTTTCTTACCACTAAGTAGTCCTGGTTTATCAACTACTACCTCGCTCTCAGCTAAGCTTATTCTAGCTCTTGGATTCACCTCTCTCACGTTTTTCTTGATCTCGTCAATAGCGCGTTGCTCGGCTTGATCAACTTTATTGATTATAACCGCATCGGCTAGCCTAATGTTCACTTCTCCAGGGAAGCTCTTGATTTCTAGTCTAGGCCTCATAGCGTCGGCTACAGCTATCATATAGTCCGGCCTATAGAAAGGCCAGTCATTATTTCCTCCATCCCACAGTATCATGTCGCTCTCTTTTTCAACAACTTCAAGTATCTTACCGTAGTCAACACCTGCATACACGCTGAGGCCCATTCCCAGGTAGTGTTCGTACTCTTCTCTCTCCTCAACGGTAGCACTATATTTGTCTAGGTCTTCGTAGGAACTGAACTTCTCTACGGCCATCTTCTCCAGGTCACCATAAGCCATTGGGTGTCGAACAATTGCTACTCTATAACCTCTTACCATAAGTATCTTGGCTAACTCCCTAGAAACACTGCTCTTGCCAGCCCCTGTCTTAACAGCGGTAACAGCTAACACGGGCTTGCTAGAAACCAGCATAGTCTCTCTAGGGCCGAGTACTCGGAAGGATAATCCACACGCCAGTATTCTGCTCAGTATTCTTCCGAGTTCGTCATAGGTGAGATCACTATAGCTAAGCACAGCTTCATCTACTCCATATTCTCGGGCAATCTTCTCTAGATAATCAATGTGTAGTACAGGTATGCCGTTGGGATAAAGCTCTCCAGCTAAACTAGGCGGGTATCGTCGCCCAGCTATTCCTGGAATCTGCGTTTGTAGAAAAGCCACAATCTCGTAGTTCGGGTTGTTGCGGAAGAATACGTTGAAGTTATGAAAATCCCTACCGCCAGCCCCGATGATCACGGCTTTTCTAGCCATAAAAGCCACCTCGACCACTCAGTACTCTTCATTTAATTGTTTTGTATAAATAAAATACTTAGCTGGCTGGCAACTAGGGATGAGTAGTTGTAGGGCTTAGAAGCAGTGCTGTATGTGGATATGGTGAGTGTATGTAAAACTGTATCCGTAGATTTATGTTAAAAACTACTGTGGTTAAAATAAGGATTGGGGTCTTTAGAATCTCTTAACTAGGTTATTCTGTAGCCTTTCGAGCCTTCTCAGTAGAACCTTTCTCTCAATACTTGCAACTAGTCTACGTGTTGGTATAACGGCGTCCGGGTTTACGCTAATACTGTCAATCCCTGCCTCTACTAGGAACTCGACGATCTCTGGGTAAACGCTTGGTGCTTGTCCACAGATACTGACGGTAGCGCCTTTACTGTGGGCTTTCTCGATCAGCATCTTGATTGCAGCCAGTACCGCTGGATCTCTTTCATCGAAGTATCCCATCTCTGCGAGCAGCTGGCTATCCCTATCTATTCCCAGTACTAGCTGCGTCAGATCATTGCTTCCTATGCTGAACCCGTCTACGTATTCAGCGAATTTATCGGCTAAGAGTACTATGCTCGGTACTTCGGCCATAGCCCATACCTTGAAGTCTTTACTCCTCTTAAGCCCTTCTTCCTCCATGATCTTAAGCGCTTTCTCGAGCTCCCAGGTAGTCCTCACGAATGGGAACATAACCCATACATTGGTTAATCCCATTTCTTCTCTAGCCTTTCTTATCGCTCTAACCTCTAGCCTGAACGCTGGCTCATACTTGGGGTGTATATATCTGCTGACGCCACGCCAACCTATCATTGGGTTCCTCTCTTCTGGCTCGTATTTCTCACCACCTTTTAGTCCGCGGTACTCGTTCGTCTTGAAATCGCTGAATCTTACAACAACTGGTCTGGGGTATATTGCCTGGGCTACCTTAGCTATACCTTCAGCTAGCTTGTCTACGAATACCTCTGGCTTCCCTATCTCTAATAGGTATAGTGGATGGTACTGGACCCAGTCGGTGATTATGAACTCTATCCTCATAAGCCCTATGCCTTCGAATGGTAGGTGCAGGTACTTGTTTATAGCATCTGGTTCTCCGAGGTTCATGTATATCCTAGTAGCTGTAACTGGGTACAGCGGCAGTAGTTGCTCCGGGGATATACCGACAGTGCCAACAGCTACTTCGGCCGCTGGTTTCGCAGGCTTAGCTAGCTCCTCAACTATACCCTCGTAGACCACGCCTTTACCGCCATCAACCGTTACCTTCATGCCGGACTCTATGACTTTAGTCGCATTACCCGTACCGACTACACAGGGTATACCCAGCTCTCTGCTAACTATTGCTGCGTGGCTCGTCATACCGCCTTCATCGGTAACTATTGCTGCCGCCTTTTTCATTAAGGGTACCCAATCGGGATCGGTCATCTTGGTTACTAGGACTTCTCCCTCTTTAAACTCCTGTGCCTCCCTACCGTGTGGATCGAATATTACCTTAGCGACACCAGCTCCTACACCGGGGCTTGCTGGTAATCCACGTACTACGATCTTTGCTTCAGCTAGCTTCACAGTAGCTTCAGCTACGGCTTTCTCCTCGGCCTTTTCCCTCTCCTTTCTAACGCTCCAAACAGTCTCTGGACGGGCTTGTACTATGAAAACGCTCTCCGGGAACGGCAGGTCAGCGTCTACAGCCCATTCTATATCCATGTGCCTACCATAGTGTTCCTCGATCAGGTTTGCTAGCTCGGCTAGCCTCTTAACCTCTTCTTTGGTAAGGCTGGGCTTATCCGGGTCCATCTCTTTTACTAGGTCTAAGTCAACGGCTTCTCCATCGGTAATCCATGCTTTCTTTTCTTCATCCCAGTGCATGTGTATGTTCTTACCCTTCCTTGGATCAAAGACTATAGCTGTTGTTTTGTGGTTGATCCTCTCCTCGATTACTTCTAGTGTCTTCTTATCGACGATCCACTCGTCGGGTGTGACCTTACCACCTACTACTGATTCGCCTAGACCCCAGCTTCCCTCGATCGCTATGACTTTTTCGTCACCAGTTACTGGATGTAGCGTGAACATGACTCCGGCCGATCTGCTGTTGACCATTTTCTGTACAGTAACGCTCATCAATGCTTTTTCGTGTGGAATGTTCTGCGCGACCCTGTAGAATATTGCTCGCGATGTAAACAGGCTTGCCCAGCACTTCTTAACGTGCTTAATAACGGCTTCTTCGCCGTACACGTTTAGGTACGTCTCCTGCTGGCCAGCAAAGCTTGCTTCAGGCATGTCTTCTGCCGTTGCACTACTGCGTACAGCTACGCGGAGTGTAGCCGGATCTATTCTAAGCTTAGCTGCAAGCTCTCTATAGTACTTTCTAATTTCTTCTTCTATCTCGCGAGGCATAGGCTCGTTTAGGATCATCTCTCTTATCTTAGCACTAGTTTCATCGAGTGCTCTCTTATCGTTTACGTCTAGTGCTTGAAGCATTTCATAGATTTTTTCCATTAGCCCTGTTTTCTCCAAGAAGTATTTATACGCATAAGCTGTTACCGCGAAGCCCGGTGGAACCGGTATACCTGCTCTCAGCATTTCACCTAGGTTAGCATTTTTCCCACCAACTAGGACGACGTCATCTTTAGTTACTTCTTCGAGCCATACAACGAACTTCTGCTCTTTAGGGGCATTCGCCATAGTCCATCAACCTATTAATAGTTTAATATTCGCTTATCATGATATGCTTCTATGGTTTTTTAAACCTAGTGGAGCGTTTACTCGATCTAACAATACTTAGAGCGGCTAATCGTAGAATACTCTATGGTTTTCCAATAAGGATGTAAAAAGATCAATATATGCTTTATTTCTGAGAAAAGTTATCTCCGACGGCCTCTACTAACTCTCCTCCTAAGCGTAATCCAGTATACCCATGCTTTGCGCTTTATAGCTGCTATACGGGTATCCAGTAAGCCGTTAATGTAGTTAGTGTATACAGTCGATGATACTAGGAGTGATCTAGCTTTTTTCCCTTCTTTCTGTATCAAAGCTAGAGCTATAGCTGAGTGGAGAAGCTCTCTCTCCCGTATCCTGCCGACAATATCATTCCAGGCTTTGCTTAGGAATTCAGTAGTATAGTTACCTTTTATGAATAGAGGGTGCTCTACAATAGCTCTTATGAGCGGTATATTGGTCTGTATCCCGGTTATAACGTATTCGCTGAGAGCTCTGCTAAGCCTTTTCAATGCCTCTTCTCTGCTACTACCCCATACTACGAGCTTTGCTACAAGTGGGTTGTAGTCTGGCACTATTTCTCGTCCTCTCGTAACTCCGCTATCAACTCTGATCCCGGGTCCGCTTGGTTCCCTATATTCTCTTACAACGCCGGGGCTTGGGAGGAGGGTAATTGGGTTTTCAGCGTTTATCCTAGCCTCTATCGCGTGACCCCTGATCTTCACGTCTTTCTGCTTAAGACTTAGAGCCCCATCTATTGCTATCCGTATTTGCTCCTTGACAATATCTATACCGGTGATCATCTCTGTAACTGTGTGTTCTACCTGGAGCCTAGCGTTTATTTCCATGAAGTAGTGCTTCCTCCTAATAATATCATATATGAACTCAACTGTGCCAGCGCTACTGTACTTTATGCTATTCATGAGCTCTACCGCATCGCTAAGTAGCGTTTTCCTCTCCCTACGCGTGAGCAGTGGTGCTGGCGCTTCTTCTAGTATTTTCTGGTGTCTTCTCTGTATACTACAGTCCCTCTCGTAGAGGTGTATTATGGTGTCTCCATCTCCTAGCACCTGTACTTCAACGTGCTTAGCTCTCTCTATATAGGGTTCAGCGTATAGCCTTGGATCCCCGAAGGCGTTCTTAGCTTCTTCTCGTGCCTGTTCGAAGAGCCTCTCTGCTTCACTATCACTATCCACTACACGAATACCTATTCCTCCTCCGCCACCAGCAGCTTTAAGCACTACTGGGTATCCATAGCTTCTGGCGAACTCAACGAGATCTTTTGGGTCGTCTACAGGAGACCATGGTAGAGTGGATATACCTATTTCTCTAGCCTTCTCCTTAGCGCCTATCTTATCGCCTGCAAGCCTCATCGAGTCTGGAGAAGGCCCTATGAATATAAAGCCTTTATCTGTAACGCTTTTAGCGAATCCAGGGTTTTCGCTAAGAAAGCCATAGCCTGGATGTATAGCATCAGCTCCTAATTCTTCGGCAGCTCTTAGAATGCTCTCGGTGTCGAGGTAGCTTGAGACCTTGTAGTCTTCCTCCACGTACTGTCTATGTAGCGATGCCTTATCTGCATCTGTGTATATACCGAGAGGTATATAGCCCAGCTCTCTCACAGATCGTGCAATCCTTATAGCTATCTCTCCCCTATTAGCTATTAGTATCCTTACTGGCAATCCAGCGCACCGATTAGTAAACAGCTGATCAAGCCATTGTATTAGTGAATGGCTTTAACACTATATTTAAGTCTTACCTCCCAGGATATAAGCTAATCTGTTCTGCTACGTAAGCGCTTAGCTCGTGCTGCATTAACTAAATGTATCTCAGCTTTATAGAATCCAGCCTACTTATCTCTCTCAAGGCGTTTACCGGGTCTCTATAATCTATTCCTTGTAAAACCTCGTAGTCGCTGAGCGTAAGCGGTTTTACCCTGTAGATTACTAGAGTACTACCCATGGCTACTACGGCGTGTCCAATACCTCTATCTAGTAAGAGCCTCGTTATCATCTTCAGATCGGTACTGCTAGGCAAAGGATA
>Ga0180301_10002243_pt1 | contig 15168 bp, 17 predicted proteins | sample GuaBasSediGuay16_FD_121797 | JGI IMG/M metagenome (GOLD analysis project Ga0180301, IMG submission 121797) | Subseafloor sediment microbial communities from Guaymas Basin, Gulf of California, Mexico - Guay16, Core 4569-2, 12-15 cm | ecosystem: Environmental > Aquatic > Marine > Hydrothermal...
CTTTTATTTCCAGAGGTACTTTGTTTCTCTCGAAGATTTTCAACTTCTTTACAATTTCCTTTACTTTTAGCATAATAGTGCTTAATTTTAAGTATCTATAGTTTTATGTAATGTGGACATGTCCGTTGAATGAAAACGAAAGAGAAAATAGCGACAGAAAAGTATTTAAATTAGTTTGTAACGGGCTTCACTAGAAAAAAATTTAAATTGTGCAGATAATGCGAAAACATCGCCGATACCAAAAACCCTCTGTTGTGAGAACATGATGTTGGAGAAGCTGGTGGAAAGAAAAGAACAATTGGAAAAAGAACTGCAAGACCTTATCGAGAAAAGGAATTCGTTGAATAGAGCTGCTAGGGAGTATGCAGACAAAAGAGATGAATTGAACAAAGAGGTGAAGGAGCTACTTTCGAAAGCTAAGGAGTTTAAGGCAAAGAGGGACGAATTCAACAGTAAAGCTAAAGAGGTAAAGGTAAGGAGGAATGAGATACACAGACAGATAGACAAGCTGTATAAAGAGTTGGACAAGCTTAGAAAGTCGATAGACAGGGGAGGAAGACCGTTGGGAGAGATAGAGAAGGAAATAAGAAAGCTTGAATTCAAGCAACAAACAGCGGTTTTGACGATAGAGAAGGAGAGGGCTTTAGTTGAGAGAATTGCGAAGTTGAGAAGGGAGTTAGAGGAGAGAAAAGAACAGTTAGAGAAGCATGAGGATTTCAGAAGGCTTATTGGAAAGATAAGGGAGTTGAAGGAGAGAGCCAAAGAATTGCATCAACAGATGCTCGAGTTGGTTGAGAAGGCTGATGAATATCATGCAGAGATGGCTAAGGTGTTTAATGAAGTGGATGAGAAAAGGAAGCAAGCTGATGAGATGCATGAGAAGTTTTTGGAGAGCAAGAAAAATGCTGATAAAGCCCATGCTGAGATCGTGAAGACGAGAAAGGACATTAAGGATTTGGACAAGGTTATAAAAGCGTTGAAGGCGAGGCAGGCAAAGAGCAAGGAAGAGAGGGAGAGAGAAGAACTTAGAAGAAAAGCAAGGCAAATCTACGAAATGTTCAAGAGGGGAGAAAAAATAGGAACTGAAGATTTGTTGTTGTTGCAAAGGGCTGGCTTAATCTAATTTTTTGTAGGCCTTTGCAAACTCCACATTTACCTCTACAACTTCTTTTGCAAACTCTTTTTGTTGCTCAGTTACGTCCTCAAAGGTATCGTCTTTCTCTACAACATGTCCGTGCGGCACGAATTTCCCATCGGGAATTTCCGCATCTATCACAATTGCACCGTGCCCTATAAAACAATCTTTACCAATTTTTGCCCTCAGTATTATTGCCCTAAATCCAATGAAGCTGTTATCTTTAATCTCCGCCCCTCCATGCACGATGCAACCGTGAGCCAGCGATACTTCCTTTCCAATCCTAACTTGAGAGTTCTTTAGTGCGTGTATTATCACGCCATCCTGAACATTTGTTCTACCCCCAATCACAATTGGGCTCCCCTCGTCAGCTCTTAAAATGGCGAAAGGTGCTATGTAAACGAATTTTCCAATTCTAACGTCTCCTATTACTTCAGCCTTTGGGTCAACAAATGCCGTATCGTCTATGGTCGGATTACAGCTTTTTAGCCACGCAACTTCAGGATTCTTTCTGGGCATGGTTTTAGTTGTTTTAATCATTTTAATCTTTTTTGAAATTCACCCATCATTAAGGTAATTAAATGAATTGTCCAAAAGACAGAAGTTCAAAAGAGAATAACTAAGGTGGAGGTTCCGATGGCTATACGAACATCACACCCTTGATGTCTGCTGAATATCTTGTGTCTTTCCGCATCACTTTTTCAATCGCCTTCATGAAATCGTTCTTAGTCACTCTACTCCTTTCATCTCTGATGGCAAACATGCCAGCTTCAGTAACTATAGCCTTTATGTCTGCTCCACTTGCATTCTCTGTCATGCTTGCCAATTCGTTAAAATCAACGTCGTCTGCTAACTTCATCTTTCTGCTGTGAATCTTGAATATCTGCACTCTGCCCTCAAATGTTGGTAGTGGAACCTCTATTATCCTGTCAAACCTCCCCGGCCTTAGAATTGCTGGATCGAGTATGTCAATTCTGTTTGTAGCGCCCATTATCTTTACTTCACCTCTAGGGTCAAATCCATCCATCTCAGCCAATAACTGCATTAAAGTTCTTTGAACTTCCCTATCACCACTCGTATCACTCCCAGTTCTTTTGGCAGCGATTGCATCCAATTCATCAATGAATATTATTGCCGGAGCCTTCTCCTTTGCAAGCTGGAAAACCTCTCTGACTAACCTCGCCCCCTCACCGATGTATTTCTGCACGAATTCACTGCCAACGACTCTGATAAAGGTTGCGTGGGTGTGGTGAGCCACAGCCCTAGCCAACAAAGTTTTTCCTGTGCCTGGGGGACCAAACAGCAAAACACCCTTTGGCGGCTCAATGCCTATCTCAGCAAACAAATGCGGTTTTAGTAATGGCAGTTCAACAGCCTCCCTAACCTCATCAATTTGTTTGTCTAACCCTCCAATATCCGAATAACTGACTTCTGGCTTCTCATCTACTTCAAACCCGTACACCATCGGGTCCTTTGGTGTGGGCAGAACATTTATTATTGCGAGAGTTTGCTGATTTAACGCAACTCTTGCTCCAGGTTGCAACTCATTTTTATTTAGGTATTGGGACGTATTAACAACAAATTTTGGTCCTGTAGAGCTCTTAACAACCACTTTTCCATCTTCCAATACGTCTGAAACGTAACCAACGATTAACGGGGGTGAGCGTAATCTTTCAATTTCACTCCTCAATCTTCTTACTTCTCTTTCATACCTTATTCTTTCAGATTCTACGAATCTTTTTTCATCTTCAAGTCTTCGATAAAGTTCTTTAAGTTTGTAATATTCTTCTTCCAACTTCCTCAATCTTTCCATTAAGTATTCAGACAATTCTACTTCGTCCTTAGCCTTAACATCGTCCACCATTCGGAACCTCCAAATAACTATATATTACTTCAACTATAAGAATTTATTGGAGGTTGGCTATGGATTGCGAAATTTGTGGTAAGCCGATAAAGGGTAAGGGCTTCAAAGTGATCGTTGAGGGGAGTGAAGTGACAGTCTGCTACGCTTGCAAGAGTTATGGCGTTGAAAAACCGATTTCTAAAATTTCGCAGCCAGGTGTGAGCAAGGTTCTGATCAAGAGGAAAAAACAATCTACAAACATCGAGTTTAGCGAAGAATTGCTTGAAAATTACAACTTAATAATCAAAAGGGAGAGGGAAAAGAGAGGATGGAGTCAGGACGTCTTGGCTAAGAAGATACAGGAAAAAGCCTCGTTAATCAGAAAAATTGAGAATGCCGAAATTACACCAGAGCCTGAAGTGATAGAGAAAATTGAAAGGCTGTTTAACATCAAGTTGAGGGAGAAGGCTCCTGAGGTTAAGGTGAATCTCAAGAAAATCAATTTAACACCAACGCTGGGGGATGTTGTGGTTATAAAGAAAAAAAAGAGATAAGTTGTTAAATCTGTGAATTGAGGCAAGACTGGATTAAGACAAGACAAGTAAAAAGTTAGTAAACTATAAAATAGTAATATGAAATTTGAGGGTTTAAAGTGGGAAGACAGAGGAAACTACAGGGTTGCTAAGGTTTTTGATATTTCAAACGATTCGTTCGTTCAATTGGTTGAGATTAAACCAAAGAGTAAGGTTGGAAAGCATTACCACAAACAGCAGACAGAGGTTTTTGTAATTTTAGACGGTGAGGCAAAACTTGGAATTGGAGATAAAGAGTGGTTGGCTAAACCAAAAGACATCTTTCTTTGCAAGCCTAAGGACATCCATTGGGTTGAGAATGACAGTGAAAATCCATTCATGCTCGTTGTTTTTAAGTACAATTGGGTGGAGAATGATACCGTTTGGATTTAACTTATTTTAATAACTAAAAAAACAATAAAAAAGCTTTAAATTTTTAATCAATCGTGTGCTGCGGCAAATTTGGTGTAGCCGAAACAAGCCATACATCACTTATTAGGGGGAAAGATTGAAGACCACAAAGTATCAAGTGTCAAGTTATACATTTATTAACATCCGATTTACACCTTCCACATGCTCTTACCCTTGTGATAAAGCTCCATGAAGCCACATTTTCCACAGACAAACATTACAACTTCATGGCTTTTCAACGACCATATACCACTTGCCCCAAGAATTACCCCTCTTCCTTTGTAATTACAGTGCTTCCACATCTTTGGCATTTTCCATCAGCTAGACCTTTTTCCATGTTTACACCTCCTTAATTTTTATTTTAAATTCTTTCTATTTCATTTAAATAGAGCTTGGCGTTTAACTAAGGTTTTGCAGATCTAAACTTAGTGAAAGTGGGTGAAGCTGTATGTTAGCTGAAGTGGGTGTTAGAGGAAAGTCTGATTAGCCGCATTAAGAAATTGCATAAGACCATTTGATAAGCAGAGGGTGAGCAAATCGAACTACTATAAACTTCAAACTCAACATTCTTCAGCCCACCAACAATAGGCTAACAGAACTTACAGACATCAAATAGATCATCCAAAAAAGAAAATAAAAAGTGTTTTAAGTAGTTGGGCAAATTCATAATCATGTATATATTCGTGTATATCACCGCTTCAAACATCGATGAGGCTAAAAAAATTGCAAAAAGCTTGTTGGAGAAAAAACTTGCCGCTTGTGTTAACATCTTCCCCATAACTTCTCTTTTCTGGTGGGAAGGAAAGATTGACGAGAGTGATGAAGTGGCTATGATCGTTAAAACCAAAGCTGATAGGTTTAAAGAGTTGAAAGATGAGGTTTTATCCTTACATAGCTACACAACACCTTGTATTTGTGCAATACCAATAGAGGAGGGATTCAGGAAGTTTTTGGACTGGATAGACGAAGTAATGGGAGAATGAGTCGGAAAACTGCCACCTTTGGAACGAGAAGGGAAGTTATATACAACGAAGAACACTGGGAGAATTTGAAAGACAAAAGAGAGCGGGCAAAAAAGGTGATGGGTAGCTTAAAAAGCTTTGATTTGAGATCACTGGTTTACGGCAGTGTTGCGAGGGGCGATGTGACAAAAAACAGCGATGTTGACATCTTTGTGCCATACAAAGTCCCTTCGTACAGAATAGAGCTTGCTTTGGACGGATTTCAGATAATAGAGAAAAGAATAGTCCAAGCAACACCAAATTACGCCATAAAAGGTGAATTTTTGTTGGAAGACAATACAACAGTTAGCTTTCCACTCGTAAAAATGAGGGAGAGGGAGTTAGACTTCTACCGATTTGGTGGGGCTTTGGATTACGATTTGCTAATCAACAATGAGAGGGTTGCAGGTGTTGACAAAAGACTGATTTTGATAATTCCTACGGAAAATGGGCATAGGGAAATACCTATTAACGAAATACAGCCGAGTGCTGTGGCTAAAATCCTTAATGTTGGGATAGAAATTGTGAATGAGAGAATGAGAGTTTTGCTTAGAAGGAGGGAAGTTGGTAGAACTGGAATTTTTCTTTGCGAAACGATACCGTTTGATGAGAGCTTTGAGTCTGCATTAAATTGCATTGCTGCAAAAAATCCTGTCGTAAGAAGAATGATAAAGAATGGAAGGCTCATGTAAACTTATTCCTTTACATCTTTACGTCCTCACCCATTTAAAAAGGGCAGGAATAGATTATGCAAAGTCGATATCCAAGATGATTGGAGTTTCTGTAGGTGTTATAGAAAATACCCTAAGCGAGATGGAGAGAAAGAGAATTATCGAGAGAACTCATGGTTCAGCAATAAAAAGAACGGAAGCAAGGTTTAAATTGAGTTATGAAGTAAGAAAGCATCACAAATACTACAGATTGACGAATGATGGCGAAAAATTGCTTAGAGCCATAAAAAACAACATAAATGATATTTTGAGGACATAACAGGATTTGAGAGGGCATTTGATGTGTTTGTGTTCATTTTAAAAGCTGAATATGAACATGCCGCATACATAGCCAAATCGTTTTCAATGAGCATTGAACAGACAAAGAATTTGTTATCGACATTAATCGAGTTTGGGTTAATAGAGGAATCAAAGCCGAAGGTTTTGAAGAAGAAACACAGAAAAGCTAAACCGAAAAAGGAGACAAGGACACAGCATAAGTATTACAGGGCAACGAGGTTGGGTAAGATGTTGGTAAGGTATTTGTTTTGAACCTTGCAATTTAGTCTTTCAGACAACAAAATATTTTTAACATGCTGCTGACACAACTTGAATGCGATTTGGATTTTTTAGGAGGAGAAAACAGAGAGAAATCAAAAAGTTGAGCTTAGATGAGGTGGAACAAAAGATAATTGAGGAAATTGAGGGCAATAAAAAGTTAGTAGAAGATATTATAGGCGATTATTCAGAAAAATTAGGCTCATTGGTCAACGAATTGGTCCAAGAACTGAAAAAATTTGATCCCTCATCCCTTCACCCAAGGTTGGCTGGCATTGCAAAGAATTTCAAGTCGAGTATGCTCGAATTGTGGAGTAAAGAATTGGATTATGAAAAAATCAGAAAAAACATGGAAAAAGTTGCCCTGTTTAAGCTAAAGCATTTTAAACTGTTGTTTGGTGTAAATCCAGAAGAAATCAGCAGGATTAATGAGATACTCGGTGAGATTGCTGATGTCGTATCTACCATTGAAGGTAAGACGAATAGCATCGCCTTTAATGAATTAAACATCGCAATGGAAAACGTAAATCGATTAAGGGATATTCACAAAAATAAGAGGAAATTAGAGGAAGATAAGAGAAAATTAATGGAGAAGTTAAACGATTACGGAAATGTTGTGAAAGAAACGAGTAAGATTGAGTCGAAGGTGCAAAAGGTAGAGGAAGAAATAAAGGATTTAGAATTAGAAATAACAAGGAAAGAAGATTACGTTAAGAAGTTGATAGCCACCGTTAGAAAACCAATAAAATCCTTTGCCCACGACGTAGGATCAAAAATAGACTTTAATGATTTTGATGGATTACAATCCATTTCAAAAAAGGTTATGGTTGAAATGGCAAAGGGCAGGATAAGGGTGAAAAGCAGACAGACTGATAACATTCTTTTAGCCCTCAAAGAGATTGGAGATGGGAGGTTGAGTAAAGAGATGGGGGAAGTTAATGCACTAAAAAAAGCGTTGGCTGACAAAAAATTGGAGTTGCAGAAATTAAGATCAAAGATACCAAAGTTCGATGTTAATTCAATAAAGAAGGAAATTGAAAGCATAGATAACAAAATTGAAAGATTAAATGAAGAGTACGATAAAATTAAGGCATTATTGGAGAGTAGACTTTCAAAAATTTTCGGTTTTGATGTGGTGATTGAAGAGTAAATAAATTTGTTTTAGTTTTAAAAATTGATATCAATAACAGAACTGGTTGTTTCTACCAAACATTCTTGGTTTAACACTTAAGAATCACACCTGCTTCTGCTAAAGCTTTTAATTGCGAATGCTACAAATAAGATGAGGGTCAAAAAAGTTTTTAAGATATTATTTTAAAGTTAGCTTAACTATGGAAGTTATTTCACTTGATGATATAAACTGGTTTGAATTTGAGTGTTTTGTAGCTAATCTTTTTGAGCGACTTGGGATGGGGAAAGTTGAAGAAATTCTTAAGACTAAAGATGCTGGAAAAGATATCGTTATTCGGGCACCTGATGACAAATTAATAATAGTTGAGTGCAAGCATACTCCCAAAAGCACAATAGGTCGACCGGTGGTTCAAAAGTTTCATTCAGCTGTCATTACAGCTCAAGCAAAGAAGGGTTATATAGTAACGACAGGCCGTTTTTCTGAAAGTGCTATCAAATACGCTAGAAGTCTAGATCCACCTATTGAGTTGATAGATTCAAGAATTCTGTATGATATGGCTAAGAGAGCCAGAATCAAGTTACTCAAAAAAGGTGTACCATGTATTGCCACCCTCAAGTGAACTTGTGTTCCGAAGGACGATTAAACACATTGTTGGAAATCCATTGAGCTATCCTAAAACTCCTAATGAACTGGCGAAAGTAAAGATAACAAAAATTACATTTATCCCAGCTTGTCATATAGGATATAGTTTACATGAAGACTTTTCAACAAGAGTTGGCGTTATACACAGCATCCATATCGATAAGGGACAAATTTTAATTAGTGGGATAGATGGTAAGCTGATAGATAAGCATCTCTTAAAATTAGTAGTACCGTCGTCTCTCAGCGAAGAATGGCTTCCACCTAAGGATGATGTCTCACCATATAACTTCAAGATTGGTTATCTCGAAGCAAAGAAAATAGGAATAAAATACATTCAGGAGCTTCATACCCGAACAGTTTCGTATTATGGTGCAAACAGAGTTCGTTATACCAAGACTTGCGTACCACGCGTTTCGAACATATTTATCAAGAGCTTAATACAAGTTTACCTGCCTATTTTGACAGTTAATTGTGAAATAGTGTCTAGACGACATCAGCTTACCATGTGTGGTAATAAACATGAAATAGAAGTCTTAGAGAGTAATGCTGGGGTATGCGAGATATGTGGAAAGAGGCTTTCAAGAAAACGACTTCTTTGCAATTCATGTGGAAAAGTTGTTTGTGCACCATCATTTCTTGGGCATAGCTATTTTTGTGAGATATGTGGTAAAACTATCTGCAAAGAATGTACATACTGGACAAGAAAATATCTGCTTTTCAAGAAGAAAGTATGCGAAAACTGCGCCGACAAACTTGAAGCTAAAGGAAAGAAAGTGAAGAAGTACATCTAAGTTAGGTAGGAATTAAACACAACTTAGGCTTAATGCTCCACCACTCCAATTCATTATATTTATTTGGCTCTAATGTGAGTAATTCATTCCACAATCCTCTCAAAATCTTTCAGTCTTTCAAGATACTTCGTTGCATCCATTCCCCACTTTGTTGTCGTGGCATTTGATGACGGGTCTAAGCTACTTCCCCTCGCATTCCTAATTATAACAAAATCCCTATCAGCCTGAAATCTTGTAGCAATAGCATATTCAACATCTTCGTAGTTATAGATGTCAATGTCCTCATCAACAACCACAACACCCTTCATGCTTGGATGGGCAGACAATGCGGCAATGATTGCATTCTTTCCATCCCCCTCAGTCTTCTTTTCTATTTGTACAATGCAATGTAAGTAGTGCTTGCTGCCAGACGTCATCACGACATTTTTTACCTTGCACACGTTGGAGACGGCTTTGTAAATAACGGGTTCAAATGGGATACCCATCAAAACCTGATGCTCACTACCACCAGGCGTTATTGAGTAGTATATTGGTTCTCGTTTGCAATAAATTTTGTCTATCTCTACGATTGGCTCCTCCCTAACCTTGTCGTACGTTCCAGTTATATCAACAAATGGCCCCTCTCTAACCTTTTTACCCGTTATCCTGCCAATTAACACGATTTCAGCATCTGGGATAAGGAATTCATCAATTTCGTAAAGCTTTAAACCACCCATCAACCAAGCAGCATAATCAAACTCCATGCCTTCAGGAACCCTCGTTGATGCTGCGAAGAGAAAGAGGGGATGTGTACCAATTGCTATTGCTATTGGCAAGTCTTTGCCCACCTCAATAGCCTTCGTCCACAACAAATAAGTGTGCCTTGGAGGTACGAGCCTTGCGGCAAACTTGTTTTTATCAACCAACATTAGTCTGTGTATGCTCGCATTGTACGATTGGGGATTTGAATAATCAGACTCAAGTTTTTTTGCGATAACAACTCCAGCCGTTACGTATCTACCACCATCTCCCTTGTAATACCTTAAAATTGGTAAATCGTAAAGATTGACCTCCTTTGATTGCAAATCCAACTCTTTAAACTTTAATATTTCAATTTTTGATGAACGCGTAAAATTGGAAAGGTGTTTGGCTAAATTCTCCTTTTGAATTCCCAAATAATCGCATAAAAGCTCTCTCGTCGCTATGAAGTTCTTTGCAACCTTCTTACCCTCAACGTTCAACAACAGCGGTTTTCTATCATAGTTGTTTTGCTTAATGAATTTTAAAACCTCATCATATTTTAATTCCTTATCAACTTCAATAAAATCAACTTGTTGTAAAGCATCTCTCAAATTCATGGATTAAAATGCTTAGATGAATATTTAACTATTTGTCTAAGCCTTAAACCTTAACCCTCTCAATCACCAAATACTTCTCAATGCCATCATTAAATGCAAAAACCATTTTTTTTCTAACGTTATGTGCCAATCTCACAGCCCTCACTATCTCACTCATGCTAATTTCCCTGTCATCGACAACTGAAACAAGATACTTGGAATGGGGCAAATCCTCAATACTTTCAACCTTATCGTAAACCCTGAAATCGCTTCCAAACTTAAAACCCGTTTTAACAACAAATTTTCTCCTCTTCAAATCCTTATAAACTTCATACTTCCTCAAATTGTCTTTAATCAGCCTGTACAAGTCCTTAAACTCAACTCCTTCCAACCAGCCATTCTCAGCCAAATACAAGCTTTCAATTAAAGATAGACTGACAATTTCGTTCTTCTTGCTTCCATAAAAGAATTTGGTAAAAACCTCAATGTTCTGAGTGACTACCCTATCTTCAACAAAGTAACCTCTTATCTTCTCCAGTTTTTCCTCCTGTTCTCCAAAAAAGTCGATTTGATAGACTTTGTAATACGTTATTTCGCTTTCCTCATCAACAATTGCTAGAACAATTTCACCAAAGTTTCTCAACAGCTTGTTTAATTCGGGAATCTTTATTTTTACCCTCTCTGAAACGGGATAGAAAACGTATTTTCCAATCAAAAAATCGTTACTTAGCTTAACTCTGTAGCCTCTCCCCCTCAAATCTTCATAGACGAAATAATGACATAAAAAATCCCTCCTTTTTTCTTTAGCCCACTCAAAAACATCATTTATGTCATATTTTCTCCTTCTATCTCTAACTTCTGCGTTGTTTTTAATGAAAAAGTAAACAACCTCAACGGGATCTAAGATCAATTTGTCTCCTTTTTTTACACCAAAACCCCTCCTTTCCAAATTTTTGTTCGTTTTTGTCCAAGCCTTGTCTCCTTCAACGATTATTTCCATGTTTATAATTTCCCAACTCTACTTAAAAAGTTTAGAGTGGCGAAAAATTAATATGGTCTCTAACATAATTGTAATTGTAATGATATATGAAACCCAAGTTTTGACAAACAACATCCCCACAGGAATAATGGTATTGGATAAAAGGCTGAACGGTGGATTACCTAAGGGTAGTTTGGTGTGTGTTTATGCCGACCCCATAAGCATGCCTGAGGCTTTTCTTTATCAGTTTGCATCGATAAGAAAAACCTACTATTTTAACACCTCAAGGCCGGCTGAGTTTATTAAACAAAACATGCTTTCAATGGGTTTTGAACCAGATGTTGTTTTTGTTGACGTGTTTAAACAATACTACTTGAACGAATACGGGCAGTTTGTTGTTGAGGATAGATACAGGGATAAGGAGATATTTGACTTTGTTGATCATCAGCTCAACAATATTCAGCAGGGTGTTTTTGTGGAAGAAGAAACTTCTTCGGATTTCAGTGGTTTCACAAGGCTGACAAAGGCGAGGAGCAAAGAAAATACGGAATTAAGCAAAGAATTTAACATAATCTTTGATTCCATCTCCTTTTTTCTAAAACTCGACATAAGCAGAGGTTTAAAGGAATGGTTGATCAACAAGCTCTACATTTTATCCAAACAAACGAACAACCTCGTGTATATATATCTGACGAAAAACGTTCAGCCTTTGGATTTGACGTACATGGTTTTGGATATATGCGATGTCGTGTTCGATATTGAGACCGAGAAGGTTGGCGATAGGGTTACGAGCAGGTTGGCAATTCCAAAGATAAGGAACATGCCGCCAATTGCAGAAACATTTAGATTCTACATCAGTGAGGGTGTTCAGATTGATACTTCGAGGGATATCGCATAAGGGTTAAATAGTAAGCAAATACTTCCCTCATGCTCACGTTTGTTGGGTTAGGCTTGTGGGATGAGAAAGATGTATCGATTAAAGGGTATGAGGCTGTAAAGAGAGCTGACGAAGTTTACGTGGAGTTTTACACCTCTAAATTGTTGGGAACTGATATTGATAAAATTTCAAAATTTTTTGGTAGAAAAGTTTGGGTGTTGGAGAGAAAGGATTTGGAGGAAGAGAGCTTTAGATTGATAGACAAGGCATTAAACAAAAACATAGTCATTTTAATTCCCGGCGATCCTATGATTGCCACAACCCACTCGGCTTTAAGGTTGGAAGCTGAAAAGAAGGGTGTGAAGACAGCAATAATACATGGCGCAAGCATAGTTTCGGCAGTTTGTGGACTTACCGGCTTGCACAACTACAGATTTGGCAGGTCTGCAACCATCAGCTACCCTTACAAAGGTAAGGTGTCAAAGGCTCCGATGGATATAATAAAGAAAAACCGGAGTATAGATGCTCACACGTTGCTTTATCTGGATTTACATCCAAAACCGATGAGCATAAACGAGGCATTGGAGATCTTGCTTAAAATAGAAGATGTTGAAGACAAATACGCAGTAGGAATTGCGAGGGCTGGCAGTAACAATCCGTTTGTAAAATGTGATAGAATTGGGGAATTGCTGAAAGTGGATTTTGGTGAGCCTTTACACGTGCTGGTCGTTTTGGCAAAAAGCCTGCACTTCATGGAGTTTGAGTGTCTTAAAAAATTTGCTGATGCACCAGACGATTTAAAAAAGTTTATAGTATGAAGATCGTTTACGACTCCTTCCTTAACCTTTCTTGTTCTATATTCTATAAAATTAACCTCTTGGGTTTACTTTCTATTGTAAAGAAAAATAACACCGCCAAATAGTAGGGTAATAAGCGTAATTGAACAGGATGTCAAAAGATATAAGACTTCCAATAATTAAAAAAAACATGGATAAGTTTGTAGGGTTGTGAATGCTTATAGTTAAAAAATCTCTTTCAGAAGCTTGTATTCCGAGCTATCAACTTCTACACGTAAGTATCCAGCAAAATAACTTCGGTTCCAATCTTGCTGTTACAACGTGCATAATAAATACATGAATAAAATTAAAAAAGATTTAAATTCTAAAATTAGACGTAGGTGTCGAGGATTACTTGTGAGGTCCCATCTGAGAATGTCGCTGAAACTACAACATGGTCTTTTCCTGCATTGAAGCCAACTGAAGATTGGGATGTATTGACTTTATACGTAATAGTATCGCCTACGCTTGGGCTAGTTATCGTTGTTGTATTGGTTCCATATAGAGCCACAGTGTTAACCTTGTTTCCACTCTCATTATACAAATCATATTTCAAGCTCGTTAAATTACTCGGAGAAAACTTGACGGTTATGGAATCTACAGAATCGTGGTCTGGCCCACCTTGGTAAGTTACAACAATTGTGTGGTTATCTGCTTGCGAAACTGCAGCAGCAACGGTGTATTGTTTCTTCACACTGCTCCCCATTCCGAAAACGAAGCTCGCTATGACTGCTGCCAAAATCACTGTAATTGCTACCATTAGTATTACTCCTATAACTGGAGATACGGCTTTCTCATCTTTTCTAAACATCTTTCCACCACCTCCCGTGCAAATGAAATTTTAAATAATTATACTATATAACACTTTCGTTGAATTTGGTGAATTAAAATGATAAATTAAATTTGTGGAATTACCATTTTGAAATTGTATTTTTGAATGTGTATTGTGCAAGTTACATCGCTGACGCTACCATTCAAAAACACCATCAACACCGCAAGACTATTAACAACCAATTCAATATTAAGTTAATTATTTCGCTTTTTGATTTTCGTTATTTGGAGTTTGAATAGTGCAAGCATTTTCCGTCTTCAACTTAACAACACCAACTAGAAATTATTGAAACCCTTTTCAACTTCTAAAGTGTAGTTATCATCAATGCAGGAACAAACGATCTTTCTCATTCGGATTGAAGAAATGGAGAAAGAGTTTGAAAAATATCATAAGGGGTTGTCAAAAGAACATAGTAAGTTCCTCACTTTTTTGAGATAGGATTAAAAAATTTAAAATAGTAATAGTTATTAAGACTTGTACATCTCAAAAAAAATTCGACTTTAAATACCACCAAAAATCTGTTTGTATTTGCAGCAGACCTCGCATTTATACATGGATTGTTGTTGAGTGGGATTCACTGGCGGATAAGGGGAGAAATAAACAAAGGTTGGAGTGATTTGAGAAAAGCATTGGAACAATACAATTTGCTATAAATTAAAGATTGTTCGCTTTAAAATCACCATTTGGGTGGTAGATGATGATACGATTATTAAGTTTACTGATGAGAAGGAGGTAGAGCCAACAGATGCAGATGTATGATACAGATTTGGAGAAGGGAGTGGAAAATAGAAAAGATGTTTTTACAGTACATAGGGGATGCAACAGTTAGAAGAATAGACTACAACTGCGCAAAAGACCAATATAAATGCGCCGGCCGGGATTCGAACCCGGGGCAGGGGCTCGGCAAGCCCCTGTGTTAGCCAGGCTACACCACCGGCGCTCATAAATATTCTGTATTGGGAGTTTAAAATTTTTTTGCTGTAACGATAGTGAGGGGTAATGTAGTAAATGTGTTGGGAAGTGTTGAAGCTTTAGTAAAAGAGAGACACAACTACAGAGAGAAATAATTAGGGGACAAACTGCTTTATTAGGCAATTATTTTGGTTGGGGGTAGTTTATAGAAAGTTGAAGAATTTGGGTGATGTAAGGTGGAGGATAATGCAGGATGTATAAGGATATAACGAAAAATTTAGATAAAAATGGGGGGAAAGGGTTATGGGTTTTCGTGATGCATTAAAAAAATTGGAAGAAACAAAGTTTGAAATTTTAATGAAATTTGAAAAATAAGAATAATGAGCGAAAAAGAACAATTACGCCAACAGAGTGTGCAAAAAGTGGTTAGCAGTAATGTAAAGGAGAAGCTAAGAAGACTCGGAGAGTGGTAGAGAAATTATGATGAACAAGTCGAACGGACCTGTCCACTTTAACACAACTTCCACCTCAAACGATTATAATAAAGCATGAACAGCTTACAGAACAAATTCCAGTTTCTAACAGGATTTAAACAAGTAATTGAGCAAAAGAATATCTTTA
>Ga0180301_10002244_pt1 | contig 15167 bp, 8 predicted proteins | sample GuaBasSediGuay16_FD_121797 | JGI IMG/M metagenome (GOLD analysis project Ga0180301, IMG submission 121797) | Subseafloor sediment microbial communities from Guaymas Basin, Gulf of California, Mexico - Guay16, Core 4569-2, 12-15 cm | ecosystem: Environmental > Aquatic > Marine > Hydrothermal...
AAAAAATGAAAAAGATAAAAATATTTATTTCGATATTATCTATATGTTTGATAGTTGGCTGTGCTGCAAAGAAAGCGACTGCACCACAAGATGTTTTATCTGCTGTGTTTTCTCCGCAGGGATATCTTTATATAGAACAGGATGATGGTTATTCTGTCTGCGGAATCGACACATTGGGAAATATAATCAATTGTCAACCTTTGGAAATTCCACATTCGGATGATTTCCGATTGATAGCGATAGATACGCCAAATAACCGGTATTTCTATGCTGGCGATGATTCAGTGTTTATGTTCGATAGGACTACAGGATTGACCAGACCGATGACTCGTGGCGCATTCGCAGAAAATGTGGAGTGTGCTCGTGTCTCCCCCACGGGCGAATTTCTGGCGTTTTCATCGGCGCTATGGAAACTCGGAGATGTCTCCTATTGGCGATTGGTGATAGTAGATGCAATCGAGGGCGGAATCGTTCATTATTGTGATTCATTGTTGGCACCCGATGCTTTCCAGTGGATTAATCAGAATAGACTGGGATATATAATTCTTTGGAATGCTCAAGGTAAATTCGACACACTGGGCGCTATGTTCGATACACATCGTCGAGTGGTGTTATCCACCAGAGATAGAACCACTGATTTCTTGCAAGTCCCCTGTAATCCTGTTTTATCTTATGATGGAGTGTGGAAAGTAAACATAATCGACAGTGTGGCGACGATAGAACAACTCAAGCAATTGCCACAACCAGATGAGGAACAAAATCCTTGACAGAAATTTGCCTTCCAATATATTGTGATAGATTTCACGATATCCATTACGAACAAAATAATTTATCTAAAAAATCGCATTGTAATGAACTCAACATTAGAAGAATTTGTATTTTATGCCTTAAATTAAATTGATTTAACCAGAATGGGGAATAGATGCTATTTGTCATTTCGAGAAACAGAGTGGAGAGAAATCTTACATCGAATATGAAAAAATATTTCTCGCTCGATAATTCAGGTTTAAAAATGACAAATCTTTGCATTTTGCAGAAGACTTTTAAATTAGGTTTAAGAGAACTTATTCCATCGTTATCTCATCGAGGAATAGGTCTCTTTACTCATTAAGATAGTTTAGCTATCGGATTTCTTTTTGTAAATCCATTTTTTCAGGAGGATTTATATGGCAGAATATCACGGACCCACTCCAGTAGCGACTGTGGAAAGGCTTTCTGTCTATTTGAGGACATTACAGGAGGCAAAAAAAGAGGGAAAGGAATTTATTTCATCGATACAAATAGGCAATCGCAATGGATTTACATCTGCTCAAGTGAGGAAAGACCTTTCCTGCTTTGGAAATTTCGGCAGAAAGGGAAAAGGTTATCACATAGACACATTAATTTCCAGTCTTAGAAATATATTGGGACTGGGAAAAAAATGGAAAGTCGCACTGATGGGATTGGGAAATCTAGGCGAGGCGCTCGCCGGACACAAGGGTTTTCAAAAGTCGGGATTCGATATAGTAGCGATTTTCGATATCGACACTGAAAAAATCGGCACCAAGTATAAAGATATTCCGGTTTATCATCCTGAAAAATTGAGCGAAATAGCTGGCAAAGAAAATATCGAGATTGCAATAATCGCAGTCCCAAATTCTGCTGCAAAAAAATCCATTCAAAGAGTGGTGGATGCTAATATTAAAGGTATCCTGAATTTCACTAATGTCAGACTACCGCTGGAGAAAGAATTCGTGATGAAAAACATCAATCTCGCCAGCGAACTGGAGACAATTTCGTATTATCTAACTCATCCCGACAGGATATGTCGTGGGGTATAGAGTTTGTCTCAAAACCAATCACGATGTTATTGCGCTTCCGACTTATCGGGAGAGTGGACAATCCTTTATTCGAGCGGTCATCAACAGATTGCTTCGGATTTTTAAATCTGGTAATGACAGCTATGAAACAATCTGCATAATCCAATTTATACTATTGTGGTTCTATAGCTTGGGAATGGATATTTTGAAGTATTCCAATCATCGCCCAGAAAGTGATTAGTGATGACCCGCCGGCAGAAACGAATGGCAATGGAATTCCAGTAATCGGCGCCAGTCCGATAGTCATAGCGATATTTATAAATACCTGAAAAAAAATTATTCCTGCGATACCCATTGCCACTACCGATGCAAATGGAGTTCGTGCCGAGGAGGAAATATCCAGTATCTTCTTCAACAATACCCAGAACATAAATAATAATATGGCTACACCAACAAAACCGAACTGTTCTCCCATAACGGAGAATACGAAATCGGAATGTTTTGCTGGCAGGAATGCCAATTTTGTTTGAGTTCCCTGTAGTAATCCTTTACCGAGGACACCGCCCGAACCGATAGCAATTTTCGACTGAATCAATTGATACCCTGCGCCGAATGGGTCGTGATGCGGATTCAAAAATACCATAATTCGTTCTCTTTGGTACGGATGCAATTTAGACCACACATAGGGTGTGGATGTGCCGATGAAAATTGCCATTGTCAATACTATTATAAATTTTACTGGAGCGATGCGCCATTTTATCAGCACCGAGACTAAAATAATCATATAAATCACCCACACAATCCAATGGACTGCGCTTAGCATCGCCAGAAATGGAGTTAGTAATAAGAATAGATGAAGTGGTCTAACTCCACCAGCATAGAGCATAACAAATAATAGGACACAAAACACTATGCCAGTTCCCAGGTCGGGTTCGGCGACCACCAGGAAAAATGGCGGGACAATCAATAATAAACTTACCGCGATTGTTTTCACTGAATCCACATTTTTTAGATTATCTCGAATCCATCGCCCGATAATTAAAACCATCGCCAACTTGGAGAATTCCGATGGCTGAATTCGGAATATCCCGAAACCTAACCATCTTTTTACTTCACCGCTCTGAAGCAATGTGATACCTAAAATCGCTATTATTATGATATAATAAATATATGCCAGTCCATCGTGTATTCTGATTGGGATTCGCCAGAAGATGAACATAACTCCGATTGCGATAAGCAAGAATGCGGATTGTCGAAGATATAGATTTTCCAATTCCGTTCCATATACTGCGGAATATATCGCGATTATGCCGACTACCGAGATTGTCAGCGCTACCAGGAAAAGTCCCCAATTGAATTTCATAATATCACTTTGGTTTTTATCATTTTCTTTTTCTCAAATTTTCGAGAAATCGGGCAGTATCCATTTCGAATGAATTTATAATCACTTCGCAGTGTCGAATATAAGGCTCCTTACGGATACCGGGAGCGAATACTGCTCCATCCAATATGTATCTTCGCTGGTTTAGTGTATCATCGAATACATATCCTACCACTGGTCCGCCAGCGACTGCATTGATATTTTTCCAGCGCGCTCGATATTTTATCGCAGGAAATTCATTTAATTCAGAATGCTCATACACCAATGTTCCATCTACCAGAGAATCGCCCTCGTAATATATCTGGCAAAGACTATCCCTGGTGTGCCTTAACCATTTTAATGACAATTTTCCCTTAATTGTAGAATTCAGTGGAGTCCACCAGACAAATACCCATCGCTCTGGTTCCAGTGCACGAAGCCACAAAAATCGATTTTTTGCATTACCTGATTCCCATTCGAACATCCGAGGAACTCTAATACCGAAGCCGTATTCCTCCACTATCCTTCTCTCCAGTTCATATCGCTCTGTCTCGCCACTATATTTACTATACAACCATCGAGCAACATTTTCATTGGTAAAATTATTTATAGTCTCGAATATAGTATCCATATTGGTTAATATATATTTACGAATTTCCTGGGGAGTATTTGCAGTCAATATCAGCAATATCTGATTTTTCGCCCAGACATCTGATTTCACAAAGAATATTTTCTCGCCCTGTTCCACTTTATTATATGCTTCCTCGGATAGTGAATTTCTAATCAATGCACCAAATTCTCCCTGCGATTGCAATGATGCGGCTATCAATACGATATGATGGCGAGTGGCATCGTGGAAAGTAAGTGTATCGCCCCATATAATCCGCAATAATTTTTCCGGTCGTGGAGTTATAATTTTGTGTTCGATTGCAATTTGTAATGGTTGGCGGACATATTCGATTTCCTGTGGGTCGGCGAATGCAAATACCGCATTATAACTACCGATAGCCTCGGGCTTGAAATCCGAGCAACCGCAAATAAATAAAAAGGTTATAAATATTGGCAGTAATTTTCGCATAATATGAAAAATTCCATTCAAAATTATAAAGTCAAGCAGATATTTTTTGCCTGTGAAGATATGCTATTGCAATCGCTATTGCATCGGAAGTATCCAGAGGGATATCCTCTTTTATATTCAATATATTTTTTACCATATATGCGACCTGATTTTTGGTGGCATTTCCATTTCCGGTGAGTGCCAGTTTCGCCTCCGCAGGGGAAATACTTTCAATCGAAACATTGTTATGATATGCGCATAATAGGATAGCGCCTCTGGCTTCACCCAATCGAATTAGCGTTTTCACATTTAGACCATAAAATGGGCTTTCTACTACTAAAATATTCGGGGAGTGTTTTTCTATAATCTCGGATACTGCATCGTATATTTTCGCCAGACCACTGGCAGGTTTCCTCGAACCGACTCGGTATATTCCACTTTCTATCAGGCGCAATCGATTTTTTCCATCGCCATCCACCACACCCCATCCCAGAATTTGCGTGCCGGGGTCTATTCCCAGAACTATCATCGATTTCCCCTCGCTTTTTTATAAGAATACTGTTCATAAGCGGTATTGTCAATGATTGTTTATTTTATTTCCAAATTACTTGACACGAAAAAACAAATTCATATTTTATTCGTGAATTAGACAAGGAGGTATATATGGCAAGCATTCGCTTTCTTGGGCATTCCGCATTCGAACTCGATATCAACAAGAAAAAAATCCTGATAGACCCGTTCATAACAGGGAATCCTCAAGCTGTGTGCAAACCAAGAGACTTAAGTCCCGATTATATAGTAGTGACACACGGTCATAGCGACCATCTCGGCGATGCGATAGATATCGCTATAAAGAACAAGGCAACTATTATCGCTCCATTCGAATTGGCGATGTATTGCGGGAATAAGGGCGCAAAAACACACGCTATGCATATCGGCGGTTCATATCCATTCGACTTCGGAGTGATAAAATTCACAAATGCACTACATGGTTCTACTATTATCCAGGAGGAAAATTTTATTCCCGCTGGCAATCCGGTAGGAGTTCTAATCGAAGCATCTGGCAAGACTATTTATCATGCTGGAGATACCGGATTATTCGGCGATATGGAATTGATAGGCGACCGATATAATATCGATCTCGCATTGTTGCCTATCGGCGGGAATTTCACTATGGATATAGAGGATGCCTCTTATGCGACGAAACTGTTAAAGCCTAAGGTAGTAATCCCGATGCATTATAATACATTTCCTGTAATAGAAGCCGACCCGAATGAATTTGCAGCGCGAATTTCATCATCGATTAGAGTGGTGATTCTCAACCCCGGCGAGGAATTTGAATTTTAATATATAGTATGAGAAAGAAAACACTATATATAATATTATTATCGCTGATAATAATCACTGGTTGCACCAATCCCAGATATAATCCCACTCCGGGGCAAGGTAGTTTCGAGACCATATTCACCGACCCTGATGGCTATGAAGAAACTTTGGAACGAGTATTGGAACTAATCGATGCAGCGGATAATTCTATCTATTTAGCCTGTTATGGGTTGGACCTAACCGATATATCGGAAGCACTGATAAATGCGCATAATAATGATATCCAAGTTCGTGTAGTATGCGATAATAGCAGTTATAGCTCCGACCCATCATATTGCTTCAGAGATATGCAAAACCAGGGAATAGAAATCGCATACGATTATGATGACAATATATCCCACAACAAGACGATAATCATTGACAGCTCGATTGTGTGGACTGGTTCGACTAATTTCACTTACAACGGATTTTTCCTGAACAACAATAATGTAATTATAATAAATTCGAGTGAAGTTGCCGAAGCCTATATCGATGATTTCTCGCAGATGTTTTCGGGATATTTCCATGGGAATAAGACATCTAATGGAATCGAGGAAGTCACCGTAGCGGATGGATATGTGGAGGTATTATTCGGACCGCAGGACAACCCCGCAAGCAAAATAATCGAGCGAATCGAGGAAGCTCAATCCAGTATAGTATTTTGTATTTATGCATTCACGATGGAGGAAATCGCTTCGGCTTTAATCTCCGCATTCCAGCGAGGAATCACTGTCCATGGGATTTTCGATGAAGGCACTATTCACGATTCGCCCACACAGTATTATAATTTAGTCGATGCGGGAGTCGATGTTAGGATAGACCCTTGTCCATACGCTTTCCATCATAAATTTATGGTAATCGACAAGGACGGAGAAAATCCAATAGTGATTACAGGCAGTGGCAACTGGAGTTATAGCGGAAGTTATTACAATGATGAAAATTTCCTTATAATTCACAGTGGAACAATCGCAGAGACATATTACGAGGAATTTCTTCGATGGTGGGATATAACTAATTTTTTCGCTTATTCTGAACTCCAGTAAGGGAGTCGATATTTTGAACCCCTACAAAATTTCGCAGACAAATTGAATGGATTAAGAATGCGGATATTTTATGAGCAGGACGCATTGTTCCCTACGAATAACACTTTCTTCCATCTGCGGTTATCTGCGCTGTTCTTTGGTTCCGCACACTAAAGGATGCAATCCACAACCTAAAGGATGTGGTTGAGGTGTTTCCTATTTCAAATAAATTACTCGCTTAGTTTTTGTCAATCCGTTTTTTGTAGTTGCTTTGATTAAATACACACCGCTGGAAATATTTTCGTCGGGCGTCCAGATGTAGGGGCGACTCTTGTTGAAAATCCCGCTTGAGGGGCGGTCGCCCTGTTGTTGAGCAGGTGCAAAACCTGCCCCTACGCATTTGCCATTTATATCGAATATCTCTATTCCCGCTCCCGCAGGGACAGTGATGACACACGAGGAATTGAATGGATTAGGGAAAATTGATAATGAAACATTATTGGGAATGGTTATTGGTTTTTCGGATTCTACGCCCACAGCCATTTCGGTGTGTAATGCCAGATAGTTTATATACCATCCCGCATCGGTATTGCGTGATGAACTGCCGAAATCGAAATAAACTCGAATGGAGTCTCCAATCCAGGGAGACAAATTAAATGCTTCTTTCTGCCAGAAATCATTTAGTGTATCACCATATACAGGTTCCCAGGGGATATGTTGATTATATTGCGATGTCTGGCCATTATATCCGCATTGTGGAAAAATGGTGAATGGTTCTCCGCCGTTCACTGAAATTTTCACATTTCCGCCATCGTGTTTTACTGGATTATCCGATGCTTGTATGCGATACCAGTGCCATATAAGCAAATATGGGATACTACCATCGTCGGGAATAGTCATCACTGGAGTAATCAGTCGAGATTGGGAACTATCATTATAAGTTCCGGATAATTCTGTTCCCCAGCAATTACTTCCCAGTGGCACCAATGATGGTCCATAAGATGGAGTGCCCCATTCCCAATTTTGATAATAATCGAAAGATACTGTGGAAAATCCGCCATTAGATGTGCCCAGATTATATGAATTAATGGGAGCATTCACACAGGGTCCCCGAATATCGCCAGTCTCGGGGAATCTCAATGTCCCACTACCGGTTTCTATACTGAAATAATAACTATGCGTATCCTCATTTAATGGAGTGGTATAATAAAATGTTCTTCCAGTGGTAACTGCACCTTCCGCATCGGTCATCGAATATGGGACTCCGTCGATATATACATTAGCCGCAATCGGCAGCACCCCCGATGGACTAGCATAAGTGACCATAAAAGTGAATGTATCTCCCGCAGAACCGACCCAGGGAACTGCATCTCCAGCGCCTATATAACCATCCATCTCAGATTGAACCAATATATCATCTATGAACCAGCCGTGATTATATACTCCCGCATCGGAATGTAATCTAAATCGAAGTAGGATATCATCACCAGGACTTCCGTAAGCTGAAAGGTCGGCGTAGGCAAATTTCCATTGGTTAATTAAGCTACTGAAAGTAAGTATATCATTCCAACTGGTGCCATCATCGGTAGAAACCTGAACGAAACAGGTATCATATCCGTGTTCCATCTGATAAAAGTGCCAGAAAGTTAGTGCCGGATTATCTGGTAGTATAATAGGATTTGCAGTAGTCATACTTACATCGGTTTCATTTGAATATTGAAATGGCGAGGTTCCAGTTTCGGGACTACTATAGAATGAATGTCTATACGAATTATATCTAAAATCGGTAATGTGCCATGGTGATTCCGCATTCCACAATGACATACCGGCTTCGGCATCGTCGTAAAATCCGCCGGTGCCTATCATAAAACTTATAGTATCCACACTGGAATATCCTCTATCCTCGCTGGCATTGTGATATACTTTAGCAAAATATGGAGTTGGACAGGCAGTGGCGATAGAAACGCGATATGCAGTCGGATTGGCGGCATCGCCACCGGGAACTATAGTGCCGAAATTGGCATCACTAACGGTAATGGACAAATAAGTGTCATCCTCAGATAGGAATCCCACTATATTTTGCGCATCATCACCGCCAGAATTATGCAATGTCAAAGTAATTCCCACTTGTTCACCTGGTTCATAAAATCCATCGCTATCGCCCAAATCGGTCAATAATCGGTCGGATAAGTCCATTTGTGGTGCATGCACTGGAAGATTAAATTGTGAAACCCAACTGGAATCATCAACATCGGTTATATTCAAATTAAAATTAATTTCGGTATTATCCGGCGGATTTCCAACTAATTGAACAACGAATGGGTCGGTAGGAGTTACCACTCCGCCATCTACTACGGTGCCGTAATATGAATTGTTATCTATGATTGTAGCATAAGAAGACGATGTTGACAGCGTAGCAGATACTCCGTAAGCAGTTTCCGAACCATTATTTCTCAAATCGACCCACAATGCGATTCTTTCCTGTGTATCGGCTGTGCCATCGCTATCGCCGGATGAACCAGAACCGCCATCATCCTCCACAGCATTGGATTCATAAACTAAATATGGACCATCGGAACCCACTATAATAAATCCCTCGTAGGGAATTTTATTATACGCAGTAACGGTAACCCATAATGTTTCACCGGGAGATGCACTACTATATGATAAAGTCACATTCCCCGATGAATTAGTGTATTCTGCCCGATGAATTGCATCGTGGTTGGTAATACATACCAATGCTTCTTCCACAGGGATTCCTACGGATTGGACATTGAAATCGATATTTCCTCCGCCTGGTGATATAAAATCTGGATGAGTGACATCGAGATTTTGCGGTGCGCCATACCATAATGCCAATGATGGGTCACCCAATAGATTATACATATCGAAATAATATTCCGCACTGCTGGGATAAGAATTATACACCGCCATCAATCCTTTAAGGCGCATGCCTGCGGTGAACATCCATTCCTCGACAAATACCGAATCTAACATTCTTCGTTCCATTACATCATCCTCATCCCAGTATGAACTATTGGAAGCACCGAGGTCGGCGATAGCAGCGGCATCGGTCTGACGAATCCAGGTTTCCATAAAGCATTCATCTCTCTCGCCGAATGTCCCAGTCAAGCAGGCGAATGAGAGAATCATCGGATACATTCCTGAATTGGTCAGCGAGGCGACATCGGACTGATTTACAGCTGGTGCATCCCATTCGGTATAATATCCGTGTCCGGTGTAAATTACCAACATTACTCCACTATTTATATCGGAAATCACCTGTGAGCCAGTTCCACCGTAGTATGCCCAAATAGTGTCTATATAAGTATAACCATAAGGGTCGAATAAGTTTTGGGCTACATATCTTTGAGTAGCCTCCGCCAAAGAATGAAACGATGCGTCATCGGTAGTGGGCAAACTGACTCGCCATGTCCAATCGGTTCCTGTGCCAAAATCGAAATGTTCATAATCGATTATTCTATTCACCATCTCGGTGACCGATGCGGTAGAATTAAGCGACAATCTTCCCACGAAACAATCGGGTATTATGTCTGCACCCGCCAATTCACTATAAGGATTATCCGATGAGCTACTGGATGCACCGCCCGAGAAAGTAGGCATATCGGCGACATCGCCCACTAATAGCACAAAATCCACATCGTCTGAATCATATTGTGTCTGAATATAATTCTTAACCGAATTCGCAGTTCCGCCGAGTTCGCTGACTGTTTTCAAATCCAATTTATAGCCCTTCCGATGTTTCCACTGAACTAAATCTGCCAATGCAGAACTATAAGTGGAACCGGTAATTATTATCATTTCGATTTCGGTGGGCGGGACCCATTTCTCCCAGAACTCATAATTCACAATATATGGCTCGATTATTTCATCATAATGTTTCGAATGGTGTGTTTGTTTAATTTGTCGAGTCTTTTCGATGTTTGCATCGGGAGTATGTATCTCTATTTTCGCTGTGGATATAATTACCAGCTTTCCCGCCACAGGATTATAATTTACCGGTCTGATTTCCATATGCGCCAGCCGATGATCTCTCGCCTGAACTATAGTTAATATCTTTATGGCTTCCTTATATCGGAATTGGTTGGAAAGATACGAATGCCAATCGACGATGAAATCGGAACGATAATTCTTGATTTTGGGAACCGGTGCCTGCCGTGGATATATAAAACTGGGCAACCAATAGTCATAAAGAAATAGAGAATCCAATTCCTGATTAGTCAGACTCACTTCCGGCTCACAATCCTGCGGGATTTCCACCCAGAATCTAATTACCGGCAACTGCGGTTCGCCGATTTCTGCGGATGGATTCGCACCAGGCATATCTACATAAGTAAAATTACCATTGGGAATTTTTGTTTCGCTTAATATCAGTTCCCCCGCGGTGAAGGATAAACTGGTGAATGTATAATCACTAAAATCGACTTCTAATTTAGCAGATTGGGAAGTTTCAGGGAAAGTTAAGGATATGCCAAAAAAGCATATCAACAATAGTATTTTTTTTAACATCATTATCCCCCTATCAAATATAGGTTATCAATATTATATACTAATGAAATTGCAAAAATCAAGTAAAAAGAATTGAAAATTTATCTGGTGAACGCACATAGTATCACAAGAGTTCAATGTCTAATCGAGGATAATCGAATGTAGAAATTTGTCATTTCGAGTGAAGACATCTATCATTTCCCCACCGATTTATCGGGCTATAAATTTTTTTCTGTGTCTATGTGGGTGAAACTACTGTTGGGGGTTCGGAATCGTTTTCCATCATATTGTTTTCATATTTCTTTATCGGTTCTGCGGGCGGAGTCAGCAATGTTACTAATATTGCTCCGATTAAAGATATCCCAAATGCAGGAATGAGTTCATATACTATCGATTTCAATGCAGGGACATTATACCATACCACCGTGATTATTGGACCTAAAATCAGGCTTGTCAATGCGCCCCAGCGATTGAATCGTTTCCAGAATAGTGATAAAATCACCACCGGACCGAATGCGGAACCCAGTGCACTCCACGCATAGAGAACAAAACTATATATAGTCCGAATATTGAATAATGCGATAATCATAGCAATAATGGTCAATATTCCGATAAGCGCTCTGGTAATCCATACTGCGGTGCGTGGCTTTACCGACTTTTTTGTAATTTTAATCCAGAAATCATTGACCAAAGTAGTAGCAGAATATATCAGTTGAGAATCCGCAGTTGACATCATAGCGGCGGTCACCGCAGAAAGAACCACACCTGCCAGAATTGGATGGACAAAATTCACTGCAAATTGCGGTAATGCGTATTCCTTATCTGCGAGTTCGGGCAGCAACACTCGAGTAACTATACCCAAAGTCACCGAACCGAAGAACACTATAATTCCCCAAATAGAGAAAATCCAGGCTGAACGGCGAGCTTCCCTTTCATCGCGAACGGTGATATATCTTACAACTATATGCGGCATACCTGGATAGCCCAATGCGATACCCAATGTGCCGATTATAAATCCCAGCGCTCCCTCGGCGGGGATAAATGATGCGATATTATTTGCGTTCAGGAAACTAAAAATTGCACCGAAACCACCGGCTTTTATTATCGCAAAAATGGGAAAACCAATCATAACCACAGCCATAAGAATACCCTGGACCAAATCGGTAAGACAAACTGCGGCATATCCTCCCATAAGGACATAAATTCCGATTATAATCGCACCAATCAGGACTCCGCCGGTATAGGTTGTGATACCCATACCTGCCATATTTTTACCCGAGCCGGTGAATTGTCCTACCACATAGGCAAGCATAAAGATTATAATTATAATTCCACCTATGGTGCGAAGTATGTGTTTTCTGTCTCCGGTGCGTTTTTCGATATAATCGGATAGAGTTAAAATATCGGGGTCTTCGGTGGCTTTTCTAAGTTGTCGAGTAATAAAAAATGAGTTAAAAATAAATCCAAGTGAACAAGCGATAGCAGCCCAATATCCGGGGATACCTTTGGAATAACCTAATCCTGCCAGTCCAAGCATAACCCATGCACTTTCACCACTGGTAGCAGCAGAAATCGCCGATGTCCATGCACCGAGTCCCTTACCAGCTGCGACAAATCCCTTATAAGTCTTCCCGAATTTTTTCTCCCCCCAGTATCCTATTCCAAGAAGCAAAACTAAATAAAACACAAAGGTTGAAATTATAGCTATATTATCGCCCATAGTTCCTCCTGTTCAGGTTATTTCCTAAATAAAAAGACCGGCATAATAAATCAAGTGAAATTTCTATTTCTCGTTCATACCGCTCGGCACCCTTTTGGTTGTTAGTTCGCACTACACGAACAATCTCAAAATAGTGGAAATTAAACTATGGACAAAATAAATAGATATGATAACTGGCATTATCTGGCTATAAATAATTTACCTTTAGCGATGCCATTTTGAGACGGAGCAACAATAAAATATACTCCCGATGCGACTGGTTCACCATATTCATTTTTCCCATCCCAGTGAAACACACCATCGTGCCCTTTCCAGAAAAATTCTATTTCTCGAACTAAATTTCCCGCAGCATCGTATATTATCAATGGAGAATCGGCGGGGACATTGCCGATATATATCTGTGGCAATATTCCCCTATCGGCGATAGCCGGATTGGGATGAATATAAATATCCTCTATGTTACTATCGGTTTTATATGGTGAATGCAGCACTACTGCACCCTCATTGAAACCGAACCATATATTTCCACTGGTTCCATCAGTATATATTCCACCGATAATACTTCCAGCCAATGTTCCAATCACATCGTTCAGCAATGGAGTTCGGTCTTCGGGAGGAGCGTCATAGGAGGAAAATGATTTGAATGTGGCAAAATATCCCTGTGGCATATACAATGCAGCGCCATCCAGTGTGCCAATCCATACATTTCCGGAAGAATCGGCGCAAAGTGACATAATAGTAGCAGACAGGTCGTCTGGCATAGGGACATCCACTAAATATCCAGCGGGATCCCAATATGATAATCCATCCATAGTCCCAAACCAGACTCTGTTATCCGGGGTGATAGCTACCGCATTTACCTCGTCATTCAGCAATAATCCCTTGAGTGATATATAGACATCATCGGATTTATTGGGTATAGTTCCCTTATGAATAATAATACCTGCGCCATTAGCAGTAGCCACTCCGACTCTATCCATTCCGCAGGCGATTGCTCGAACCGCCTTATCGGGTATCCCACAAGAAGTATCGAATGAAACTGCTCCATATGGGTCATCATAATTTTCCGGCGTCCACACTTTTATCGGTGCCTCATCCTGCGATACATAACACATCACCCATAAATTTCCATAACTGTCTATGCGGAATCTATTTGCGATGGGAAAATTTAGTCCTGGGACTGAGGTGTGCAAAGCACTATTAGTAGTATCCCAAACCTCGAATGTCAAATCTGGGAATATTTTCAGGATACCATTGCCATAACTTCCCAGCCACATAGTTCCGTCGGGAGTAACAATCGCCGAGCGCAAATCACCGAATACACCATAAACAGCCGCCTTAATATCATCTGTTTCTTCCTCGATGTATGGAAGAAATTTATAATAATCCATAAAATACCAATCCGCACCATCAAAAATATTTATAGCCTCACTACTGGTGGAGACTATGGTTAGACTATCTGCAAATACCACATCGGAAATAGCGGTTCCAAAAATAGTCTCGAATAGTGTTACTCTGATATTATTATCCATCTCGAATACACCCATTCCATAACCAGTAGCGCAAAATTTTTTATCATTTATCATTGCCAAACCGAACCCACCTTGAAGTGGCGCATCGCTATTCTTGCGAGAGAATACATTGTTAGATTCAGAATAATAATACACTCCACCGGGATTTAATAGCCACAATGTGTCATCCATAGATATAATGTTATGTGTTTCCCATACTGAAAATGGTATCGCCAGTTCTAATTTATGAATACTACCATCCATAAAGTAATAAACGATATCCTGTTCACTTTGCTCTTTGATAGCCAGTATCCATAGAGTGTCCTTATGCACCTCGAGCCTGCTAACTCCTCTGGAATCATAACTGGTATCGGAACTATCTGCGGATATATCCCACACCGCTGTAGTTTCCCAGACTGCGGGATTGACCAAATTATCCTCGATGGATGCGAAAGCGAGTCCCAATGGAGTAGCAACAAATACGGTATCATTATGAAATGCTATATCGGTAACCTCTGTCTGTGGTGGATAATCACCGAAAGTTTCCATAAATTCATTAAATTGGACTACTGCAAAAGTAGTGGGTGTAGGAGTAGCACGAATCACTCCTTTAGAACTGCATATCCACAGATTGTCATCGAAAAATGTTACTTTGTTCAATCGATAGTAATTTTTTGCGAGCACATCTGATGAATACCATCTATTTCCTACTTTTGCGCCTATATATCCATTCCGAGAGACATACCACAAATAGCCATTATCATCCACAGTCAATGATGGGATTTCCAGTCCTCCCAGACCATCTTTATTGGTATATATAATAT
>Ga0180301_10002245_pt1 | contig 15164 bp, 13 predicted proteins | sample GuaBasSediGuay16_FD_121797 | JGI IMG/M metagenome (GOLD analysis project Ga0180301, IMG submission 121797) | Subseafloor sediment microbial communities from Guaymas Basin, Gulf of California, Mexico - Guay16, Core 4569-2, 12-15 cm | ecosystem: Environmental > Aquatic > Marine > Hydrothermal...
AATTATAGTATAGTTTTTCAGTAAAAAGAAGTGAATTTACCGAGGGTCTGCTGAAAAAGTCTATTTGCAAGAGAAATTAGCAGATTTTTAGCCGAAACAAGGAATGAGGAGGGAGCATACCCGTCAGTGGTATGTGAGCGACGAATGACGAAGTTGCAGGCAAAAAGTGGCAATTTATCTGCAAAAAGCAATCAAAAGTGCACGATTTTAGATTAACATATCGTAAAAACCTTGCATTTTGAGTTTGAGTTTTTTATTGACAAATTAATAGCTGTTAGGGTTTTTCAGCAGACCCTACCGAGTCTCAGCAGGTTTTAGCCAGCAATAGGTTTCCTCTGTGACCGGTTATTTTTGCCTTTACAAATGAACCGGGTTTGAGTTTTTTTGAGGACGCGACTAAGATTTTTCCATCAATTTCCGGCGCCTGCCCGTAATATCTGCCGATTTTCTCTGAATCCATTAAAACATCATAGTTTTTCCCTTTCATATAAGAATAAATCTTGTCTGCCTGTCGGCTCTGGATTTTTATTATTTCGTTCATTCTTTCCATTTTTATCTTTTCAGAAATATGATTTTTGATATCAAACGCTTTTGTGTTTTTTTCCCTGGAATAGGCAAAAACCCCGACATGGTTAAACCTGAAATCCTGGATGAATTTTAGAATCTCGTTGAAATCCTTCTCCGTTTCGCCGGGAAATCCCACAATAAAGTTGGTTCTAAGAGATATCTTCGGCAATTCTTTTTTTATCTTTTCAAGGGTTCGCTTTATGCTTTTGGACGAGGATTTACGGTTCATTGCTTTCAGAATCCTGTCCGATATGTGTTGAATGGGGATGTCCAGATAATCGCATATTTTATTTTCGTTTTTTATAGTCGCGATAAGTTCGCCGCTTATCTTTTCGGGATAAGCATACATTAATCTTATCCATTGAAGTTTCTTTATTTTGGCAAGTTTTCGCAGAAGCACCGGAAGTTTTGGTTTTTTGTATAGGTCAATTCCATAGGAAGTGGTATCCTGCGCGATTAAGGATATTTCCACCGCCTGCGCCTGCGCAAGGGCTTTCGCCTCCTGAATGATGTTTTCCGTTCTTTTGGAGCGGTAGGGTCCCTTAATAAAAGGTATTGTGCAATAAGAACACCTGTTATCGCAGCCATCGGCTATTTTAAGATAAGCGCTGTGGAAAAAAGTTAGTCTCATTTTTGCGGGGGAGACATTTAGAACTTTACGGGGTTTGTGAAGCAAAAACGTTTTTTTTTCAATCGCTTCGGCTATTTCCGACATGGAATTTGTTCCCACGAACGAAAAGACTTGTTTATGCTTTCTCTTCAATTCTTTGCCAATTCTTTCCACCATACAGCCGGCCACTATTATTTTCTTGCCTTTTTTGGCTAACTTTCTAAGGCGATTTATTTCGCGCTCAGATTCTTCAACCGCTGCCTTCAGGAAAGCGCAGGTGTTCAGCAAAAAAATGTCAGCTTTTTCTTCTTCAAAAACGATTTCATGCCCCCTGGAAACAAGTAGCCCGGCCATATCTTCGGAATCTGCCAGGTTCTTTGAGCATCCCAGACTTTCTATGAATATTTTCATCCGGTCGGTCAAATTTGCCTTATTTTTTTGAAAAGGATGAAGGAAATAATTCCTATTGTCGCGGAAACGAGAAAAAATATCAGATGCGCTACTTTCGGATTGTCTATCCCGGTTATTATACTCACTTCGCTCATGCCGCCAAGACTCGCCAGGAAAGTTGGAATGGAAACAGCCACCGCTATAGCGGTCAGATTTTTCATAAGAACATTCAGATTGTTGTTAATTATAGATGCCCTTGCGTCCATAAGACCCGCAAAAATCTGCGCAAACATGTCGGACTGTGCCCGGCATTGATTGTTCTCGATAATGAGGTCCTCCATAAATTCAGTGCTCCGTTCTTTGAAACCGTATTTATGTGCTTGTGCGCGGAGTTTTTCTATTGCGAACTGGTTGGATGAAAGAGCGCTGGTATAATATACAAGACTTTTCTCCAGCGTAAACATGTTCAGAAGGTACTTGTTTTCCATGGAATGGCTGAGTTTCTGCTCTATTTCATCCGCTATCATGTTTATTACTTTCAGATGCCCTATAAAATGAGATATGGAGTTGTAAATCATTTTGAGGAAAATTTCTTTTATCCCGATAACATGCTTAAAATACTTTCCCGAAAATATAGGCAGGTCTTCCGGGAGAACTATTATCAGGTGTTTTGGAAAGAGAAAAAGTCCCATCGAGGAAACTTTGAAAAGGAAATTGTCTTTGGAGGAATAATTTTTCGGACGTTTGAAAATCATTTCTATATGTTCGTTCTCAAATTCCACGCGTGACAGCTCTTCCGGGTCAAAGCATGAGGCAAGATTATGCTCGTCTATGTTGAACAAGGAAAGAATCTCTTTTTTTTCTTTTTCACTCGGAGCTGTCAAAACGAAGATTTTCGCTTCCTCTTTTTCGCATTCCTTCAATTGATGATTTTCGATTGTAAAGGTCTTAATCATAGTTTACCCTGGGGGTTTTCTTAACTTTGCAGTTTGACAAGTTTTTCCTTAACGGTTGCCCCGATTTCGGATAGGTTTTCTATAACGCGTATCCCTGCTTCTTTCAGCGCTCTCACCTTGCATTCATGGGTTCCGCTGGAACCTTCAATTATCGCTCCCGCATGTCCCATTCTTCTTCCAGGAGGCGCTGTCCTGCCAGCAATAAAGGCGAAAACGGGCTTTTTCATGCTTTCTTTTATGTATTTTGCGGCGTCTTCTTCGGCGCTTCCGCCTATTTCACCAATTATCACGACAGATTCGGTTTCGGGGTCCTTGTTAAACAGTTTTAGGGTATCCACAAAATTCATTCCCTGAATCGGGTCTCCGCCTATTCCTATGACGCTGGACTGACCCATGCCTGCTTGTGTTAGTTGCCATACTGCCTCGTAAGTCAGGGTCCCGGACCTTGAAACTACCCCTACAGTGCCTTTCCTGTGTATATAGCCGGGCATGATGCCGGCTTTGCATTCTTCAGGAGTTATTGCTCCCGGGCAGTTCGGTCCTATGAGATAAATCTCTGCGCCTGACGCTCTTAGACAATTTATAAATTTTTTCACTTTGACCATATCCAGAACGGGTATGCCTTCGGTTATGCATATTATTACTCTTATTCCTGCGTCGGCGGCTTCCATTATGGAATCCGCGGCGAAAGGAGGCGGGACGAAGATTAACGAGGTGTCGGCCCCGGTGGCTTCAATTCCTTCTTTGACAGTATTGAACACGGGCAGGTTCAAATGGGTTCCTCCGCCTTTTTTAGGGGTAACGCCTCCCACTATTTTGCTTCCGTAATCCAGACACTGTTTGGCGTGAAACGTTGCCTGCTTGCCCGTGAACCCTTGCACAAGGATTCTTGAATTTTTATTAATAAGTATTGACATGATGGTCTCCTCTATTTATCCGGCTGCCTTTGTGACTTTTTGGGCTGCTTCCCACAGAGAATTTGCCTGTTCTATTTTTATTCCGGAGTTTGCCAGAATTTCTTTTCCCTGTTCCACATTGGTCCCCTCAAGGCGCACCACAAGCGGGACGTTCAGAGAAACTTTTCTGGTGGCTTGAACGATACCGGTTGCTATATTGTCACATTTCATTATTCCGCCGAAAATATTTACCAGAATGGCTTTTACTCTTTTGTCTTTAAGAAGAATGTTGAATGCCCTGGTTATTTGTTCTATGTGTGCTCCGCCCCCGACATCCAGGAAATTTGCAGCATTACCGCCCGCCAGTTTGACCGTATCCAGCGTTGCCATGGCCAATCCCGCCCCGTTGACCATGCAGCCGATATTGCCGTCAAGACTTATATAATTTATTCCTATTTTCTTTGCTTCTTCTTCTATTTCGGTGGATTCGTGGTCGGGTTTTTCGGCGAAAAACTTGTGCCTGAAAAGGGCATTGTCGTCTGTAACTATTTTCGAATCTATTGCCATTAGTTTCCCGTTCTTCAAAATGGCGAGGGGATTTATTTCAACCAGACTTGCGTCTATTTCTTTGAACATTTTTGCTAAATTCTGGACTATCGCGCGAAAATCCTGAAAAATTGTTTCGTCTATGTTTAAGGCAAAAGATAATTTCCTTACCTGAAAATCGTGTATTCCTTCGCTTAGATCGACAGGAAATTTAATTATTTTTTCCGGATGTTTTTTTGCCAGTTCCTCTATGCTCATTCCCCCTTCGGCGGAGGCGATAAGCATAGCCAGGGCTTCTTTTCTGTCCAGTGTCATTGAGAGATAAATTTCCCTTTTTATATCGGATGCCTCCTCCACCAAAACCTCTTTTACTGTAAGATCTTGCCCCTTAGTCTGGTGGGTCTTTATTTTCATTCCAAGCATGTTCTTTATTATCTTAATAGCTTCGTTTTTTTCGGAGGCGATTTTTACCCCTCCCGCTTTTCCCCTGCCGCCGGCTAAAACCTGCGCTTTAATGACCCACGGACCGTTTCTTAAATCTAAATTTTCCAATTCGCTTCCGATTTTCAGAACACCATATCTGTGGGCCACCGGTATGGAATAACTTTTAAATATGTCTTTGCCTTCATACTCAAGGAACTTCATTATTTTTCCTCCTTTGCCTTTGTTGCCACTATATAATTTGTAGTATAATTTTAATTGAGAAGTCCAGTCCTGAACTATATTTGGGCTTTCCCAAGGAGAGGAACAGCACAATGAAAGAAAATCCTTCAGACAAAAAAGCGAAATCAGTGCCTCTTGAGTCCGCCACGGTTCTTTTTGCCGGGGATTCGGGGGACGGAATACAGCTTATTGGTCACAAATTCGCCGCTGCGGCTGCGCAGGAGGGCAGCGATCTGGGCACTCTTCCCGATTATCCCGCTGAAATAAAAGCGCCTGCGGGTTCTCTGGGTGGAGTGAGCGGCTTTCAGGTGAATTTTGGTGACGATAATGTTATGACGCCCGGAACGAAACCGGATGTCTTGATAGCGATGAATCCGGCCGCCCTAAAAGTTAATCTGTCCAATATGGAAAAGGGTTCCATACTTGTTCTCAATTCCGACAATTTTGATAGTGTATCGCTTAAAAAGGCGGGTTATGAGAGCAATCCCCTCAATGACGGCAGTCTCGCCAATTACCGCGTTGTTCAGGTTCCCGCCAACACGCTGACGGAAGGTGTACTGAAAGATTCGGGAATGAGCAAATCCCAGATGCTTAAGTGCAAGAATTTTTATATGCTGGGTCTCGTTTACTGGATGTATTCAATGAACACCGATTCTACAGTGAGACGGATAAAGAAGAAATTTAAGAACAAGCCGCATCTTGCCAAAGCCAACGCCGCGGTCTTTATAGCGGGTTACAATTATGCCGAGGCCACGCAAATCTTTGAGGCCAGGTTTCAGGTGAAGAAGAGAAAACTTGAACCGGGCAACTACAGGAATCTGACTGGCAATGAAGCGGTGGCTTACGCTTTGCTTACCGCGGCCAAACTCGCAAATAGAAAATTATTTTACGGTTCCTACCCAATTACTCCGGCCAGCGACATACTTCATACTCTGGCAAGATACAGGGGGAAAAATACCGTGGTGTTTCAGGCTGAGGATGAGATATCCGCCGCGTGCGCCTGCATAGGCGCTTCATTCGCGGGCGCCATATCTGCCACAGGCACAAGCGGACCCGGTTTTTCCCTGAAAAGCGAGTCGTTGGGCATGGCGGTTATGTGTGAGCTTCCGCTGGTGGTTATAAATGTTCAAAGAGCCGGCCCTTCCACCGGACTTCCGACAAAAACCGAGCAGGGAGATTTAATGCAGGCGATATATGGAAGGCACGGCGAGGCTCCGCTTGTGGTTCTGGCGGCTTCAAGCCCCGCCGATTGTTTTGATATGACATTAAGGGCTGTGCGCATAGCCGTGAAATACATGACGCCGGTTGTTCTGCTTTCAAATGCGTACCTTGCTAATGGGTCAGAGCCTTTCAGGATTCCGGATTTAGATTCGCTGCCGAAAATAGAAATTGCGCCGCCTCCGCCTCCCGATAAGTTCCAGCCATACGTGAGAAATCCGGAAACTCTGGCGAGATACTGGGCAGAGGCGGGCAAAAAAGGTTATGAACACCGGACCGGAGGTCTTGAGAAAGAGCACATGACGGGAAAAGTGACCTATGACCCGAAGAATCACGCGAAAATGTGCCAGTTCAGGATGGACAAAATTAACGGAGTCGCCAGAGAAATACCGCCGACTGAAGTATTCGGAGACAGCGAGGGAGAGTTGTTGATTGTCGGCTGGGGTTCTACTTATGGAGCTATAACCACGGCGGTTCTGGATGCGGGAAAACTTGGTTTCAAGGTTTCATCCGTGAACCTGAAATATCTTAATCCGCTTCCTCCTGATTTTGGAACTGTAATGAGGAGGTTTGGAAAGGTGCTTGTAGCGGAAGAAGGATTCAGCCAGCTGAGGACGCTGCTTAAGGCTCATTATATGATTGACGGCATACCTTTGAACAAAGTTGAGGGAATGCCGTTGAATAGCGACGATGTTTTTGTAAAGATTAAGAAAATATTTGCGAGGTGATGAAAATGCAATCTAAAAAACTAACTCCCAGGGATTTTGCCTCTCCGCAATCCGTGAAATGGTGCCCCGGTTGCGGGGATTTTGCCGTTCTCGCGCAGATTCAAAAAACGTTTGCTTCTTTAGGGCTTGAGCATGAAAAATTTGTTATTGTTTCGGGAATCGGATGTTCAAGCAGGTTTCCGTACTATATCAATACCTATGGTTTTCATTCCATTCACGGGAGGGCTCCGGCCGTGGCGACGGGAATAAAAATGGCCAATCCCGAACTTTCCGTATGGGTTATGACCGGCGACGGGGATGCTCTGTCCATAGGAGGAAATCATATACTTCATGCAATAAGACGGAATATGGACCTGAAGATAGTTCTCTTTAATAACAGAATTTACGCGCTCACCAAGGGACAGGCCTCGCCAACTACCCGTCTGGGCGTTGTTACCAAAAGTTCCCCGTTGGGGACTGTGGATTATCCGGTTAATCCCGTGCATATGGCGGCTGGACTTGACTGCGGTTTTGTGGCGCGGGTCCTGGACACCGATGCCAGGACCTTAAATGCCGTTTTCTCAAAGGCTGCCACCTACCGCGGAACGGTGTTCATTGAAGTGCTTCAAAAATGTTTGGCTTTCACTGAAAGCGAATTCAACGATTTCAAGGATAAAGAAAAAAAGGAAGATATTTCCCTTTATCTGGAACACGGCAAGCCCCTTGTTTTTGGTAAGAATAAAAACAAGGGAATAATTTTAAAGGATTTGAGGCCAGAAGTCATAGAATTTGAACCCGGGAAGGTTCCTCCGGAGGTGGTTATATATGATGAGACAAATCCCGCTTTGGCTTATGCCGTAAGCGGATTGAACCTGCCGTCTTTCCCGGTGCCTTTTGGAATCATCAAAAATGTTCCCAAGCCTTCTCTTATAGAAATTCTTCAGCAAGAAGCCGACGAAAGGAAAGAACCTGAATTGAAAGAAATTCTTGGGGGTGATGCGTGGGAGAAGGAGTAAAAGTTTCAGGGTTTCCTGTTTTATTTCAGTTTTTTCTTCTTTCGCCTTATGTATTTTAATTTTTTGATTTTGGTTCCTGGAAAATAAAAATTCAGAATTTGCTTGTAATTTTTGTGGTATTTTTCCGCGAGCCCGGCGGCTCCCGTCTGACAAAGTCCCACTCCATGTCCCCATCCTCCGCCGTATATCCAGTAATTTCGCGTTTTCCCGTTCGGGAATTTATTAACTTCATAAAGAACAAAGTGCTTTTAATTGAAGCGAGTCCCAGAAGATTGCGTATTAGATGCTCCTTTTTTATATCCACGGTTTTTCTTGAGCCGATTATTCTAAGGGAGTTTACATTTCCTGAAGGGCTTCTTTTAAGGGGAAAAATGTTTTTCAGTTTGTCTATCCTGTAACTTTTGTTTATTCTGGTTTCAAGGTCCTTGTGTTTTATTATCCTCAGCCATCTAAAGTGTATGACGGGCGTTATTTGAGGCATATTGCAGTTGGCAGGGGGATTTGAAAGGAGCCATTTGTGGAAATCCCAGGGAGAGTCCAGTTGATATTCATTTCCCGGCAAGGTATCCTGGTGGGATCTAAGATAGGGAACATCTCCCCAGCCAAACACGTTTTTTGAAGCTTGTATGTATCCTCCGCAGTTTGAATGATAAAAAGTTTCAGCGGGTCTTTTTTTGTAAACGAGTATCTCGCCTTCGGTATCATATACTGCTTTGTTGGTTCTTGTGTTTTCGGATATAACCCCTGCATAAACCTGGCAGTGTTGGCTGTCGCAAAGATGATAACCTTGTTTCTTGTGTTTGCCTCCGCCTTTGCGCCTTATTATCGCCTGCGTTCTGGCTATCACCGCCTGTGCCTTTAAGGTTTCATACGGCCACCAGGACATAACTTCTGCAGGAACCACTCCAAGAAGATAGACTTCCATATCCACCACGTTGACTATTTTTATTCCCCTTTTTGAGGGAGAAAGTTCTATGTAACCCCTGTATGCCCTGTCTGAATTTCTGAACCATGGATTCGACGACCACTTATCTCTCTGGAAAACTATGTATCCGTTCTTAAGGTCGTTCGGCGCTATGATTATAGTTCCTTTGAATCTCCCGAAGACCGTTCCCCTGTTGTTTTTGATAATTACCCGTCTTTTTGAATACTCGGCTCGCCAGGACTTTTGGCTCCGCGTTTTGACGTAAATCTTTCCGCTTCTTTTGCCAATGATTTTGAAACCCGAGTAGGATTTGAATTTCAGCCGCTTGTTTTTCCTCTGCCTTCCCTGATTATTGGTTCCTATGCCTATGCGCATGTTTACCGATTTTTTTATCTCCTCGATGACGTCTATATACGGCACTTTTGGCGGTGGCTTGAATTTGAAGGGGGGGCGTATTTCTTCCGGCTGCCTGGTCAGTTTTCCTTCAAGAAGTTTTACCATTTTCAGCGCCAGTGGATGATTGGGCACATAATCTAAAACCCTGTAATATTGATTCCAGGCTTCATTAAATTCTTTTTCTCGGGCGTAAATTCCGGCCAAAGGCAGGCGGGCCTCTATGAAGGAAGGGTCTTTTCTAAGGGCCTCTATGAGATAATGCTTTGCCTTGTCTTTCATGTTGAAATTGAAGTAGTTCCAGGCGATTATATAGTCAGCTCCAGAGAAATCCGGACGGAGTTTTTTGTATTTTTTGAGATATTTTATCGCTTTTTCTTTTTCCCCGAGATGAGCGTAAGCGCTGCCAAGCCCCAGCAGCGCCCTTTCATACAGCGGACGCGCTTGACAGGCGGTTTCAAACAACCTTGCGGCTTCCCGGTATTTTGCAAGGTGAAATTTGATCCAGCCGAGTTCGCATAAAACGTCGGTATTTTTGGGCCAGGCAATGAGCGCTTTTTCGAGAAGGTTTTCTGTCTTGTTATACTTTCCCATTTGCTTATAAATGATGGCAGCATTGAGAAGAGGTTTTATGGAGCCGGGAGAGAGACGGTAATTCATCAAATACTCCTCTGCCGCTCTGGTCAGGAACCCGTCAAGATAATATTTATAAGCTCTGTCGGCTGAGGCGGATAAGGCGGAGGAGGCGATTGAAAAAACAAACAACATAGCGCAAATTTTTCTGTTCATGGCATATATATCCTATAAAATTATGAACAATGGAAATATAATGGGGTCAAAGAAAGCAGAAGCATCGGGAAAATGCGCAGTTACCTGCGGGGTGTTGATTTTCCTATAATACCTGGGACTTGCTGTTTTGCCATCTCCCCTGTACACTACTTGCGTTCTTAAATTTGCCTCCTGCTGAACTGCAGGGATTAAAATTTTATAATATAATTTCACTTGGGATGCAATAAAAAGAGGGGAGGTTGCGTTATATAAGGAGAGAGGATGAGCGATGAAGATCTTTTCCGGGCGTATAAAAACGGAAATGTGGACGCCTTCGGAGAAATTATGAATAAATACAAAGGTCCGATTTACAATTACATTGTTAGAATGACCGGTCGGCGTGCGGCGGATGATATATTTCAGGAAGTATTCATTAAGGTTCTTGAAAAAGCCTCCTCTTACACAAGTAAGGGCAAATTTTCCCATTGGCTTTTTTCCATAGCACGAAATGCTGCGCTGGATTGGCACAGAAAAAACAAAGGGAGAGAGGTTTCCCTCGATTCTAAAGAAGAGGGGCAGTTTTCATATTCGGAAAAATTGGCGGATAAAAAGGATTCGCCGGAAGAGGTTATGGAAAAAAACGAGATTTCCAGGACCATTGAAGCGGCGCTTGGAAAGCTTTCGTATGAACAGAAGGAGATTTTTTGCCTCAGGTGTTATTCAGGCTTAAACTTCAGGGAGATAAGCGAAATTTTGAATATTCCCATCGGCACCGCTTTAGCCAGAATGTCGAGAGGGATGGAAAAAATGCGAAAAGAAATGGAGGGCTTTTTATAATGAGATGCGAACTTTCCTTTAAGGCTGCGCCTTACTTTTACGGCGAGTTGGGAAATGAAGCGAGAATTGAATACGAAAAGCATTTGGAGAAATGCGAGATTTGCCGCCAGACGGTGTCTGCCCTCAAGTTTTCAAACGAGAGATTGAGATTTCTTGCATTGGAACCTCCTCGTTGTATCGTGGAAAGTGTTATGAACCATGCGCGCAGGATTTGCGACCAGACAAGCCAGAATTGGCTGAAATATGTCTTTTCCGACTGGCGGAAAGCATTGTTGGCGTTGTCTTTCTCGGTTCTGGTATTTTTTGCTTTTCTGGATTTTGGATATAAACCCCATATTTACAGCTGGGATTCTCCAATTGACGCCGATATTGAAAGTCTTGAGTATGCCATGTATGAAGAGCAGGAATCTTTTTTGGGGGATTACATGGAGGAATTTTCGGAGATAGCAGAGGAAGTTAAAACTAATGGTAAAGGGAGGTTGTTATGAACAGAGTAATGACGCTTGTTCTGAGTCTTCTTTTAATGACTGCGCCGCTTGCGACGATAAGAGCCCAGGAAGACGAAGAAATAAATGATGAAATAGAATTCGCCGAGCCTGCCGGAGGAGAGATGATGGGACCTCACGGCAAAGAGATGAGAAGAAGAATGATGAGAAAGCGCCTGGGGGGAGAGCGCAGCTGGAGAAAGGAACGTGAAGAAATTGAGCGCGAAGGTCCTGAACACCGCAAGTTGAAGTATAGAAAAAGAATGATTAAAAAAAGACTCGCCAAAAGAGTCAAGTCCGTGGAAGCAGAGACTCTGGAGGTAATAAAAAAGAACGACATTGATTTCTTCAGAACACTTAAAAGACTCCGGGCGAAAAATCCGCGCCAGTATAGATTTCTCATAAAGAGTTCAGCGCACCTTTTGAAGGGAGCAAGGTTTTCAGACGACCCCTCCCTGGAAAAGGACGTGGTTGAAGGGGTAAAGCTTGAATATGAGACAAGAATATTAGCGAATAAGTACAAGAAATCTCCTAAACCTGAAAGGGATTCAATCAGGAAGAAACTCTTTGGAAAGGTAAGTAAGCTCTTTGAATTAAGGGAAAAGGGGCGTAAGGCAAAAATTCAAATGATGGAAAAACATTTGAAAGAGATGAGGAAAAAACTTTCAGACAGGAGAGCTCATAAAAAAGAGATAGTTAAGGACAGAGTCAACGAGCTTATCGGGGAGGGATATAGATGGTAAAATGTGAAAGAGCACAGGATTGAAGGAAGCGGAATAAAAAAACCTCCGCCTTTGATAAGGCGGAGGTTTTTGACTAAGAAGGTACTATTTAATCTTTGCGGCGTCTATCAAACCAAAACCCTGTTTTTCAGGGGCAAGCCCCAAATCCCTTGCGGCTTTTTTCAAAGATTCCTTAACTTTATCCGGCGTGTCATTTCCCGCGGCTGCGGCCATGGCGGCTAAACCCGCCACATGAGGGCATGCCATTGATGTTCCGCTCATCTTCTTGTATTTGCCGCCCTTATAAGTTGAATATATACTTACTCCAGGGGCTATGAAGTCTATTTCCGGACCGCGGCTTGAAAAATAAGCAATGCCGTTGGAGGATGTCCCGGCCGACACGGCTATGGTTTCTGGATATTTTGCCGGATAATTAACCGCGCCAGAATCGTTCCCGGCCGCGCACACAATCGTAACTCCCGCTTCTTTTGCCTTTTTAATCACTTCGTGAAAAGATTCTATAGTTGACCTTCCGCCAAGACTCATATTTATTACTTGCATTTTATTTTTCACCGCCCACTGAATGCCGTCCATGACATCGGAATATGAGCCGCTCCCGCTTGCGCTCAGAACTTTTACTCCGTATATTTTAACTTTCGGCCCAACGCCCACCACTCCTTCTCCATTTTTGATTGCGCCAATGGTTCCCGCCACGTGAGTTCCATGACCGTGGTCGTCTATTTGGGGAGACGAGGGATCGGTGGCATTGTAGCCGTCCACGTAATTCTCCGCAAGGTCGGGGTGCGTATAATCCACCCCCGTGTCCACAACGGCGACTTTAACGCCGTTTGCCTGGTTGAAATCCCATGCTGCCGGAGCATTGACCCGCTCTACGCCCCAGGGCACTTCTTTGTCGGATTTTGTTTTGACGGCATTTTGCGCCTGAGGGGTTTCTATGGTACTTTCTTCCTTGACGGTTTCTATCATCTCACCAACAGTCGGCAGGTTTTTAACGCTAAGATTTTCTTCGTTCAAGAGCCAGTTCTGGTACTTGTCGTCTTCGACCCGGATAACCCCTTTGAGAGAGTATATTTTTGAATCCTTAATGTCGTCCGGAAAAGTGGCGGTTATGGCGTTTATAAGCCACAAATCTTTTAAAGGATTTCCGCCGAGTTTTTTGATTTCAAGAATTTTTTCTTCCTTGTCTGTAAGAGATGATTCAAAGGTTACTATCTTTTGAGAGGCTGAGAGAGCAGCGGTCAGGAACACAAACGTCAGCATGGGCATTATTATCTTTTTCAGCATACTTCCTCCTTTTTTGAAGGCGATTCGGGGTGGGAACTGCGCATATTAAAGCGTAAAATATATTTGACTATTATCAAGGGATAAAGGACCTATACACCTATAGGACCATAGACCTATAATGTTTTTGCCTTAAACAACGGCAGGGTGCTATTGTATGTTTTTCGCTGTATTTATAGAATATCCCTATGTCGCAAGAAGAGTCCATTTTCAGATTTATAAGTCAGATGATTGAGGCGTCGCCGGAAAAGGCAATAAAGTCTATAGAATCTCTTTCCACGCAAGACGCAGTTAATGTTGTAAAGTCTCTTCCTTTCTCTTCCGCTGTAAAGATTTTTGATGAAGTGCAGCCGAAAATAGGCGCTGAAATATTAGGGAAGTTCAATATTGAATATATAAGCTCTATTTTTGAAAAAGTCAGTCATGAGCAGACTGCCAACATTTTCAGATGCTTCTCCGGTGAAAATAGCCGGGAACTGCTGAAAACATTAAATCCGCAACTTGCATCCAAAATAGCGGAAATACTGAATTATCCGAATGAAAGCGCTGGCAGGCTCATGCAGCCGGAATTTATAGCCTTCAGAAAGGACATGAAGGTTCGGGAAGTTATATCCCAGTTGAGAAATTTCGCCAAAAAGCGGGTTCCCACAAGTTATTGCTATGTTGTGGATTACAAAAACAATCTTCTGGGTGTATTGAACATGCGCGATCTCGTCCTGGCAGGTTTGACTCAAAGCGTGGAAGAAATCATGAAAAAAGATGTAATTAAGGTTTCACCTTTCACGGACAGAGAACAGTTGATAAATATCTTCACTGAAAAACACTATCTTGCCATACCGGTTGTCAACGATGAAGGCAAACTTATAGGGGTTGTAAATACGAAAGGTCTCATAGAATCCACCGAAGAGGAAGCAAGCGAGGATATACAGATATTGTTCGGCGCCAGCGCTGAGGAACGGGTTTATTCACCTCTTTTTTTCAAGGTTAAAAAAAGGCTTCCGTGGCTTTACATAAATTTGGTGACAGCTTTTATGGCCGGCGCGGTGGTGGCTTTTTTTGAAGATTTGATAAGTCGCATAGTGGTCCTGGCGGTTTTTCTCCCGATAATAGCGGGGCAGGGCGGCAATGCCGGCACACAATCCCTTTCTGTGGTAATAAGAGCGCTGGTAATGAGGGAAGTGAAGCCGAAAACCGCGGTCAAGGCAGTGATTTCCGAGACAGCAGCCAATACGGTCAGCGGGGTCTTAATCGGAGTAGTTACCGCTCTTGTAGCGTGGGTATGGAAGGGAAGCGCCTTTCTTGGAGTGATAGTGGGAATGGCAATGATAATAAATATGATTGCAGCAGGCATGTTCGGAGCATTTATTCCTCTTGCGATGAAGAAAATGGGATATGATCCCGCTCACGCTTCGGGGATATTCCTGACCACTATAACCGACATTGTTGGATTCTTTTCCTTTTTGGGTTTGGCGTATTTTTTTCAGTCCCACCTTTAAGATTTCCTTAAAATGAGCAGTTTTTTGTGTTGGATTTATGTTCGCGGAAACAGGGTTCACTGAAAAAGTCTATTTGTAAGAGAAATTAGCAGATTTTTAGCCGAAACAAGGAATGAGGAGGGAGTATACCGCCTGTGGTATGTAAGCGACGAATGACGACCATAAACCACTCCCGCATTGGGTCGTGGGAGCAAACTCGCGCTGATATACACCAGAGCACACTCCCGCATTGGGTCGTGGGAGCAAACTCGCGCTGATATACACCAGAGCACACTCCCGCATTGGGTCGTGGGTTGCGAACTCGCGTTCAATGCGGGAGTGGCTGGGGTAGGAGTGACTTGGGTAGCAATTTATATGCAAAAAGCAATCAAAAGTGCACGATTTTAGATTAACATATCGTAGAAACCTTGCATTTTGAGCTTGAGTTTTTATGATTTTTAATATTGCTCTGTCCAATAAATAGTTAATGGTTTGGAAAGCCAGATTTGAGGCAAGTTCAAGGCTCGGGTGAGCGCGCATACCCAAAGGGGCTGTAAGCGAGGAGTATAATAGTCTAGTAAATTCGGACCACTTTTAAGGCCGAATTAAGGTGAAAAAATGAGTAAAATAAACCTTAAGGAGGCGGTATGAAACGCAAGAAATTCGAAGCGGGATTTAAGGCGAAAGT
>Ga0180301_10002246_pt1 | contig 15163 bp, 13 predicted proteins | sample GuaBasSediGuay16_FD_121797 | JGI IMG/M metagenome (GOLD analysis project Ga0180301, IMG submission 121797) | Subseafloor sediment microbial communities from Guaymas Basin, Gulf of California, Mexico - Guay16, Core 4569-2, 12-15 cm | ecosystem: Environmental > Aquatic > Marine > Hydrothermal...
GCGTCGACGGGCTTGATTCTTAAGAGTGGCAGTCCCTGGATGGAAACCGACGAGTGGCTTCCCGGACAGACCGTTTTCTGTGATGTATCTTTCGGCAAAATTGAGCTCATCTTCTGTCAGATATATCTCTAATGGTCCCGAATCCTCTGTATTACAGCCGAGAAGCTCGAGAACCCGGAGGTTCTCCTCGACATTGTGGATGCTATTGTCCTCGACCAGAATTGGATGATTGAGCCAGCTCGCATTGACAAAATCCAGATGCCTGTATCTATGCACAGGGCGAATGCGGGCACCGACAAGGAAATTTATCCCGTTATATTCGAGCCTGTTAGCAGGATAGGCGGTTATGGCGAGGTCGAAATGTTTCCTTCTAAGCGATAGAACAAACTTAAGCGAGCGGAATGTCCCCTCTTTCATAAAGTTGAAGTATACAAGTTCATCGATGTATGGGTTGTGCCTGACAATATCGTATGCACCCTTCATCATCACGAGGAAGTAGATGTGTGCGTTCGGGAAGTGCCGTTTGACAATCGGTAGTGCAGGTGTGAACAGGAGAGCATCCCCTATTCCCGGCAGGGCGAAAACGATTATATTCTTTATCCCCTCAGGGTTCTCTATCTTTGGCTTCATTTCCTCGGGCTGGGGCTAAAGGAGCCGGTCTGGGGTGCCTGTCCCTCCTGCCGAATCATCTCCTGGCGGAATGCGTCGAGGTAGCTCTTAAGCTTTGTGTCCTCCGGGTGACGAGCTGTGTATCCCTGCAAGATGGATATTCCCTCCGTAGATTTCCCGGTAAGGTATAGATACATCGCATACTGCTTGACGATATCGCCGTTGTCTGGCAGGTTCTCATATCCTGTTTTCATAACCTCGAGAGCCCTGCCCATATCCTTTGCAAGGCGGAAACTCTCACCTGCAATACGATAGATGTTCATCTCGTATTTATTGAAAACAAGCGACCTCTGATAAGCCTCCCAGAGCTTGTCAAACTGCTGTGTCTTGCGATACAGAGAGAAGAGATAGACAAACCCCTGCCACTTCCTCGGGAGCTTTTTAATGCAATACTCCATCGTCTCTATCGCTTTGTCTATGCTATCGTGCTCCTCATAGTAAATCGACAGTGTCAGGAAGGCTGTGACATAGTTCTGCATAAGCTTCGATGTGTTCTCATCGAGATACAGAGTTGTGTCATCCCAGCAGCGGAATTTGTAGACCTCGAAGAGGTTTTTCCTCATAACATCCGGAAGGATAGGCCTCTGTTCCTCTGATTTCTCCGTTACGACCCTGTAAGCGAGCCCGTTCATACGGAGGTAAGGGTCGAAGCCGATTTTATTCTCCGGTGCAACGGTGACGGCAAAGAATATCGGCGGGTCGAGGTAATATGTAGAATCTGCCCTCATAACCACATCCGCATTTCTTATTATGTGGTCGACCATTATGTCCTGCACACGGAGGAAGCCATCCTTTGTTCTCACAGGCTGAAGCATCTTTATCTTCTGGTCGGAAAGCGATATAGGGACATCCATATTGTGCTTCAACTGCTTTATATACCAGGGGGTGTTCAGGAGAGAAAGGTTTGCCACCCTGACATCGGTTCTCACGGAGTCGATTGCCTGAATGCACCAGAGAGGAAATGTATCGTTGTCCCCATTGGTGAAGATGACGGCGTTCTTTTTGCAGGAGTTGAGGATATTGTAAGCGTAGTCCCAGGGTATCCAGTTGCGTGAGCGGTCGTGTGTGAAATAGTTGGCGGAGAGCGGGACAATCGGCGTTGCCAGAACAATCAGAAGCAGAGCAATCAGCGGTGCGACAAAAAGTCTGGACTTCTTCCTCAGTTCATAGAGCGACCAGAGCACTCCTCCCAGTCCGAGCCCCATAATAAGTCCCCAGTGGGCAAATCCGGGAGTGTAGAAATAGTCCCTGTCCCTCACCTCCAGCTGGATTCCTCGTGTCCCATCGGAGAAATTCATATAGACGAGAAGCCCAAGAGTGCCTATCAACACCACCAGGAAGATGAACATTCCATAGCGCTTGTCCCTCTGAAATGCAAATATTATTCCCAGAATTCCAATGGCAAATGGTATAACCCCGTTTGCTCCCCCTTTGATGCTCGTCCACTGCTCGCGGAAGAAGCCCCAGAAGCCCATTCTGCGATGGGTGCCAAACTGATTCTTCCAGCTCCCCTTCCTGTGAAGCAGCATCGCATGCCACATAGATTCCTGACCATACTGCTTTCTGTCGAGATAATCGATAAAAGATTTGAGTGTCTCGGGGTCGTTCTCATCTATCGATGGGTCGAGTCTCGAGCGGATGGGTGCATACAACTGTGGTGTGTAAGCTATCACTGCCATAAGCAGTGTAATGAATGCGAGAGCCCATCTCCTTGCTGTGTCCCCGTGTGTGATGAGACAGAGGACGAGTGTCAGGATAAGTCCGCTTATCATAATAATGATGAACATCGAGAACTCCGTTGCAACTGAGAAGAGAGCTGCCCAGGTAATCCAGAATATCGGGTCCAGACGTTTCCTCGAATCGACGAGGATGATGAAAAGGAATATAGGGGGAAGAATTATCATCGATGTCATATGAATCCCGATGCCGAGATACAACAGGAACGGGATAAACACGAGCAGTTTCTCGCTCGATGGTTCCTCACGCCTCTCCGACCAGATGAGTGTCAGATATATCGCAAGATTGATTACAACCATAACCACACCATAAACCTCTGCCTCGACAGCATTGTTCCAGTATGTGCTTCCGAAACCGGCGAGGAGCGAACCGGCTATTCCAGAAACTATCATAATGAGATTGGGCAGGCTCTTGTTCGGCTTCTCGAACCAGTGCTTCATTATCCAGATTATGATGAAGTAGATGAGCATAACCGATACAGCGGATGCAAACGATGAGAGGAGGTTTAACCTGTGAGCGATGTTATTCCCGAAAGGGAGGATTGAAACGAGCCTGCCGAGCCATAAGAGTATCGGTGCACCAGGAGGGTGTGGAACGCCAAGTGTATATGAGCAGGCAATAAACTCCCCACAGTCCCAGAACGGAATGGATATCTGAGCGGTTCTGGCATACACGATAAGGGAGATGACAAAAGAAGCTAATCCTCCCAGAACTCTTACGATTCTCCAGTATCCCTTCTCTACTTCTGCCATCGAAACCTCCTTTATACCCCCTTGAAAATCCTTGTAGCAAAGAATTCCGGCAGACCAGCCGAGATTATCTTCTCTGCTGATTTCTCCACATCGTATTCCACACGGAAGAACTCGACCGTCATATCCGTCTCATCGAATATAGCAAACGATGCACGCCAATCACCATCCCTCGGCTGACCGACACTCCCGGGGTTTATAAGCGCCTTGCCAGTAATGTGTATCTTTTCGCTTCCTGCAGGGAATTCTCCATTACCGTTCTCGGTGAAGACAGATGGTATATGCGTGTGCCCGAAGAAAAATATTTCTTTCTCGAGCTTTGATATGTAAAGGTTTGCCTGATGCCGGGCGGTTATATATACGCTAAAATCAATCGGGTTCGTGAAGTTTGAGTGGGAGAACACAAATCTGGTGTTCTCTGTTATTTGAGGCAGGTTTGTCAGGTATTGAATGCTGCTTTTTGGAAGCTTCTCTCTTGTCCAGATTATCCCCTGCTGCGCATAGGGGTTAAACGATGCGAGCTCATCGTTTGATACGAGAGCCCATTCGTGGTTGCCAAGTAGAATAGTCCCGCAGATGTCCTTTGCCTTTTCTGTGCACTCTGCCGGATTAGCACCATATCCGACGATGTCTCCGAGGCAGACAAGCCTATCCCAGGAGAGGGATAGCAGTTTCTCTATCACCGCTTCAAACGCCTCGATATTCCCATGGATGTCCGATATCAGTGCAATTCTCATCCCTTTTTTGCCTTTTGCAGGACAGCGTCGAGTATCCCGTTTATGAACTTCCAGGAATCCTTGCCAGAGAACTCCCTCGATAGCTCTATCATCTCGTTTATCGTCACCTTCGGCGATATATCGTCGAAATAAAGCATCTCTGCGATTCCCAGTCGCAGGATAGAGCGGTCCATCCTTGCAATTCGGTTAAATTCCCACTTCTCCGACAGGTCCCGTATCAGAGAATCGACCAGTTCTATATGTTCGAAGCATTCCTTGACAAGTTTCTCGAAGAAAGCCTCTGCATCCTGCTCGAGAGCCACCTGCTCCTCTATACTTCTCTTAAGCAATTTCTCTGGCTGCTCTCTGTTCATATCGAGGGCATAGACTGCCATAAGGGCAGCCCGTCTTGCCTCTCTTCTTTTGCCCATAGATTATTCTTTTTCGTCCTCGATGTGGAAACTTTCCCCTAATAGCATCTGAAGGTTGCACATTTCAAGTGCACTCATTGCTGCTTCCCAGCCACGATTTCCCTGTTTCAGCCCCGCTCGCTCCTGAGCCTGTTCTGTTGTGTCTGTGGTCAGAATGCCATAGATTACCGGCATATCGAAATCGAGAGCAATCCTTGCAACCCCTTTGCTAACCTCGCTTGCCACAAAGTTGAAATGAGGGGTATCGCCTCTTATCACCGCTCCGAGGCAGATTATCGCATCCACATCGGAGTACTCAGCCAGCTTTTGCGCTGCGAGCGGTATCTCGAATGAACCAGGGACATACACCACATCGATGCTGTTGTCGTCGACTCCGTGCCTATGCAGGCAATCAAGCGCACCGTCTAACAGTTTCTCTGTAATCCTGCTGTTGAACCGTGAAACAACTATCCCCATCCTTAAATCCTGCCCCTCGAATGTCCCTTTGAATAGATTTGGCATAATTCCCCCTTTATTGCAACTGATTTTGGCTCAACAAATATATAAATGCGATAAGGCTCTGTCAATCAAAATAAAACTTGTTTGTTGACTTTTCAGCTGGTTATTGATAAATTTATAATTGAAGATGACTTCAGCAATCACTGATTGAAATGGCAGTTTTTATTGGAACATCTGGTTTTGGATACAACCACTGGGTGGGTAAATTCTACCCGGAAGAGCTCCCAAAAGGCAAGTGGCTTTCCTTCTATGCACAGCATTTCAGCTCGGTGGAGATAAACTACAGTTTTTATCACATCCCGCGGGAAACAACACTCGAGAAATGGTATAACGAGGCGCCTGAAGGGTTTGTATATACCCTCAAAGGCTCGCGGCTCATCACCCACAGGTCGGACAGGAAGCAGGCACAGTTTATGCTTATCAAGTTCCTGAAACTCTCGCATATACTCGGGGAGAAAATGGGGGTTATCCTGCTTCAGTTTCCACCGTATGTGAAGGATATAGATTTTATCCGCTCGCTCGCAGACATTCCATACCCACAGGAGCGTGTCGCCTTCGAGTTCAGAAACGAGCTACTCTTCACGGACGAGGTTATGGATATTCTAAGGGAGAAAAACATCGCCTTCGTCTTTGCCTCCTCGACAAAGTTTGAGCCTCTCTTTGTCCGAACGGCAGATTTTGTCTATTTCCGATTTCACGGGAACCGCAGGCTGTATGCCTCATCCTACTCCGATGGTGAGCTTGAATACTTTGCTGAAAAGATAAAGGAATATCTCTCACTCGGGCTCGATGTCTATGCCTATTTCAACAACGATGCCCAGGGGTTCGCTGTCGATAACGCACTGACACTCAAAAGGCTTGTTAGCCGGTAGCTCCACTCACGACATCCCTGACAAAGTTTTCTGCTTGAAAATAAAGCTAATCTGTATATAATATATTTTTAGAGGCGATAAGATGTTTCTCTCTCACATAGAATATTCTCCTTATCTCCGCAAGTGCGGGGGGGGGTATGCCCTCACTTCATAAGAGGACCATAGATTCTCCTTCTCGTATGGCTGGTTTTCGATAACCTTGAACCATATTTAAGGAGGAGAGTAAAAATGAAAAAGCTAATATTTGTTTTTGCGATAATCCTCGGTATAACAACCCTCGCCTTCGGGCAGTATGAGGATGAGGCGACAAGAGATTCCCTCCGTCTTATGGAGGAGATGGGAATTCCATCGGACTGGGAGCCGAGCTCACCAGAAATTACCCTCCCCACTACAGATTTTGATGAGGGATATATTAACTTTGGAAGGGGTGGTGCACAGCAGGTGGCAATAGACGGCAATTATGCTTTCGTGGCAAACCTTGGATGGGTTGAAGTAGTTGATATTACCAATCCATATGTACCGGTTGTTATAGCTAGCCACCCTTCGCCGGGAGGTGGAAACTCGTATGATGTTGCCGTGCATGGTAATTATATCCTTGTAACAAGAACAACTCCCGGTAACGGTGCATTGGATGTCTATTACTTTGATTCAGCAGTTCCTTCGCTTAACTATATAGGTGGCTATCATTCTGAAACATTGGACCAGTATAGAGATATTGCGGTAAGAGGTAATCGGGCTTTCATAGTTACGAGATCTGGATTGGAAGTTCTCAACATCCAGAATATTGCCGACCCGTCTTCAATTACTCTGGAAAAATATATAGAAATAGGTTTCCACAACAAAGGTATAGCAGTTGACGATAGATTGGTTTATGTAGCGGGTGGTCATGGGGGGGGTTTATGTGCTTGATTTCTATCCCTATGATGCCGGATCCGGAGATGTGGATGTATATACTCTCAGCTATACCCCACCGACAGGCTCAAGAAATGCTTATGACGTTTTCGTAAATGGGAATCTACTCTATGTGGCAGACTATTATCTTGGACTTGAAATTTTCAATATGTATAAGTTCCAGGACTGGACACCAGATTGGTGGAGTCCTGATTTCGGAGAAGGACCATGGACAGGGCACTGTCAGGTTCCACATTATGCAATGGGCGTTACAATATCTGGTTTCTGGGCTTATGTTACCAGTTCAAACTATCCAGACCCTTCAGCTTATGGTCATTTTAGTGTGGTTGATGTTCAGTATACCAGTATGGATATGACCATTTATTCTGTTGAAAGTAACATAGATGGTGGAATGAGATCGGATGTTCATGGCAATTGGGTTGCGTTTACCTCCGGTTCAGGTAACGGAGCATCCCATAGCTCACTGCGACTCTATAAGGTGGCTGAAATAAACGAGGAAGATCCATATGAAGAATATGATGTATGGGGATGGCTAGATGCAGATTATACTAGACAATGCGACGTTCTCGATTCGTTATGGTTCACATCAGCAGATAACCATGCCATTGATTTTGTGGGCCTTATTGATGTCACTTCTTTAGCTAATCTTCTGGATGGTACTTTAACATTTCCCTCGTACCCTCCTCCTGGTACATATCATCCGTTTGTTATGAATAGCATATATGGGCTTGATGCACAAGGCGATTATATATATTTAATGGCAGAGGGGCAACCTTACTTCGAGCCTCATACTGGCTCTTTCACAGTGGTCAGCATAAGAGATGGAGATATGTTTGCTTTTTGGCCAGTGGCTACTTATATAGAACCCACCATTGAAGGAGAAGTTGTGGTTGACGGGAATGTTGCATATGTTGCCGGATATCTACACCACTCGACGCATTTCGCTTTTGCTTCATTTGATATAACCAATCCAGCAAGCCCTTACTTGCTTGACATTGTTTATGCTGACTATGGGTTTGGTTTTTGGTCTAGGTATGGTGAGATAGAGATATCCGGCGACACTGCTTTTGTTTCTGCGTGTGAAAAAGCGAGCGCAAAAGCGGGAGAGTTGAGGGAAGCCAAAAAAATAGAGAAGCGCGTAAAGATAAAAATAACACCACCGAAGGAAATATGTGAAGAAACAACTGAAGAGGAAGGTGACAGTTCTTACACTACTGATGAAACTCTTGAAAATTATAGTCTTATGACCGTTGATATTTCTGACCCGAGTAACCTTAGGGTTGCTGGATATTTTCGCCCCACATCAGACCCATACAACAATATTTCTATAGCCTTGGATGGGGATGAACTCTATGCTCTCGTCCTTGAGTACATTGGGGATGTTTCTAAATTAAAGTTAGAATCATGGTCAGTGAAAAATCCTCTTTCTCCCGAGCTCCTTGACGCGATAACTCTCTTGACCTTTGGGCATTGCCCTTCCGCATGGGAATACCCTTTCTGGCTGCAATGCCATGGAGATTATCTCTTTTTTGCATTTTACAATAGCGAAACTGAAAGCATCGAATACTGGTATACTGATATAACTGATCCCACAGCGCTCTCTCCCACAATGTTTGATAGGTCTGGCTTTGTTGGGTGGTCCGGATGGGGTTTAGTATATGGTGACGCCCTTATCGATGTACTCTATACGATTCACTTCTTTGGAATTCCCACAGGTGGAACAACCAATGCGAAACGTGTGTTTAACTATGTCGAGGGTTTGCACCTAAAGCAATGTCCCAAAACAGTATCTTTTACCCGAGAGCCAGTGGTTTTGTCCTTCCATAGTTTCCCCACTCCTTGGAATTCAGCCAATACAATAAGATTCACGCTTGCCAGAGAAACTAATGTAAAGTTTAATATATACAACATAGCTGGAGAGCGCATTTTGTGTGTATTTCAGGGAATGCTCAACGAAGGAGAACATACATTTACCTGGGATGGCACAGGAGAAAATGGAGAGAGGTTGGCATCGGGATGCTATTTCTATTGTATTGAGGCAGAAGATAAAGCTATATTCTCCAAAACAGTTCTCATAAGGTAGGTTGGATTTTGATAACAGAAAGGAGGAAACAGATATGAAAATTCCATTGAGGCAAATCGGAGTGCTCTTAGCTTTAGCGTTGATATTTATTTGCTGCAAGCCTTCTTACGGAGAAATGCGGGTATGGGCTGTTGATGAACTATCCACTGCTTATCCCGACTCAGGTTCAGGAGGAGGGACTATTTACTTTAGTGAGTGTTTTCCCACTTTCCGTTTCCGAATTATCTCCCACAACGGTGTAGATACAAATGCCGTTGACGATGGACGGGCTCTCTGTGTAGTTATTGAAGAAAGGGGGCCCTTATCACCTCTCGGTCTCTGTTTTGGGGAAGAAGGAGACCCAATACCTGAGTATCTTTCATCGCGACATATCCTTGAAGTAAAAAGGGGGCTTATGCTTACCCAAACGGATGACAGCACCTTTCTCTTGACCGTCGATTTAAGTGAGGATATAGCCGATACTCTACTTGAGCTTTGTGGGGTTAGAACATGGTGGGAGTTATCAATGCCGTGGTTATCTGCACTTATGGTTCTTGGGGACATAAGAGACACCATAGGTAACATTTACAGTTACGATGGGACATATCGGAGGCGTATATCTGGTTTGTTTATAGGCCCAAGCATTAAGATGAGGAACCCTGCTCCGGGAACTATTGTTACATCTTTGCAGCCACATATTTCGTTTCTGGTATCAGATTTCGTTCCCTGTTTCTGTGATACTGCTGTTTTCACTCCGGGGGTCTGTGATATGGCTCTCCTTTGTCCCATAGATACTGTTATATGTGCACCTCCCGACACCGGGTATGTGGGATATCCTTACCTGATGTGCTCGTCAGTTATTGTAGCTGTTCAACATGACACATTCTTTTTGGGGAGTGAAGGAATGTATATTGACCCATACGCTCCCCCGCCAGTATGGCTCTCTGTACCCTGCTCCACAGAGACACTCCATATGGGGATCAGATTCCTTCCGACTACTAGGGTCAATATTTCATTAGAAGATGCAGGAATTTCGTTTGCTCCTGGTGATACAGTTAGAGTCTGTGTACTCGAGGCTATGGACACCGTTCAAGTGGGACCACCAAACCACTTGAACGAACCGTGGAGTTGCGAGAACCTAAATAGCCCCATCCCCGAGTGCTGGGAGTTCTACATAGCAGGCACAGGCATCGGGGAGGTAGCGGCAACACCAGAGGGATTCGAGATAAAATCCATCAAGCCTAATCCGTTCAACTCATCGGTTGAGATAACTTATACTATCCCAGAAGATGTTAGCGATAATATTGAGCTTGCAATGTTCGACATCCTCGGCAGGAGGGTTGAGAGCTTGCCAGTCGAAAAGACCAAAGGAGAGCATTCCGTTATCTGGCAACCGCAGGATGTGTCGAGCGGGATGTATTTTGTCAGAATGAAAGCCGGGAAACAGACGATAACAAAGAAAGTGATGTATCTGAAATAAAGAGACGCAGAGCATCAGAACGAAATGGAACATCCTACCAAAGCAGGAGGCAAAATGAGGCAAAAAATCGTTGTTTCTGTGGTAACTCTCTTTTTCTTCTCGGTACTGGCATCGGTTGCGGCGGCACAGGACACGACCTGCTTTACATTTCGTGTGTGTGCGGGATGTAATATGTTCTCTATACCCTTTGTCCCAATCGACTATTATCCTCTCCTCAGTGAAGACCTACCAGTGTTTGACACTATATGTATGGAATATATGGGAGGATATGTCCCGGCAGATACTATTTTGGCTGGATACGGATACCTGGGATATTCAAGCATTGACACGAGCTTCACTATCTGTGGAGTTCCCGTCCTCGGCTACACTATCCTGCTTACGGGAGGGTGGAATCTCATCGGCTCTCCAGTGGGAAGATACCCTGTGAGTGAGTTTGTCACGATACCACCGGATTGCATCTCCTGTATATTTTATTACGATGATTTCACACACACCCATATAGCCGTTGATACGATAGAAGCGGGCAAAGGATACAATGTTTTAGTCGCGGAGGATTGTACCCTGAGTGTTGGGGGAAACAGCCCGCCCTACTTCTTTCCTTGCCCTGGAGATACATCTCTTGATATCGGGGAAATGCTTCGGCTTCCGCTGAATATTGTGGACTTCAATAGGGATTCTGTGGAGGTCTGTCTTACAACAGCTCCTGATGGGGCTTACCTCGATGGAGATTCGCTTCTCATATGGGAGGCAACTGGCTCCGGCGACCGGGAGTTTCTCGTCTCGGCAAATGACGGAGAAGATACCACACTCTGTGGCTTTGTCGTTCACCTGCCAGATAGAGTCGAGGAGGCATCGGCAACACCCGAGGGGTTCGGGATAAAATCGATTAAGCCTAATCCGTTCAACTCATCGGTTGAGATAACTTATACTATTCCAGAAGATGTTAGCGGTAATATTGAGCTTGCAATGTTCGACATCCTCGGCAGGAGGGTTGAGAGCTTGCCAGTCGAAAAGACCAAAGGAGAGCATTCCGTTATCTGGCAACCGCAGGATGTGTCGAGTGGGATATATTTTGTTAGAATGAGAACCAGCGGTCAGGTAGTAACCAAAAAGCTGATTTTGCTGAGGTAGTCATATCTGGTGCCCGGGGCGGGATTTGAACCCGCACAGGCTTTGCCCACATGGCCCTCAACCATGCGCGTCTGCCATTTCCGCCACCCGGGCTATTCCCCCTGAGGAGGTTGAGGAGGTGCCGGTTGTTCTGCTCCACCTGGAGCCATCGGCTGACCTGCCTCCTCCCTGATAACAGATTTCGCTTTCCTCCCCGGTGGACTGGCAATATACATATTTATTCCTATGCAGAGGAGAACGAATATTATTGCAAGCACCGTTGTAACCTTGGTCAGGAACTCCTGTGCACCTCTTCCGCCGAACACAGCACCGCCAGCGAATGAGCCTCCAAATGCTCCAGCAAGTCCCTCACCTCTGCCAGATTGCATAAGGATGGAGACCACCATTGCGACGGCTACTATGATGAAAAGTACTACAAGAACTGTGAACATCCTTTGTTTCCCCCTTCAACAAGAATTAACAAAGTATCAAAATACCCAGTTTCTTCGTTTTGTCAACAAGAATGTGCTGCCTCGATAATCCGTATGAATTTTCCTGCGTCGAGGCTCGCTCCCCCGACAAGTCCACCGTCTATTTCTGGCTCAGGGAAAAGTGTTTTAGCGTTCTCCGGTTTGATGCTACCGCCATATAGGATGCGTGTCTTTTCCGCTATATCTTTTGAATATCGTTCTGTGAGGATGGTTCGGATGAGCCTGTGAACGGATACCGCCTGTTCAGGTGTGGCAGTTTTCCCTGTCCCGATAGCCCAGACAGGCTCATAGGCGATAACGAGGTTCTCACCCGTGAGATGGACAAGGTCGAGCGATTCGGTTAGCTGTGTTCTTATGACATCGGATGTAATGTTCTGCTCCCTCTGCTCGATTGTTTCCCCGACGCATAGGATAGGCACAAGCCCTGCATTCAGGGAAGTCTGGATTTTCTTGTTGATTATTCGGTTGTCCTCGCCGAACTGTTTTCTCCTCTCGGAATGTCCCAGGATAACCAGTTTGCAGCCGCAGGAGACAAGCATCGCTGCTGATATCTCACCGGTGAAGGCGCCGGAGCTCTTATGGTGCATATTCTGGGCACCGAGCAGGATTTTTGTTCCCTGTATCTCGTTGTGGACAGCAGAAAGTGATGTGAACGGAGGGCAGATAGCGATATCAACATCACTGTATCTATTGACACTTCCCTTTAGTTGCCGGACAAGCTCGACCGATTCGGGAACGGTCTTGTTCATTTTCCAGTTGCCTGCAACGAATTTTCTTCTCATCTTTCCGCAAGCACCTCCAATCCTGGCAATTTTGCTCCGCCTATGAACTCGAGTGATGCCCCTCCACCTGTTGATATGTGAGAGAATGACCCCTCGGGGATGCCGAATCTGTTCATAGCCGCGAGCGTGTCCCCGCCTGCGATGACGGTGAATGCACCCTTTTTGGTTCTCTCTGCCATAGCGAGCAGTATCTCCCTCGTTCCTATGCTGAATTTGTCAATCTCGGCTATTCCCACCGGACCGTTTGCAAAGATGGTATTTGCCCTTGATATCTCGGATGAGAGCATTCCTACTGTGCTTGGCCCGATGTCGTAGATAACTGCATCCCTGGGCGTGGAGTCCCAGTTTGCGGTGATGGGTTCTGCTGTCTTGGGCTTTTCGGATGATACCACAGAATCCACGGGCAGCAGCAGCTTTTCCTCGAAATTTTCCTCCTGCCTTATGATGTCCGAGGCAAGCTCGACAGATTTCTCGTCCACCGGAGTTTTGCCCACATCCACTCCGAGAGCCCTGAAGAACGCGCATGCCATTAACCCACCGATGAAGACAGTGTCTGATTTATCGAGCAGGCTATTTATTGCACCAATCTTTGAGGAGACCTTCGCTCCACCTATAATGGCGAGAAACGGATGCTTGGGTGTGGAAACGAGATATGATAGGTTTTTAAGCTCTTCTATTAAAAGGTATCCTGCTGCAGGTCGCTCGAATAGCTTCGGCAATGCGACCACCGATGCGTGCTTCCTGTGGATGACACCGAACGCATCGTTGATATAGCTATCCCCAAGTCGGGAGAGTTTCTCAGCAAACCCGTCGTTGTTCGCCTCCTCACCCGGATGAAATCGGATATTTTCTAAGAGGAGTATGCTCTCTTTCCTGAACTTGATGTCTCTGTCAGGATAATCGGAGATAAATGAAACGGGGTATCCGGTGAGTTTCTCGAGATGGGAAGCAACAGGTGCAAGCGAGAGCTCGGGAACAACCTTGCCCTTTGGTCTCCCGATATGTGAGATAATAACCGGCATTCCTCCCTTTTTGAGGATTGCCTTTATCGTTGGCAGTGCCTTTCTTATTCTTGTGTCGTCTGTTACCCTGCCATCTGATAGCGGGACATTGAAATCGACCCGTAAAATAACCCTCTTGCCCGCAAGCTCGAGGTCGTCAATAGTTATCTTGCTCATAGGTAATCTCCTTTACATTTTCTTGAGCATATCAACCATTCTGCAGGAAAACCCCCACTCATTATCGTACCAGGAGAATAGCTTAATAAACTTCCCATCGATAACATTTGTCAAGAGGGAATCAAATATTGATGAGTGTGGATTTCCGATAATATCGGTGGAGACGAGCGGTTCGGTAGAGTATTCGAGTATCCCTTTCATACTCCCCTCAGCAGCCCTTCTGAACGCCTCGTTCACCTCATCGATGGTTGTTTCCTTCTTCACCTCACATACAAAGTCGACGATGGAGCCGTCTGCTGTGGGGACGCGGATGGAGACGCCGTCGAGTTTTCCATTAAGATGCGACAGAACAATTCCAACGGTCTTTGCGGCGCCTGTTGTTGTCGGTATCTGAGAAACTGCAGCAGCCCTCCCACGACGCAGGTCCCTATGAGGCAGGTCCATAAGTCGCTGGTCGCTGGTGTAGGAGTGAACGGTTGTCATAAACCCGTGAACTATCCCGAAATTGTCGTCGAGCACCTTCACAACCGGAGCGATGCAATTGGTAGTGCAGGAACCTATGGAAAGCACCCTGTCGTCCGGGTTATATTCCTCATTGTTAACACCGAGAACGATGGTAGGGACATAACTTTTTCCCCTTGCAGGTGCAGAGATTAGCACCTTTTTCGCACCAGCAGTCAAATGTTTTTCAGCCTGCTCTTTTTCCCTGAACCTTCCTGTGCATTCTGCCACAATCTCGACACCGAGCTTTCCCCATGGGAGTTTTTCAGGCTCCCTTTCACAGAATACAGGGATGCCTTTACCGTTGACAATGAGCTCGTTCCCATTGACCCTTACATCTCCTGGGAACCTTCCGTGGATGGAGTCATATTTGAGGAGGTGTGCGAGTGTGTCAGGGGTTGTTATGTCGTTGATTGCGACAAACTCAAGCTCGGAAGAATTAAGCCCCCTCCTGAAGATGAGTCTTCCTATCCTTCCGAAGCCGTTTATAGCGATTCTCTTTGCCATCTTTCTCTCCTTATTATTTTATTGGTTGAAAGAGTTCTGTAAGCTCTGCCAGTTCGGGTGGGACGGTTCTCGTTTTGAGTATCTCATCGGTCATCTCCACGCCGATGATGTCCGTTCCACGGAGGGCTGCTATCCTTCCGTATTCACCGTTTGCTACGAGCTCCGCTGCCTTTAGTCCGTATCTTGTTCCGAGCCATCTATCGAATGCCGATGGTGTGCCACCCCTTTGCAGATGCCCGAGAACGACGCTTCTCGTCTCGATACCCGTTTTTTCATCGATAGCCTTTGCCACAGCCTTGCCGATTCCACCGAGGCGGACATTCCCGAATGCATCCTTGACTATGTCCTGAACGGTAACATCCGATGTTCCGTTCTCGAGTTTCAGCTTTGCACCCTCGGATATCGCGACGATTGCATACCGCTTGCCGCTCTCATACTTCTTGACAAGGAGACTGCACAGTTCATCGA
>Ga0180301_10002247_pt1 | contig 15152 bp, 16 predicted proteins | sample GuaBasSediGuay16_FD_121797 | JGI IMG/M metagenome (GOLD analysis project Ga0180301, IMG submission 121797) | Subseafloor sediment microbial communities from Guaymas Basin, Gulf of California, Mexico - Guay16, Core 4569-2, 12-15 cm | ecosystem: Environmental > Aquatic > Marine > Hydrothermal...
ATAATTATGAGGACATTTCTCCTGATAAAAAATAACCTGATGAGAAAAAATGAAGTAATAGCGGCTTAAGCAGATTTATTTCGTTTTTTCTTGCTTTATTCGTTCTACTGCGTCGACAATAGCAGCGCAGATATACGTGTTCTCTTCTTCAGTCATGAATCCCTGAAGCGAAGGACACAAGATTCTCTCGCTGATTTCATCAGAAATAGGAATTCTCTGATCCTTAGTGTGTTCTATGATGTACTGATCTCTCTTATACAATCTCGCATCAGCATCAAAGTATCCAACATTGTAGTCTTCGACCAGCATCTTTTCGAGGCGGTCACGTTTCTCTCCAGCCCAGTCAGGAGGCACAAGGATCGGATAGAGATAATAGACATGTTTACAGTCAGGAGGCTCATAAGGCAACGTTAATTCAGGAACATCCTTTAAAAGTTCATTTCTTTGGAAAGCTATCTTCCTACGATGCGCAACAATCTCATCAATCTTGCGTAGCTGAACTAAACCAACAGCCGCCTGAACCTTGGTCATCTTGTAGTTTGTGCCCCACCCACCTATGCCTGAACCGAACTGTCGCCAAGCGATGATCTTTTTAGCGACCTCTGGATCATCGGTGGTTATCATTCCGCCTTCACCAAGGGTTGTTATAATCTTCATGGTGTGAAAACTGAAGATTGTCATCCATCCCTTCTTGCCGACCTTAGTTCCTCGGTATTCAGCGCCACAACATCGAGCAGCATCTATTATAACTTTAGGAGGACCATATTTTGGATGGGGATGATTCTCCGCGATCTCCAGTAAGTCATCTAAAGGAGGAGAGAGACCGCACAAGCTTACAGGAAAAATCGCGCGTGTTCGTGGTGTTATTCGTTTTTCCACATCATCGGGGTCTACATTAAGGGTTTTGGGGTCAACCTCGCAAAAGACGAGTTTCCCACCTTGACCGAGAATCGCTAAATGCGCGGCCTTAAAATTAATGGCAGGACAGATAACTTCGTCTCCAGGCTTCAAGTTGAGACACATCATCGCCATGTCCAGCCCTGTTCCAGCACCATTAATGGAGATCGCGTATTTTGTACCTATATATTCGGCGAATGTTTTCTCAAACTCTTTGATCTCATTTCCAGTGAAGCCTACATGCCAATCCATTGAGTCACGTATAGCCTTTACAGCTGCCTCAACTTCCTCCTCCGTATACCATCCGCCTAGTAAGGGTTCCGCTGGAGGCATGACTTTTGGACGCCATTTTTTCAGAATCTCTTTTCTTTCTTCTTCATCTAAAAGATCTACCATTTTATTGACACCTATTGTCAGAATCACACTCAGTTATGCCGGAATGCTTATATAAGACTTTTACGAGTCTAATGTTTTCCAAAATCTTTCGATATGATTGCTTTTGCGGAAAGAAATCAAAATAATATGAATAACCTATTTTTTCTCACGGAATTGTGGCAAATACTTGGCTTCCGCTTTAAGCATCTCATCACACATTTTCTCAGCTTTATCCAAGGTGAGGGGCCATCTTGGATGAGCCATTAATGCTTGGATTACTAGTTCCCTTTCCCCAGCTAAAGCTGCATCAACTGTTAATTCTTCCCAATTGATTATGGCTAGGGTTAGTCCCAATACGCCTCTAGGAAGTTTACCCATACAAAGAGGCCTAGCTCCACTAGCATCAATAAGCGCTGGAACTTCAACAATTGACTCCTGCGGAATATTTGTGATAGACCCGTTATTGGGAATGTTCACATGGAATTCTCTCTGCCTATTCGTTGCTATAGATACTATAAGCTGAGTTGCAATATCGCCATGACCTACAGACGTGTGATGCATCTTGGGATCCAGATAAATAGGTTTTTCCCCTCTAGCCATAGCCTCAAAGTTCTTCCAATGTATCGGAAGGTCTCGCATGAACCTCCTATATAAGGATTCTCCAGATAGATATCTAGCTAAAGCCTCATCATGATGGAAATAGGGATAAAGATAGCCGGCGTTTGCAGGATAAAGGCCATATGTATCCCATATTTTCATTCTAAACTCTGCATATTTCCTTTCTTGACCCTTAGATTTCTTCAAGCGTTCTTCTGTTAGCTTACGAAGAAGCGGTAAGCCGTCTTCACCTTTAACTTGAAGTTCTATAAGCCAATTGGCTGGATGGTTTGTGCCGCCACATCTCGGTCTGACTTCTCCAAATTTCATACCTAAAGCTTCTGTCAATCCATAATAAAGTCCATTTCCCCCACCAGTACAGATAGAGAGACACTTAACTTTACTTTTCCGATTCACGGCATCCGCAACGAAGTTGGTTGGATTAGTATAATTAATAAGCCAAGCATCGGGGCAGATGTCTTCCATAGATTCGCATAATCTAAGAATTTGAGGCACGGAACGTAAAGCAAAGAAGGTTCCACCTGGCCCCGTTGTCTCTTGCCCAAGGATCCCGTACTTAGCTGGAATCTCCTCATCAAGTCTTAAGCATTCTATGCCTCCTGGTCTGAAGTTTGTTAAAACGAATGTGGCACCATCTAGAGACTCTTTCAGATCAGTAGTACTCGTTATGCTGAGATTAACCCCTGCTTCCTTAACCATTCTTTCCCCTAGTTTCTGCATTATAGGTAAACGTGATGGATCAATATCCATCAGAGAAATCTCGCTTCCAGAAATTTCTTCTCCAAGCCTAACAAAGGAATATAAAATTCCTGGAACATAAGCGCTGCCTCCTCCTATTATTGAAATTTTCTCTTCACCCAATACTCTCTTCCCCTTATTCAGCAGCCTTTAATCAGGGAAATTGTTATTTAAGCCTTATTACTTGGCTATTTCATTGCTTTGCGTAAATAGAGAAATTCGTTTTCTCATAACTTACAAGTTTCTAGTTTGGCCTTTCAAAAAATGAATGTTATTTCAGAATTTACAGAGAATATATTTTCTAGCGAATGTCAGATACTCTTACTTTTACACCTTTTTTATGGCTTTCAATAGCGGCTGCGACAACTCTCTGTGTCTTCAGCCCTTCTTCTCCGGTCACCGCTGGCTCTACATCGCGGAGTATACAATCAGAGAAGTGGGTTATCTCCTTTAAATAGTGATTCTCTTCTTGAATCTCCTTTATCATTCGTCCATTAGCTGTGAGTATTTCTAGTTTTCCTCCAAATGTGCCTCCGATCGTTGCGGCTAATACGCTTCCTTCAGTACCGTATATCTCCAGTATTTGAGGTCGGGAGGTAAACCTTACGCAGAAGCTAGAGTCAACGGAAGCATAAGCTGAGTTTTCGAACTTCAAAAGTAGCAATGAAACGGTATCTGCGGGATAACTATGAATAATCCTGTCTGCATATGACACAACTTCAACAACTTCTCCCATTAAGAACCTTAAGGTATCTATACAGTGAACGCCCACATCTTGCAATGGTGGAACTTCACCGGTAAGCTTTGTATCCTTCAAATAGGTCTCATCTTCATCTGGAACCCATTCGTGAAATTGTGCCCTTCCAAAGACTAATGTGCCCAGCCTGCCGGCTTCTATTAGCTCTTTAATATATCTATGATGAGGCTTAAATCTAAGCATGTAGCCTATCATTAATTTCACATTGTTTCTTCTACATGCGGCTATCATCTTTTCGCATTCACTGACTGTAGGAGCCATAGGCTTCTCGCAGAACACATTCTTTCCTTGCTCAGCTGCTAGAATTGTCTCCTCGCAGTGAAGAGCATTAGGAGTTGTGATGTCTATAACTTCAATCTCAGGATCCATTATCATCTTAGAATAATCTGAATATGCCTTTTTCGCTCCGAAGCGTCTCGCCCAATCCTTAGCCTTCGATTCTGACCTGCTGCATACGGCGATTAGCTCTGAATTTTCTGATTCATTTATTGCAGGGAGATGCGCACTTTTAGCTATTGCGCCTAAACCTACTAATCCCCAGCCTATCTTCTTCAAAACGATCGATCCTCAACAAATCTTCTAGATTGATTTCGCAATCTCTATAATTGAATCGAGATTGTCGAAGACCTTTTCGAAAGCCCCAATATAATAATCCATCAATTCAATTCCATTAGGTGGCGTGAAACCGCGAAGAAAAGTTACCTCATCAAGCATCTTAAGAGTCTCCGGATAGTCTTCAGCCCTATACTCTATGCCTTTACGTGCATATTGACAGCTCCATGGGCATCCTCTCCCATACCCCTCCTTAAGTTTGAATAAAGTTTGAGCTGGAACAGGCATTCTTTGCCATTGGCCGATGGGAACTCCTTCAGCATTCAAAGCCTTTTCGAGGGCTAACCTAAATTTTCTCGGATGAATATCAAGATCAAGCTCGTCTGGCTTAAACCTAATTGGATACATCCAGTAGACATGCTTTCTATCTGGTGGGACATAAGGAGGTTCCACTCCATCTATCTTAGATAGATGATTTGTAAGGTATTCACAATTTTTTATCCTAGCAGCGTTGTATTCGTCTAAACGTTTCAATTGGCTTCTAGCGAGAGCCGCTGTGATCTCATTTCCTCTATACATCCAACCCATTTCGTAAGCGTTATATTCACGCGGCCTGTCGGGTAATATGATCTCGCCGAATTGTCGAATCATTTCGGCTCGTTCTAAGAACTCATCGCTATCGGTAACGAATAAACCGCCCTCCAAGGCTTGAAGATTCTTTGATCGATTCAAGCTGAAGCCAGCCATGTGTCCCAAAGAACCTACTTTCTTACCTTTATATTCAGCTCCATGCGCTTGGCATGCATCTTCAATCACTATTAGATCGTGCTTCTTTGCAATAGTCATGATCTCATCCATATCGGCTGGTAATCCTTGAATGTGTACGGCTATTATTGCCTTAGTTTTTTCAGTTATTTTTTCCTCGATCTTGTTTGGATCAATATTGAAGGTTCTTGGATCAATATCTACGAAGATCGGTATACCATTATGATGAAGCACGCAAGAAGCTGAGGCTAAAAAGGTATATGCGGATGTTATCACTTCATCGCCCGGTCCCACGCCAGCTGCAGCTACACTCATATGCAATGCTGATGTTCCACTATTAGTAAACAGGCAGTGTTTCACGCCTACGTATTGAGCCCACTCATTACAAAGTTCAGCAACTGGATAGCTATCATCTCTACTTAAGTCTCTATTTAACACCTCTAAAATAGCTTTCTTATCATCCTCGGTTATCCAAGGCCAAGGTTTGATAAGTCCATCAGGAACGGTTTTTGATCCACCATTAATCGCCAATTTTTCAACCATAAGACATCATCTACACTCTTTAAAGAAGCGTACTGATATAATATTGCAACAGAAATTTAATAAAGCTTGTCAGATGAATCTCGATAGAAAATTTTTCAGTATAGCTCGTTCAGTAATTTCAACGCTGAATCCACCAGCATGTCCCCAGCTTCAGGAGCAAGCCTGTTCGGTCCTATCGTCGTTTCGTAGCTTCCAGAAGCCTCAAGCGGAATACGTGCATCCTCCTCAAAGGCTTTAAGGGTGGGAATATAGCCTAATGAGTCGTTGGCAAGTTCAATAACAAAAGTATACTCAAATGGGGATTCCTTCTTGATTTTTAAGCCGTGCTCAACAAATATCTCTCCTGGAAGCCCTACTATAGCCGCTAGATCTCCGAGAGCAAATGCTTGAACCCAAGTCTTCTCCTCTTTAGGCCCTCTTAAGAATTCTTCAATTTTCGGTCCGAAGAAATATTTCCACGCCATATGCCTCATATTAGTTGGCGTGCGCTCCCCGCTCATGTATTTCTTCGCTAGCTCTATCTCCTCATCAGTGGGTATCCGTCTTGGGAGACTTATCTCCTCCATAGCTGCTGCTAGCTTTAAGGATCTATGGAACTCCATCTGGTTTAACGCCCAAAAACTCTTTGCTGCAACTAGAGCTGCTATACGTTCAGCATGCCCAAAGAATCTGTTTACCTTTTTAGGCGGATTCATTGGGTCAAGTGAGAATACATCTGCACATGTTCCATTTGCTAATATGGCGACAAATTTCTCTCCCATTATGCGTTGGATCATTCTACTGACTGCTCCAGCCCAATCAGCTGAGATTGTATACATGTCCTCTCTCTTTTCTGTCGGGCTTAAACCAGCATAGTGCATTGCATAATTTATCAAAACTGAGATTGTTTTTCCATTTAGGTCTCTTGTATGGAGAACATTGATTTCGGGGTCTACAGGCCCTAAAGGTTTAACTATGTTTGGATCTCCAGGACGTGGATGGGTTCTTATAGTTCCATCCTTCATTAAGAATCGTCTATTAGCTAGAGGTTTACTCTCCGCTTCTCTTTCGCATCCAAGCTCCGCTTCTCTAAGCCTGTTGTTAGCTAGCTGTACACTATCGGCAACCTTCTGAATAAAGAAGGGAATATCCTCTACTGGCGGACCTGTATGCGTGTGCGTGCAAGATATAAGTACGTTTGACGGAGGAATCCCGCATCGCTTCTTGATCAGCTGCTTTGCTCTGTCAAGATAAGTCCTGTCTACCCCAACAAGATCGCAGACAACTATTGCAAGTTTGGTTTCTCCATCATCTAAGACAAGTGACTTAACGAAGAGGTTGTCATGAATATCCTTAGCAATTCTTGGTTGAAAGTATCCTCTAATATGTACTCCTAGTGGAGGCGTAATATCAACTATAGCTGCGCCGGATTTTAACATAAATCACCCCTCTAAAAAGTAGTATAAATTGTTAACGTATATTAAAATAGCCTCTTCATTATCATATACTGGATTATCAGAGCGAATAATATCGTATGTCCAGTCTTCAAAGCAGTCATGGAAGTCAATGAAAAACCCAATTCATTATAGAGACTTTACTTTTAGAATTCCCTCGAATCATCGAAAAGAATCAAGTGATAAAATATAAAAAGCACTTAGATATCTTTCTAGTTAAGGAAGTGAAAAAAATGACAGATTGGACTAGAGAAAAAGTGAAAGAAGTTCCTGTTATTAAAGTAACCCCCCCTGGACCTAAATCCCTAGAATTACATTCTAGAGCATCCGAATATATGAAGGGATACTCTGGCCAAGTTAGGCTTTTTCCAGTAGTTTTCGAAAAGGGATGGGATACACCCTGACTGATGTTGATGGTAATGTCTACTTAGATTTCTCCTCTGGCATTTATGTCACAGGCTGCGGGCATTCCCATCCTAAAATCACAAAGGAAATCCAAGATATGGTCGGAACCCTCATGAACTGCCATGATTTCACCACGCCTGTTAAGGCCGCTCTCCTAGAGAAGCTAGTTGAGATCCTCCCAGGGGACTTGAATGGGGTTCAGTTTTATTCTGACGGAACCCCGGCTGTCGAGGCTGGTTTGAGAGCTGCTCGAGTAGCCACTGGCGGATTGGAGTTTATATCTTTCTGGAAAGACTTCCACGGTAAGACTTTAGGCTCAGTCTCCTTAGCCTTGATGAGCCCAGATAAGGGTTTAAGGGCCACTGGCTTTTTCTTGGCGCCTCGACCCAATTGTTATCGATGCCCATTCAAAATGGAATATCCGTCATGTAATCTTTACTGCGCAGACTTTTTGGAGAGAGTTATAGATGAAGAGACCACGGGGAGATTAGCGGCGATTGTCATGGAGCCCATTCAAGGCTGGGCGGGCTCAGTATTTCCACCTCCAGAATTCATCCCTCGAGTAAGAGAGATATGTGACGAGAGGAACATACTGCTCTTCTTAGATGAGATTCTGACAGGTATGGGTAGAACAGGATCATGGTTCGCCTGTGAACATTACAATGTAGTTCCAGACATAATGACGATTGGTAAAGGTTTAGGGAATGGATTCCCCGTAACGGCTATGGTTGTCAAGGAGGAGTACAAAGATTTCCTAGAGAAGATAAGTGCTTCATCCTCTTATGGAGGTAATCCTGTAGCTTGCGCTGCAGCCTTAGCAACAATAAAAGTCATAGAAGAAGAGAAGCTGCTGGATAATGCGAAGAGAATCGAGAAGGTTATTATGGATAGATTGGAGAAGATGAAGAGGGATCATCCTATAGTTGGAGATGTAAGGGGGAAAGGCTGCCTCTTCGGGATAGAACTGGTGAAAGATAAGGATACTAAAGAACCATTCGATGAGGCTGGAAAACTGATCTATCAGAGAGCCTTCCAGAAGGGGTTAGCTTGGATACCTGCTGGGCACATTCTAAGAATGTCACCTCCACTGATTATGCCGCCGGACATGGCTGAGAAGGGAATGGATATACTTGAGGAAGCCTTAAGTGAAGTTGAGAAAGAGCTCGGTTATTAGGGGAGGGATGTCATGAAAGAGTATGGAGTAGGCATAATTGGTTATGGATTTATAGGAAGGGTTCATACATACTCCTATAGGAACATCCCTTTCTATTATAGGGATCCTCCTTGTAAGACTAAACTCATTGGCGTATGTACTTCTCGTCCGGAAACTGCTCAAAAGGCTAAAGAGCAGGGAGGATTTCTATTCGCCACAACTGACTATCGAGAATTACTGGAGCGGGATGATATCCAAATAATCAATTGCTGTGTGCCCAATTATCTTCACAAAGAGGTAGTAATTGAGGCGCTGAAGGCTGGTAAGCACGTCTATTGTGAGAAGCCCCTGGCTCTTAATCTTCAGGAAGCGAAGGAAATATACAAAGTAGCTGAGAATTCCGGGGTTAAACATCATATAACCTTTCAATATCGATTTATACCTGCCGTAATGCGGGCTAAACAGCTGATCGATGAAGGGGCGATCGGCGAGATCTTCTCAATTCGAGGGGTACATCTCCATTCTAGTTGTGTAATTCAGCCTCCGAAAAGAGCATATAGCTGGAAGGCGGAATATGAGAAGGTAGGCGGCGGCGTCCTAGTGGACTTAGGTTCTCACCTTATAGATTTAACGAGATATCTGGTTGGAGAGTTTAAGAGGGTTAACGGATTCGTGAAGAATTTCACATCACCTGACAAGCGGACTGATGATTTAGCCATAATGAATGTGGAGATGGAGAATGGAGCTGTAGGCACATTAGAAGCTTCAAAGATGGCTACGGGCACTAATGATGATCTGCGATTAGAAATTCACGGAAAGAAGGGAGCAATCAGAATAAATTCCATGACGCCGAACTGGCTTGAGTTTTACGATAACACGGAACCCGACGCTCCAATAGGAGGAGCAAAGGGATTCAAAAAGATTGACACGGTCCAAAAGTATCCGGAGCCTCCAGGCATTCCGATGCCTAAATTCCCAATAGGATGGATACGATATCACGTAGCTTGTCTTCACTCATTCTTGAATGCGATAGCTAAGGATGAAGAGTCCTCTCCAAACTTTAAGGATGGATTAGAAGTACAAAGAATAATAGAAGCAACATATGATTCAGCTAGAAACAAAAAGTGGACAGAGATCGCAGAATACATGTAAACGTAGTTTTCTTAGCATGAAACCTCTTCTTTCAATATCATCATTACTATTCAGATCAAATACTGCGAATCTACATCCATAACAAACGATTTCAGTTTCTACAAGAATAAAATTTAATTATTCGGGAGAGGCTTAAAGCAGGAAAGCGCTCAGCTACTGCACGATAGCTTTAAACCTCTCCCGCCGTTTGTTGACGGCTTTCTCTCACCGCTTGGGTGAGTGTGAAAGAGTCTTGAGGCCCTTTTGATGTTTTTGATGTTTTATGCTGATTCTGCTGATTTAACGTTGCATTCTACGTAGTATTGGGCGTTTTCTGTGAAGACTGTTATGCCTATTGTCACTCCTATATCGCTGACTGATACGCTTTCAGGATTTCTTATGTATAGTATCATAGTATCTCCGGATGCAAGCGGCTTGTCATTTGTATCGTTTGTGAAGGTTGCGGTTAATCCTGATGTATATTCAAAGTTTGTCCATGTTGGAGTTGCGTCTGGGCAGTTCAAAGATGTTGAGATAGAGGATGAACGCCGTATATAGTAAACATTGGACCATGAGGCTTCAACACCTCTTATTTGTATTTTGTCTATGAGAACGTCTCTTCCGCCGACATTATCAATTACCAGAGCCGCGTAAGCAGTTCCATTTCCGTAAACCCAGATTTCCTGTTTGCTAAGCTTTAAGGCTTCCTGCTGCGTCCTTGTAGATGTGATATTAACAGCGTACATTGAGACTACGCCTGCTAAAAGTACTGAGACCACTAGTATGATGAGTGTTGAAACTACATTGCTAAGTGCAGTTTTGTTATTGGTCAATCTCTTCATTTGGTTCCCTCCATGTTTGAAATAGAAAAGTATCCGTATAGGTATTAGAATTTGTGCGTGTCATTGGGAAACAGACAATTCAGACGTAAAGTATGAACTGGTTGTACACAAAGGCGATCTACTTGTTTGAATCATTTACGTATACCCATTGTGTAGGACTCTGCCAAGTTACTTCAACTTGCTCCTCTTTTAACAATGTATCTCCTTTTGTAATCTTGACATTATAAGTATCAGGCAGCTCTATGTCTACCTTCTTAAAGTATGAGGGAGTATTACCAGTAAGAGTAACATCATCATCGCATACTATGCTGCTATCGCTTACCTTTGTCACTTTGATGTTATAGGTAACGGTTCCATGGTAATCTCTTGATATAACTACGTTGATTGAGAGTTCTCCTCCACCGCTCCAACCAGATCCCGCCGTATACAAAAGCGGGTTTGTACGAGATGAGAAACAATTTCCTCTTGCCGTAGTTATTTTTACATAAAAAGTTGAGTTGCTTTCCGGCAAGGTGACATTTATAGGGGCTGTTATATTCCAGTTCATGCCTGGAATTTGAATGGAACAGGAATAAAATTCATCGTTTACCCATATCCTAACTATTTCTACTGTTAAGGGACACTGGTTTTTAATATAAAGGCTTATTCTGTTATCTGTGTCATTCAATGGATAAGCATATACTTCTATATTCTCTAATGTTCTATCCTGATCTTGTTGTTTCATCTCAATTACAGTCTGGTCATAAAGGCTGTTCACTCGATTAATGTAAAGAAAGAACGGCATGACGCATGTGAATAGGACTCCTACGAAAATGAGCATGCCGAGAATGGTGGACATAGCGGATTTTGATCTAGGAAGATGAAATAACGTAAGTTGCATAAACAACGTTCTGTCTCCTACTCATAACAGTAATGCTTAATTCGTCACCTACATTTGCAGCGAGCGGAACTCTTATCATCTCTATTTGACCATGCGGAATGAGCACTGCGGTTGCATTTTGCCCCTCTACATCTCCCCTAACATAAACATCAATTTGAATGTCAACTGTTCCATAATTGAAAATCCAAACGTTTAGAACATCAGTTTCATTATCGTAGCTCACATGCTCAACTATGAACCTCTCGCTAATCGCATCTATCTGCCTTTTGACATTCTCATAATAATCTTCTTCTAAACTTCTAGCTATGGAATAAGTAAATGACCAGATACTAATCCCAATAGTGAGAACTACTCCACAGAGAACTATTGTTGCTACGACGGGTGTAAGGCCCTTTCTATCGGTAAGTAGCCTCAACCCTTCCTCAACTCGGAAAAATAAATGGAGAGAGGGCTATCGTGCTATGGAAGCTTAACGTGTGTTGGGTAATCTCTGCCTGACGCTGTGTGTATTTTGATGTCAATCGTTGTTCCGGAGCTACAGCCTTCCACTGTGCTGTTAAGGTAAAGGTATAACGTGACAGTGTTGCCCTTTGTCACTGATATGCTCAGCGAAGAGTATGATGTCCTATTGCTGCTGGCTCCTGTCCAAGAAAGTGCCCATCCTGATGAATAGTCTTTCAACGGTATACCATTAAGGAATACATCATCCACTGTAGCGTCAGCTGAACCCGTATTCTTAAGTGCAATCGTTACTTTCCATCCAGGATCATCTACTGAACTGTTCCCATCGAGATCAAGGTTAGAATAGTACTTCGCATATACTGTTGGCAGTTCTATTTGTTCGAATGTCGTGTATCCGCTGGCTATTGATCCCATCCAGTATGCTACCGATACTGCAACGACTATTGTGACTGAGATTAGAATGACAGTGGCGATTACGGGGCTTAGACCTCTCTTCTCTGCAATTACGCTTCTGTTCACTACTTTTCACCTTTGAAAGAATTTCAGAGATTTCTATTGATAAATGGGTTATGAAGACATAGTCTAGCCGTAAAGTACATATTACGAGAATAGAAACCGCATATATCAACTAAACATACACATTACTTATTTACAATTAAAAGATAGTTATCAGATTCATGAAGTTTCTCCGTGTGAGTCAAGCATATTCTTGGTTAACGCAAAAAACGGTCTATAGATCCATAAAAAAGATATTGTTATTTAGCGAGCAAACTCATGCTTGTTAGTGAGGATCATGATAGATGACACCGATTGAAGTAATATTGTGGATTGAAGTTCTCCGCGTATTGGTAAGTCTTTCTTTTCTTTTCGTCTCTTCATGGTATGACTATAAATTTAGGGAAGTTCCAAACCGCATATGGATTTTATTTGCCCCTATAGGATTCACTTCAACTCTAATCCAGCACTATCTGGAATATATTAATGGAGAAGGGTCAACTATCTTCCTCTACTGGGCAGTCTCAATCGGGGTCACGGCTGGAATCTCGCTTCTTCTCTTCTATGCAGGCTTTTTTGGAGGAGCCGACGCAAAGGCTTTGATCTGTCTCTCCATTACGATTCCGATTTATCCAAGGTTTTCCTATACGCGATTCAAAGTTATGCTTCCCATCTTTCCATTAGCAGTTCTAATCAACGCGGTGTTCACATCATCACTGCTTGTAATAATTATTCTTTGCCGTAACCTAATTGGATATGTACGGCTCAAAGAAGAGATGTTCAAAGGACTTGAACATGAGCCTTGCTGGAGAAAAATCCTAGTCTTCATGACTGGGATCAGAGTGGACTGGAAGAAGCTGAAAAGCGGCGCTCATTATATCCCTTTGGAATATTTTGTTAAGGAAAAGGACGGTGAGGTCACTCGGCATCTAAGAGTTTCTCCTCAACTTGAAGAGGAAGGCCTGATAAGTATTGAAGGTTTTAACGGACAAGTATGGGTAACGCCGGGGCTTCCGTTTTTAATATTTATAACAATCGGTTTTACTATAGCTCTTTTCTTTGGTGATTTCTCAAGTTGGCTGATAGATTTGATGCTTTCTTCCTAAATCAAGCGAAAAAAGCTTCTTTTTTAAGGATGAGGATTAAGTATGGAATGATGCTTTTGTTTTTCACTGCTTGGTCCTGTGAGCATCATTAGAAGAGATCGCGCGGTCTCGAAGTATTTTAGAGCTTCATTTCCTTTCAGAGTGAGGTGATACGTTCTTCTTTTACCCTTCTGGTTTATCTCTAAAAGTTCATTCTCAACAAGGGAATCCAAGATCTCTTTAAAGGGTTTCCATGCTAGGTTGCATTTGTACATAATGTTTGTCGGCTTATGTGTACCCGACTTGATTGCTCTCAAAACATCAAGATAAATTTCTATAATGGACCTTTTTCTCGTCATATGAATCTGTATTCACAATAGGTATGACAAATTTTATTTCTTGTGTATCTGATCAGCTATTTATTCCGGTGACGAAATGAGAAATGGAGAGAATTAACGAAGATTATCTTTAACAAACGTTTTACTCATCTTCATCTTTTGAAATTCCATTCTCTAGCAACATACTTTTCGACTTTCAATCTTTGAGCTAAATCTTCCTCAAAATTCGTTACACTTCCAAGTGTAAGTTCTATACCAAAGGAATCTTCAAAGCCGTTTATGAGCGCATCCGTCAGTTCTTTGAAGCTTACTTCCCTTTTTAAAACATCATTTATAGATGTAACTCTCTCTTTAACGGACTTTATCAGTTTGTCCCGTATCTTCTCGCTTGGCACCTTAAGAACCTTAAACATCAAGTCAGGATCAACCTTCCTAAGGATAGTGCCATGCTGATGCACAACGCCCATCCCACGGGTCTGCGCATTTCCAGATATCTTTTTCCCTTGAGCCACAATATCATTTATAGGCCTGAATTCAACTGGCACTCCTAGTCGCCGTAACCCTAAAACCAAGCCTGAACATAAAGTTCGATAAGTCTCTTGAAAGTCTCTTGAGATTAACCTGTGATTTTCATTCATAATTATGCTGTAAGTTAATTCGCCATCCCTATCATGATACACTGCTCCTCCGCCTGTTCTTCTTCTTACATAATTGATTCCCATCTCGTCGCATGCTTTGATGTCAACCTCCTCTTCCATGCTTTGAAAATAACCAATCGATACTGCTGAGGGATTCCACCTGAAGAACCTGATAGTGTTAGGCACAAGATTTTTTGATCTTGCAATAACGATCGCTTCGTCCAGAGCCATATTGTAGAAGGCATCGTTTAGACCTGTATCTAGGAGTCGCCACTTCTCACTCATTCTTCTCACCAGCCATCATGATGCATCTAGCAAAGTCTTTCGGGCTGACTCCTAGAAAAACAGCTCGTCTACTTTTTAAAACATTTTCTATGAGGCTGTTTAGTTCATGCTCATCTAAGATGCAGCCTTCTAATGACTGCTCTATGTCTTCAATAACGTCTTCAGGATGTAAGAAAAAGTCTCCCGTTATCTTTATTCTCTTTATTTTTTTATCTTCCAAAGTCAGCTGAACCTTGATTAGCTTTCCTCCTTCAACTTTGTATTCCGCTCTTCCCAACCTTCTCTCCTCTCTACATTGTCTAAAGATTTTATCCCAAATATTTTCCTAAAGCACCATTTAGGAGCTAATCGTTATATAATCTAATCATATCTTCAGATAAGCCTTGACAGTTAAATTAAGTCGAGAATTCTTTACTTAAAACAAAACGGTCTATCACTAAACGTAACGCTTCAAACACCTCATCTTTGCTGAGAAAATTCACATCTAATATTAGATGGAAGGGTGAAAAGTCCTCCCCTAAAGTGAATCCATAAAGCTCCCTGTAAATCGCTTTCGTCCTAGACTCTTTCGCCCTCAGATATTTTAAAGCTTCTTCCAATGATAAGCCATCCCTCTCCGCTATACGTTTCGCCCTTTCCTCTTCAGAAGCTTCAAGCCAAACTTTAAATCCGCCCCTGAAAAGCCAAGGCATAGCCCAACTGTCAAAGACAATTCCACCCTCCTCAGCCCACTCCAACTGCTTCTGATCTACTCTTCGAT
>Ga0180301_10002248_pt1 | contig 15142 bp, 10 predicted proteins | sample GuaBasSediGuay16_FD_121797 | JGI IMG/M metagenome (GOLD analysis project Ga0180301, IMG submission 121797) | Subseafloor sediment microbial communities from Guaymas Basin, Gulf of California, Mexico - Guay16, Core 4569-2, 12-15 cm | ecosystem: Environmental > Aquatic > Marine > Hydrothermal...
GGATTTTCCATAAGGACTCCTCTGTTGTGTTATTTTTTTTAAAAAAATAACACAAATTCATTAAATGTCAAATCAGCGTATGATGATAATGATTCCAAAGGAGAAGAAAAACAGAGTCTATTAAAGAGAGCTTTTGACGGCAGAAGGGAAAAGAAGTCAGAAATGCATGATCTTATACGGTGACGATCTGAAAAAAACAATAGACCTCGTCTATTTTTCGAAATGAGCCTGTAGGCAGCCTTTCGGCTCCTTAGGGTGAGCTTCGGGCAAGCTCATCCTCCTTTCTTTTCCAGTAAATACCTCCGAAGTAAGTCCAAGGCAGCCTGAGAGGCCCTCCACTTGACATCTTCCCTTTCTCCAGGAAAGATAAATTTTTCGCACAGCTCCTCCTTGCTGGCGGATATAGCAATGTATACCAGCCCAACAGGCTTTTTCGGGGTAGCCCCGGTAGGCCCGGCGATGCCAGTAATTCCTACTCCTAAGTCCGTATTCATAAGCTTTCTGATACCTCTGGCCATCTCCTTGGCCACCTCTGAGCTAACCGCTCCCTTCTCCTCAATGAGTGAGGAAGAAACCCCTAAAAGTTGGGACTTAGCTTGATTGCTGTAGCTGACAACTCCTGCCTGAAAATAGTTGGAACTTCCCGGAACATTGGTAAGCCGGTGTGAAAGAACTCCTCCACTACAGGATTCAGCGACGCTCACGGTCAAGTTTTTCTCCTTCAGCAAAAAAGCGACCTTTCCCTCTAAGGTCTCATCATCTGCTCCGTAGATGTAGTCTCCTAAACGAGATCTTATCTTCTTCTCCACCTGCTTGATTTTCTCCTCCATCACCCTTTTTTCCTCGAACTTTGCCGTAATGCGAACATGCACCTCCCCTCTTTTGGCCAGTAAGCCTATGGTAGGATTGGACTGCTCTCTTAAAAGGTCAAGGATGGCCTTCTCCACCTGGGATTCTCCCATCCCCACCACCTTAAGCACCTTAGATTTAATGGATTCCGTGCTCTGTTTTTTTTCTCGAAGATAAGGAACGACCCCTTCCTGCATCATCCTTTCCATCTCACGAGGTACACCCGGCAAAAGTATAGCTGTCTTCCCTCCCTTTTCCAGGATGATTCCCGGTGCGGTCCCCACAGGATTGGGGATGATCTTCGCCGAAGAAGGAACCATAGCCTGCTTTACCATTCCTTCCTCTGTTCCTCTTTTAGGATAGCTGAGCCTCCTTTTTATCCTTTCGAGTACTTCCTCATTTAGCCTGAGCTCCTCTCCCATCACCTCGCTCACCGTCTCCTTGGTCAAGTCATCCTCGGTGGGACCCAATCCGCCAGTGATGATGACCAAATCAGCTCTCGCCAGAGCCTCTTTGAAGGCCGCACCTATCCTTTCCCTGTTATCTCCCACAGTGGTCTTACGAAAAAGGTCTATTCCCAATGAGGCAAGAGTTTTAGCTATATAGCTTGCGTTTGTGTCCACCACGTCTCCTAAAAGAAGCTCTGTCCCTATGGAGATTATCTCGGCCTGCATTAAAACTCCTCCTTTTAAAGGAGTCCTTTCCTTTTCAGCACGGTAGCAGCCGCTCCAATGGCACCGGCATCATCTCCCAACTCTGCCGGAACTATGCTTACCCCTTCGATGGCATCCTTGAGGGCGTATCTCTTAGCATATTCCCTTACAGGCTTGAAGAGCAAATCTTTTGCCTTTATCATTCCTCCAGCGAGAATTACCACCTCCGGGTTGAGGATGTTCACTATGCTGGCAATGCCGACTCCTAAGTACCTTGCCGTCTCCTCCACTATCCAGGAACATAACTTATCACCTTTCTGCGCTGCTTTATAGACAAGCTCACAAGTAATATCTTCCAGCCGATTTTGTACCCAATCGGTGAGAATGGTTTCTCTTCCCTCTTTTATCGCCTTTACGGTCCTCCTGACAACTCCCGTGGCAGAGGCATAAGCCTCAAGGCATCCCCTTGTCCCACAATTACATAAAAGGCCCTCCTCGTGAATTATGATATGTCCTACCTCTGCCGCCGTATCCCAAGCTCCATGAAAGACCTCACCGTCTATGATTATCCCTCCTCCGATACCTGTGCCCAGGGTAAATAAGACAAGATTGCTTGTGTTTCTTCCCGCTCCCTTCCACCATTCACCCAGAGCCGCAGCATTGGCATCGTTTTCCAGAAAAACGGGCATCGAAAGCTTTTGAGTTAGAATCTCTACCAAGGGAACTTCCCTCCAGCCCGGAAGGTTTGGAGCAAAGTGAATTACCCCCTTTTTTGTGTTCAAAGGACCGGGACTGCCAATGCCCACTCCCAGCAAGGAATCCGGGGAAATTCCCAGCTCTCTTCCCTTCTCAAGCACAGCGCTGACCGAGCCTGTTATCTGGCTGATGGTCCTTTCTCTTCCCTCCTTAGCTAAGGTCAACCGGGCGTCCCTTTCCAACACCTCTCCCCTCTTATTCATGAGAAGGGAGACGATGTTGGTCCCCCCCAAATCAACTCCTACGATGTATTTAGTATCTTGACCCATTTTACAATCCTTGATCATCCTGGCTTAGAATCTCTCCCAAAGGCTTAACTTTGTCTTCCGTCTCATCATAACAAAAAACAGGTATGGATAAAGAGGTAAAGTCGTTTGCCTCCCTCTGAAACTCCCTTAACTGAGGAGTTTCTGTGGTGATGTTGTTGAGCAGAACCATGTCCCTGAACTTTCTGGGAAAATGATACTCCTCAATCTTCTCCAGGGCGTCCCGATAGCTTTCAGGCCCTCCGGTCCTGATGGTATCGTTCACATCCCCCAGGCCAGAGTGAACCATTACCCTCAAGTTCACGTTATGATAAGCTTTGTCCACCCCCTCAATGAGATTTTGAAAGTAATCGTGCCATCGAATTCCATCCTGACAGCTCCATAAATAGTCCCAGAAAATCCAGGTACAGGCGACTATGGCGAAGGCGGGAATGCCATTGGCCACGAAGAGCCAGGGAAAACCCAGGTGCACCAGGTTGCTCCAAAGATAAAGGGGATGTCTCCATCTATATTTGTTGTAAACAGAAGGTAATTCCCTGAAATAGTAGCTCAGAAGCGAATCTTCCTGACGAAAGGTATCCAGAAGGGCATTTTGAATGCGTCTCGCCGTCTCCTCCGCCCTTTTTAGGGTGAACTCTTCTGGACTTATGGGGTTAAAGCCAAGCAAAGCTTTCCTTTCCTCCTCCCTGCCCACGTAGAGGACCGCTTCCAAGGGAAGGTTTTTCCTCTGAATATTTTCGAAGGTCTCTGCCCTGAATATAAGAGAAAGGGCCTCCTCTCCTGGACAGGGAATAACTATCGCCTCTCCAGACCTGGTTCGAAGAAGAAACATCTCCAGAACATTTGCGTCCACCTTACTTTCTCTTCCTGCCACCTTACTTTCAGAAATGACGCTGGGCACAGATAGATTTCGATAAAGGTTCCTCACGGCGAAGATGTTGTCCGGGTAGGGAAATTGTTCTGTGATGTGAAAGAAGTTTATTATCCTCTCCCTGGTTCCCTTGGGAAGGATTTTCAAAAGAAGGCTTTCTCCGGTAAGCTGGGCGATGATATCCCGATAAGCTTCCTCCACCAACTCATAAGCTCTCTTCCTTCTCGGATTGGACTCAGTTTTGCGTCTGGTCTTAAAATGTTCTCGCAGATATTGATATTTACGCAGGGGCTCAGCCCACGAGGGATCGGTATCTAAGCTGCGATAGATCTTTTTTGCCTCGTTCAAGGCCTCTATCAATTCTGGATCCTTGCCTCTTTGCCAGAAGGAAACGACAACCCTCCTCGTTCTTCCGGCAACTCTTAACCGAAGGTAGTTTATGAAGTTAGCCAAAAGAGTGTGAGGCCAAAGAAGGATGATAATCCAAAATTGCTTGACGGATAGAACCATCATCAGATATAGAAATAGCCCTCGAATACCCTGATGTCTTAAGCTTTTTCCCAACCCCCCTAAGTTTTCCTCGAAATGAAGGAGGGTAAAGTAGGCACTTTCCCTGTGAGTGATTTCTTGAGCTAAATGCTGCAGCTCTCCATCGGAAAGAGGATGATCGCTATCCGGCTCAAAGATCTCATACTTTACTGTATAGTAGCCACGGGAGAGCTTTCGGAAGAAATCCTCCGTCTTCTCAGTCCAGGCAAACCAGGCTCCTCTTTTTCCTCTTCCCTGATTAAACCCCGGAAGAACCAACACAACCCTTTTTATATGTTTGGTCTTTATCGACCATAAAGGCACCTTTGTTCACCTCCCATTTTTTATATTACCTCCTCGGTCACCTTCGAGATAAAACTTCGATAACCATGGGAATCCATAAAGATCACCTTGGCTTTCACCTCCTTTATCTCAATGAGGGAGGAAAAATAGGGATCTTTTCCGATTTTGTCCACCAAGGTCTCGAGAAGTTCCTGCTTCTTTTTTTCTCCTAACTCACCTTTCATAATCTTTATCAGCTTATCGGCTATATATTGCTGAAGCATTATCCTTCGCACTGCATACCATACACTTTCAAAACCCCTCAGCTCTGAGATGCTTTCAGGGTCAGAAAGATATTTTTTAAGCTTCTCCGGATCCTTCCTCAAGGCATCGTACTCTTCCCTGGCAGCCTTTAAGGCCTCCTCTTTTATTTTCTCTATTCGGGCTTTGAAATCATCGAGCTCGGCCAGCTTCTTCTCTTTTTCCCTTCTTGAAAGCTCGCTATATCTTAGCTTCATCTTTTCCCTTTCCAAACTCCTTAAGATAAGATCTATGCCTGGCTCTATCATCTCCTCATATGTTCCATACTGATAGGTCATCAAGGGGGTCTTGAAGATCTGGGACTTTATGATTTCCCTCATCCTTCCCTCATTCCAGAGTTTCTTAAAATAGGAGCCTGAGAAAATCTTTTCCATCTCTTCCTCGTCCTCAAGGTCTATTAAGGGACTTTCTCGGATATTGAACAGCTTCCCCCTCCATTCCTCAACTATGGAGGTGGCATCCCTCCTCAACCTCTTTGTCCCCTTGCCGTCATAATCGTATCTAACCCACGCTTCCTTATCCCTGGGGAAAAAATAAAAGCTAAGTTCAATAACATTAAAATACCCTCCATATGGTCCAGATAAGAGCTTCATCGCCTTCTTATAGAAGGTGTCGGTTGGAGCTGAGAAGATCAGGTAAGAGGTGAACTTCTGGGGCTTTTTAAAATCTATCTTATGGGAAAAGACCAATGGCACAGGTAGATGCCAGAAAAGCTCCTTCTGGAAGAAAATGGGCATTCCCTGGCCAAATCTGTAGACCTTTACCCCTCTGGAGAAAAGAGGTGTTTTTTGGGTAGCTTTCTCCTTAACTCCCCACCTCAGGTAAGTGGTGGTAAGGACCTGATCTGGGCTCAATATCCTAAAGCTCAAAAGAGAGGCAAAGGAAAAAAGAATAAGTGCGGAAAAGGCAAGGTTTCTCTTAAGATCTTTTCCGAAGAAACTGAAGAGGTGAGAGATTCTCTCATAACCCCTTCTTGTGCTTACTCCTTGACGGAGAAGTCGCTCTGCCTTAAGCATAAGTTCCCTTATTCTTCTTTTTTGGGCTCTTTCGGTCTTTATCTTTAACCGCCTGAAGAAAACTCCTCTGACTGCCTTCTCTCCTTCTAAGATATCTATCTTCGCTTCTCCAAAGAGGTGATAGAGCTTATCATAAAGATTGCTTAAATTTTCTCCTCTCTCATGGGGAACATATGGATTATCTCCAAAGTGATAATTTCCGCAAATGTTCCTCAGATTTTCAAAGCCCTCCTCAATGTTTTCCAGAAGCTTTATTCTTTCCTCCTTCCCCCTTGCCCTTTTCAAGGAGTCAAAGCAAAAGTAAATCTCCTCACGTATTGGATGGGTCTCCTCCAGAAAACGCCTCAGGTTCTTTGCCTTTTCCCTGAGGCCCTTTGCTAAGATGGCTGAGGAAAGGCCAGACTGACCCCCGAAGGGGTCCACCTCCTCTATCGAGAGGTTCGCCGTAGCTACCTTTAACGGCACTGCCTGAAAACCATTTAAGTAATGAAGGAAAAGGTCTTTTCTGAGCTGGTCGAGTTTGATCACCACTCCCTCGAGAAAGAGTTCCCTTTTAGCCCTTTGAGTTAGCTGTTCGAGGAGCTTTTCAAAACGTGCGGACCAATCCCGGGCAAACTCGACCCTTACCTGGCGCTGAGCCAAGATCTCCTCTAAGATATCCCTTATGGGTGCGATCTCTAAGAAGACGCCTTCTTCTCGGGCCAAATCCTCAAGATCTGTTAAGCACTTTTTAATTTCCCGGGCAAAATAATCACGAGAGCTTCTACCAAGCTGAGGATAAATTCTGATATACTGGGAATGAGAATTTATCCGCACCCATCTTTTGGCACCTACAAAGTTCTTTATAAAGGAAAGACCCGGAACGAGAGCGATGACCACTCCCTGGAAGACCTTGGTCAGGGTATCTCCCAAGATGCCCTCAAGGAAGAGCGTTGCGGGAACCCAAAACCAGGGAAAGTTAAAGATTGTCCAGTAAATAAAGTAGCCTATCGCACAGGCAAAGGTAAACCTCGAAAAGATCCTGAGCTTGAGGATACTCCAGCTATGATTTTCCTGAATTTCAGCGTTGCGCTCGAACCTTTTGACCAGATCGATGTCCTCTGGATAAGGCTCATCATCCGGACTGATGAGGACCCTTAAAGCTCGGGGAAGCTCGGCTGGACCAGTGGACTTTTTGTCATCCATCCATACCTTAAAGCATCTTTTGCTCAGTATCTCCGGATCACAGACGGCAATGCTCCCCCTATCCCTGTCCAGGGGATGGGGAATTTTAAAATACTCGATTATGTGATTAATCATTCTCTGATCCCTTATAGCCCAGTCCGATTACTTTTAGTTGGGCCTCAAGGGCGGCCAGGGTTTGTTTTGCCCTGACCACCAGGTCTTGCTGGAAGCTCTCCGAAGTCATGCCTTCAAAGCCGAGCACATCCGGTCCCAAAAGAATTCTGGGAATTCTGAACATCATCCCGCCTATGTAGATGCTTTCATCAACCCTGATGTCTCGTTCCACCTGGGGGATAAACAGGAAAGCTCGATCAAACCTTTCCTCCATGGTCCTTTGACCCAGCTCCCTTATTCTCTCCCTGATTCTTCGGATCTTCTGTATGCGTGGATCATGCCAGAGAAGCTGTTCTCTATATATGGGTTCGCTCAAGGGGCTGTGTTCGTTTATGAACCTTCTCAGATTTCTCCACCAGCCAAGGCAGCTTTCCAGCTGGTTAAGTTGGGAAAGTCTCTCATCTGAGATGTAAACGTGAGCCATAAGAAGAATTCCTCCGTAGGTAAAGGCAAGATCGGGCCAATGAGTAAACTCACAGGTCTCATGAGCATCATAAACCCAACTAGCCCTTCCTCCCAAGATTTTCCGGTAGTGAGCCTGGTTGGAGCGAGTCAAAACGTCCTGGGCTTCAAGGCTATTCCTTCCTTGAACGCTGTTTCTGTCCTCCAGCCCCCAGGGATTGCTCAAGCCCGGCTGAATCTCTCCTCCACCGACAAGAGGAGCGTTCACCGCCGTTCCTGTTCTACTTACCAGGCCACGGGTTTGATTGTTGAAACCAGCCGGATCAACCACCGGATCAAAGAGAATGGTTCCCTTTTCGAGAAGCCGATAGCGCTCCTCACCAGGACGAGCAAGTTGAAGGATTCCCTCCAGGATTGTCCTGGCCAGCCTCGATTCCCCACCATGGGTTCCTGCCATGACCAGAATCTTAAAGCGGGGATTTTCCATATTCCCTAATTGAAAGGTATATTTTGGAAGGATTCTGCCGGCTACGTCAAAGCCACCTGCACCATCGACGTTTTCCACCTTATGGACCTTGATCTCGCTATTTCCCTCTTTTGAGCAAAGTCGGTTGGAAGATTCCACCTCTCTTAGTTCCATCTCCATGAACTTCTCATAAGAGATAAACTTGACCTGGGAGATCTTTTCCTCGGTGATGGCATCGATATCTATAAGGTCGGATTTGACCGGTGGTCGAGGAGGAACAAGCTTACCTTTTCGGACAAGATGGCCATCGATGATTCTGTCGGCCCAGCGATCAATCCTTTGTCTTCTTCGCTCCTTTAAAAACCTTATCTGTTTTACCTTATATCTCAAATCGTCGATGAGCCCTAACATTTCTGTCCTCCAGTAGCCCTTCTCATTCTTCTTTTTCTTTTATCCCGGACACATACTTGGAATAGTACAGATCATAGTATTCGTCCTTTGGTTCTCCAGCCTTGGTGAACATGCTGTCCTTTTCGACGTAAAGCTTTATCTTTCCTATCTGCACCCCATAAATCTTTTCCAGGTAATCCATCCAGGGAGAGACGGGCACATACTCTTCTACCACCTTAGGAGCGAACCTCTCGATCCAGCGGTAAATATATCTTTTCACAACCCTCTCCCTCTTCTTTCTATATTCCTCCTTCTCCTCGAACCACTCAGGGGTAAACTTTTTCATCCTTTCGATGAGGACGCTTTCACCCACCTTTAAGGGAATGTCCTTGACAAGCGCATAAGCCTTTTGTAAATCCTTCGTCTCCATGGCTTGATTTAAAAGCCTCTCAAACTCCTTCCTCTTCTCATCGTCAAGATTTTCCCGAACGATTCCTTGAGTATACTCATTGAAGACCTGCTCCCAGCTGACACCGTATTTCCCCGTCAGCTTCGCTAAGGTGTCTCCTTCTTTGACCTTGTGGATGATAAAAGGACTTAGCTTGCTGATATCCTCTCCATTGAGCACCTCCTCGATTGCTGCCTCCCATAAGGCCTCATTTTCCTCGGCGCTGACCCTTCTTATATCCAGGGCAAGCTCGGTATCTGCGGAGCAGTAGTACTTAAAGAAGGGAACAAGTTCCTCATCCTTTACCTTATCCCATCGTTTTTTTTCTATCTCCAGTTTTTCCTCCTGCCAGCGAAGAAGCTTTTCTGCATCCTCTTTCTCGCCGTAAGCCTTTCGATGCATCTTTATCTCCTTCAGAGCTGCCTCTCTGGCTACCTGGAACTTCTCATACTGATAAGCTCGATAGGATTCCCGATAAAGCTCAAGTCTGTCCTCGCCAAAAATGAATCTCTGTTGGGATGCTTCTGGACTGATGTCCTCAACGTAAGGAGAAAAAATAGATTCTTGAATGTCCTTGTATCGTTGAGCTAAAAGTTCAAATATATCCGGTCCAGCAAACCAATACCAGGGAATCTCCTCCTTTAAATACCTCTTTATCTCCTCGGCTGTTTTGAAATGATGATGATCCAGGAGGGCAATGAGGAAGTTTCTTCGACTTATCAGCTCCGAATATGCGTAATTGATCCTCTCGCTTAAGTTCATCGCTGGATAGCCTTCCTCTGTGCGCAAGGGCTTTCCAAATCTGTCCGTCGTCCTTCCACTTCTAATAATGTCGGCTATCTGATCAGCCACCACCTCAAACCTATCCTTTACCAGACGAACGAAAGGGCCGGCCTTCCTTCTTTCCCTGTTTATCTCATCTAAGTCGATCTCCTCAAAGAACTTTTGCCAGTCCTCGACCTTAATCTCCACCTCGACAACGTAAGCCTGGACATATTCGGCATCCTCCGGGTTTCCGGTAAGCTCATCCGTGGTGTACATGGCAAACCTGGTCCTGACGGTCTTTGCCTCATCCTTGATCGGCTCCTCCTTCACTCCTATAAAGGTCCCTGGAATTCTTGGCCACTTCCACATTCGGCGTGGCTTGTCAGTTCCATTAACCAGAGCCCTTATTCCGGTTGGCCCGTAGACCGCCACAACTGTGTGCGGTTCTATCCTGTTCATAAGGTATCCATCGCCAACTACATATATGGCTGCTACTCCCAGGACCGTTGAGATCAGCCACCTTCCCCACCTGGAAGGTCTTTCCTCTTCAAGCATTTAATCTCCTTTGGACATATAGGTTCGGTTTACTTTACCTACAAAAAATATAATAGATACAAAAGATGATGTCAAAAATTGATTTTTTAAATTGATGGGGAGCAGCGAAATACTCGCAAGGATGGTCTTTTCCTCAAGAAAACGACACTTGAGAGGGTCATTCCGAAGGAATGGGCGAAAGCCTATCTTTCCCCCCTCAACGCTTCGCTGCTCCCCCCTTCATTAAACAAATGTATTCCTATACTTCAAGTAATATTTTAACTTTCTTTTAATGGGGAAAAAGCTACCTTCCCACGGGCTAAAGGACCAGCGAGATAAATCTGTCCTTTGCCAGTTACCGGCTCGTGCGTTCCATCAAACTTTGGATCAACATACCGGATAAACCAGTCCTCGAGCATTGCCTTAAGGGAGGAGACTATCTTCCTTCTGGCAGGATCATCGATGAGATTGGTATGCTCGTCAGGATCGTTTCGTAGGTCATAAAGCTCGTGTGGACCGTAAGGATATCGATGCACATATTTCCATTCCCTCGTCCTTATCATTCTCACGGGACCGTATTCTCCGTAGACGACCACATACTCCCGTGTATCTTTCTTCTTTCCCAAAAGAGCTGGCAGAAAGCTTCTTCCGGGCATCTTCTCAGGGTCTGCATTCTCCAATCCGAGATAGTCCAACAAAGTCGGCATAAAATCATAACCGCTGATGAGATCATCGCAGACTACACCCTGTGGGATGCGACCGGGCTGACTCATTATGGCTGGCACCCGAACGGAGGTATCGTACATATTCAAGGGAAAGGTGCCGTTTCCCTTCCCCCAAAAGCCATGATGGCCACAGCTAAAGCCGTTGTCGCTGAGAAAGCATATCAGCGTATTTTCTCGCAGGTTCAGCCTCTCCAGCCTATCTATGATACGACCTACGTTCACATCCATTGCTGTTACTGCAGCAAAGTATCCCTTGAGGTTTTCTCGAAGGTTTTCCCTTACCCTCCTCGTAAGCTCTCCAGCCCAGGGATGGTCCAGCTTCTTAGGACAGGACTCAAAAGGACAGTCATCATATGAGTCCACGATTTCTTTGGGATGATTTCCAATCCACGGACTATGTGGGGCTGTATAATGTACGCTAAGGTAAAAGGGCCTTTCATCTTTTGCCCGCTCATCCAGGTAGGCTAAAGCATCGTCGGTGATCTTATCGGTGATATAACCTGGCTCAGTGATAAGTTTTCCCTCTCGGACCATCGGTGCGTTGTAATAAGGGCCGCTCCCTCTTTGATGAACATACCAGTGAGAAAAGCTTTTCTGAGGTCTGATGCTATCACCTAAGTGCCATTTCCCACTTATCCCGCATACATACCCATTTTTTGCCAGGATATCCGTGTAGGCGAGCTGCCCTGCAAGATACTCTAAGGCGTTTTCGCCCACGTTTCCCTCCCGGATCCAGTCGTGAACGCCGTGCTGGGAGGGAATGCGTCCGGTGAGAAGAGAAGCTCTTGCCGGAGAGCAAACCGGAGAGGTGCAGAAGAAGTTTTCAAACCTTACCCCGGTGGCGGCAAGCCGATCAAGGTTGGGCGTGCGGATTTCCTTATTTCCGGAGCAGCCCATGGCCCACACACCTTGATCATCGGTGAGGATGAAGACTACATTAGGCCTTCTCTTATCCCTGCTCGCCATAATCTACCTCCTTTTGCTTTTTACTTTATAAGGGGCTATTCCTTTATTGTCCTTCTTTCTCGTTCTACCTCCTCAAACCACCTTTCAAGTTCTCGCAGCATCCTTTCCACTTTGTCGGGATACTCAGGGGCAAGATCTTTCTCCTCAAAGGGGTCCTCGGCAAGGTTGAAAAGCTGAGCCGCCGGAGGGGAAGGAATTTTTCTTTCTGGTTCGGGATCTCGACAGATATCATTGAACTTTTCCGGCTCATACTTTAGTGCCCTGTCCATATCGGCATCAGCAGGACTGACAAGGAGTGTCTCGGGAATGGGTGGCCTGACAAGCTTCCAATCTCCATCTCTCATCGCGGCATTTGAGGTGAGGATGGGGGTATAGCGATTCCATTGCCAGAACCGCTTCTTTTGATACTTCTTTTTCTCCCCCTGAAGGATGGGCAGCATGTTCTGCCCGTCGAGCTTTATGTTTTTGGGAACCTTCAGACCACAAGCAGCAAGAAGGGTTGGAAACCAGTCCACAAAATGTATCATCTCATCAACATATCTTCCCCCATCAAATCCGTCAGGCCATCTTAAGATCATGGGAACCCTTATACCACCTTCATAGACATTGCCCTTGCAGCCTCTAAAATCGTAGTTAAAACGAGTGGTACACATCTGTCCCTCTCCACCGAACTGGGGTCCATTGTCGCTGGTGAAGAGGAGGATGGTATTTTTCTCCAGCTTCAAGGTCCTCAGTTCCTCGAGGATATGGCCAATTCCGCGATCCATCCTCTGAATCATCCCGTATATGAGGCACACCCCCCTGGTAAACTTTCCCTTTTCAAGGAAGGGTTTTACCTCCTCCTCAGGAACCTGTAAAGGAAAGTGTGGCGCATTATATGTCAGGTGAAGGAAAAAGGGCTCATCCTTGTGCCTCCTTAAAAACTTTATTGCTTCCTCTGTGAAGACGTCTGTGAGATATCTTCCATCAGCTTTACGAAAGACACCGTTGTAGTCGAGTCGCCATCGGTAATAATCCTGCCAGCCACCGCGAAAACCCACAAACTCATCAAAACCCCTTGCGTTGGGATGATAACGGGGATCAAGCGCACCGAGATGCCATTTTCCAATGATGCCCGTGGCATAGCCTTCTGATTTTAAGACATCGGCCAAGGTGACCTCTTTCAGCGAAAGTCTATCCAATCCTCTTCCCTCCAGGGTATCGATTGCTCCTGTCCTGTGAGGATAGCGGCCGGTGATAAGCGAGGCACGAGACGGGGCACAGACAGGGGAACCCGCATAGTGCTGGGTAAGACAAATCCCCTCCCTGGTTAGCTGATCAAGCGCAGGGGTGTGCGACAGTCCTTTGTTGAAGAGACTAAAATCTCCATAGCCCATATCATCGGCGAGGATAAAGAGGATATTCGGCCTCTTTCTCAAGCTCACTTTTTTGCTCATTTTGTTTTCCTTCAAACCTTTTATAATCCATTATAATCAATTTCAGAATATTGACAAAGTTTAAATTCAAGTTAAAATGCTCTCGTGAAACGATATACCATATCAAGTTAAAGGAGGAAATATGAAACTGTGATATCGAAAGCCGGCACAGGGAATGGGTTGGAGGCATTGCCCCTTGGCAATGATCGTCTGGGAGCAATGGTCTTTGGTGGCATTGAACATGAACGGATGCAACTCAACGAGGAAACGCTGTGGACAGCAAATCGCTGAGATTTGAAAAGACAATAGTCGGCTGCCAGCAGAACCCACTGAAAGGGGAACAGTGTCTCTCGAAGTTGAAGCGGGTCAAACATACGAAATTTTATTTTGTTAAAAGGAAACTTAGTTTACCGATTGAGGCTCACTCAGGAGGTAGAATATGGCCCTGATAAAAGAAAAGCCGAAAAAATTCATAATTTTGGGACAGGACGGAGCAATTCCTTACATAATTGAGCAAGGAATCAAGGCAGGTTACCTTAAAAACTTCAAACGTATTAAAGAGAAGGGAGTCTTCACCCCCGTACTTCCTCACCCCTCTTCCGTTACCCCAGGAAATTGGGCAGCAATTGCTACAGGTGCACCATGCGGAAAAATAGGGATTTCCGATTTTACCGTCCACATCCCTGGAGAACCTTTAAACCAGGAAAGAAACGCCTTTGATCGAAATATGTGCCAGGCGGAATTTATCTGGGATACTCTCTCCAAAAGGGGAATGAAAGTAGCTACCATAAGTTATCCCGGATCAAGGCCTCGCGGATTAGAAAGACATGTAGCCATTGGCGGAGAGGGAATGCCCTCTGAAGGACCGGGATATTGTGCATTAACCAAAGCACAGTGCTTTATCACCCCGAACATCGAATTGGCAGATCCTTACCAATGGAGAGAGCATCAAGTTATCCAGCTTAAACCTGCCAAGTCCTGGAAGAATATACCTGAGGAGATAAAGATAAAAAGAGAATTTAACTTTTCCCTCTTAAATCAAGATTATCTTTGCCTGGTCTATAGAGATAATGGAGAGGATGCGATAATCATCTCGAAAGAGAGAAATTTTAAAAACTTCCTTGCCAGAGTAAAAGAAAAACAATGGAGCTCCTGGATAAAGATAAAGCTGGCTGACACTACAGGAGCGTTTAGAATAAGACCTATAAAGATTGAGTGTGCAGAGCCTTCTCTTCAACTATATGTAAGTCCGGTAAATCGTTGCAGTAATTTCTCTGATCCTGCAGAGTATGGGGATGAGCTTACCCGCATTTTAGGAGTTTATCAGGAGCCACTCAACATCTCAGCGCTTTTAACTGGCTGGATTGATCCAGAAGGGCTTCTGGAAGAGTTTAGAGAACAAGCTATGTGGCAGGCAAGGGCAGCGGTAAAGCTGACTAAAGACATGGGTTTTACGGGGGTGTTATCCAAGTGGCATGCCTTTGACAAGTTTTATCATTTCTTCTTTCAGAAGATTGATCCTGCAGCCCCCAACTTTGATAAAGAACAGTTCGATTACTATGAGAGCATCCATAAAGAGATTCTGAGGATAGCCGATGAGATGGTTGGATATGTACTTGAGGAAAAGGAGGAACAGACTGTTCTGGTAGTTTGTTCTGACCATGGGCTTATGCCCAGTGCAAGGCACGCCTCGGTAGCTAATCTTCTGGTAAAGCATGGCTTCACTGCGCTCAAGGAGGATGAAAAGGGTAATCTCAAAATAGATTGGACGAAGACGAAAGCAGTGCTATATCCCTTTGTCCAGATCTGGATAAACCTTAAAGGACGTGACCCGGAGGGAATAGTAGAGCCAGGAGCTGAGTATGAAAGAATAAGGGAGGAGATCATCAAGCTGCTAAGAAACTGGAAGGATCCTAAAACTGGCGAGTATGTCATGTCCACTGTGTTTAAAACAGAGGATGGAGCGTTTTACGGATTAGGGGGAGAACGTGATGGAGACATAAGATTTTTCACTTCTCCCGGTTATTCAGTTACCGAGATCGCTTTCCCACTAAAGATGGGGTTTTAGTCAAGGATGTGGTAGGACCTTATCTGGGAGATCATGGTTCCTCAGAGCCCACTGCCAGGTTTGGAAGAGGATCAGAGACAGCC
>Ga0180301_10002249_pt1 | contig 15137 bp, 13 predicted proteins | sample GuaBasSediGuay16_FD_121797 | JGI IMG/M metagenome (GOLD analysis project Ga0180301, IMG submission 121797) | Subseafloor sediment microbial communities from Guaymas Basin, Gulf of California, Mexico - Guay16, Core 4569-2, 12-15 cm | ecosystem: Environmental > Aquatic > Marine > Hydrothermal...
GGTAACCTATGCCTTGTCCCCACAGGCCAAGGGTAAGATTGAAAGGCCATATAGATGGCTTCAGGATAGAGTTATAAGAACATGTGTGAGAGATAATGTGACCGATATAAAACAGGCTCAGAGAGTTCTTAATTATGAAGTACACAGATATAATTACAAGCAGCTCCATTCAACAACCCAGGAGGTTCCTTATTTCCGTTTTCAAAGAGCACTTAAAGAAAAGAGGTCTCTGTTTAGAGAGTTTAAAGTAAAACCACCTTTTCAATCTGTGAAGGATATCTTCTGTCTGCGAGTGAATAGAACTATTGATCCTTAGCCAGAGAGTTAAAAACAGTGATCTAAAGGTAGTCCACTTTTAATCTTTAAAGAGTCCACTTTTAAAATTTAGCTAACAGCGAGACTATTTTGACTTGACTTAAATTAGAAGAAAAGAATATATAAAAGCACTTATAATCCATAAATATTTTGTTTAACCAGCTAACATTAATAAAGGAGAAACGTATATGAGAGATGTAGTAATTGTTGGAGGCATAAGAACACCTGTAGGTTCTTTTGGGGGATCACTAAAGGGCACACCGGTCGTTACCTTGGGTTCCTTGGTATTAAAGGAAACCTTAAAAAAAATTGGGCTGAGGCCCTTCGCCTCTGAAGAACTCAAGGGTTTTGAGCCAGATGCCCTTAAGGGTTTGGGCATGATTGAATTAGAAAAAAATACCTATGATTATGATGATTCTCTTCAACCCTTAGAAATCGATGAGGTAATCATGGGTAATGTGATAGGGGCAGGACAGGGGCAAAATGTTGCCAGACAGGCAACAGTGCACGCGGGCATTCCCAAGGAGGTGAATGCCTTTACTATCAATAAGGTCTGCGCCTCAGGTATGAAGGCCTTATCCCTCGCCGCTCTTGCCATACGGGAGGGGGAAAAAAACACTATTCTTGCAGGCGGCATGGAAAACATGAGCATGGCGCCCTATGGGTTAAATAGTGCACGGTGGGGAACCAGGATGAACAATGCCGATATGGTTGATTTGATGATCTTTGATGGTCTCTGGGAAATCTTTTATGGTTACCACATGGGGATTACCGCTGAAAATATTGCTGAAAAATATGAAATTTCTCGAAGCGAACAGGATCAACTTGGCGCCATGAGTCATGCAAGGGCACGAAAGGCGATAGCTGAAGGCATCTTCAAACAGGAAATTATCCCTGTTTCTATTCCACAGAGAAAAGGTGAACCGATTATCTTTGACACTGATGAAAGGCCAATGGACACAAGTGTGGAAAAAATGGCAAAATTGCGGCCGGCATTTAAAAAAGGTGGTACTGTTACCGCAGGTAATGCCTCTGGTATTAATGATGCGGCTGCTGCGCTTCTTTTAATGTCATCTGAAAAGGCAAAAGAATTGGGCCTAAAACCCATAGTGAAGATTAAGGCATATGCATCAGGGGCTATAGACCCGGCTTATATGGGACTTGGCCCTATTCCTGCTGTGAGAAAGGTTCTAAAAGCCACGGGCTTGGAGATAAGCGACTTTGGTGAAATTGAACTCAATGAGGCCTTTGCCTCTCAGGCCATTGCCTGCATACGGGAATTAGGGCTCGATCTTGATAAAACTAACCTTTTGGGAAGTGGTATATCTATAGGCCATCCAATTGGCTGCACTGGTGCCAGAATTGTAATAACACTGATGAATGAAATGGTCAGAAATGATGTTGAGTTAGGTCTTGCCACCCTATGTATAGGTGGAGGCCAGGGTATGGCCATGGCCCTTGAAAGGGTTTAATGAATTGATAATTGAAGATTGACAATTGAAGATTATTAATCGAAAATCGTCAATAGAAAATCGAAAATTTAAAAGGGAGCGAACCATGTCGTATGAAACTATTCTGTTTAGCAAAGAAGAGGATATTGCCATAATTAAATTTAACCGACCCAAGGTACTCAATGCCATTAATCCAACTGTTGTCTCTGAGATGGCAGACGTCCTGAGAAAAATCGACACAGATACATCTATAAAGGTTCTTATCCTGACAGGAGAGGGAGATAGGGCCTTTGTTGCAGGAGCAGACATAGCCTCGATGAAGGATTATACCCCGTTAGAAGGGAAATTTTTTTCAAGACAGGGCCAGGAACTCCTCTTTCAGCTCGAGGCCTTATCCATTCCAGTAATTGCCTGTGTCAATGGTTTTGCCCTCGGTGGGGGAACAGAGATAGCAATGGCATGCGATTTTATATATGCCGCTGATTCTGCTAAGTTTGGCCAGCCAGAGATCAACCTCGGGATTATTCCAGGCTTTGGAGGAACCCAGAGATTATCTCGCCTCGTTGGTAAGTCAATGGCGAAAGAGCTTTGTATGACAGGAATAATGATAACCGCACAGGAGGCCAAAGAGATTGGCCTTGTAAACAGGGTCTTTCCAAAAGAGTCTTTATGGGAAGAGACAATGAAAGTTGCGAAGGTACTGGCTTCAAAGGGCAAGGTTTCTATTAGGGCAGTTAAAGAGGCCATCCAAAGGGGCTATGATCAGGACCTGAGAACAGGTTGTTACCTGGAATCTGATGCATTTGGTATATGCATGGCAAGTGATGATGCCAGAGAGGGGATGGGGGCATTCTTAGAGAAAAGAAAGGCAGAATTTAAAGGAGAACTTCTTTAGATATGAGGTTACAATGGAATTTACATTAGATAAGGAACAGGAGGCGATCCAGAAGGCAGCAAGAGAATTTGCGAAAGGTGAGTTTGACAAAGAGATAGCCCTTGAGCATGAAAGAAACCACACATTTCCTTCAGAGATCTGGAAAAAGGCCTGTGAACTTGGTTTCATGGGCATCCATTACCCAGAAAAATATGGTGGGCAGGAGTATGGCATCTTCGAGAATGTCCTTGTTGTGGAAGAATTCTGTCGACAGGATTCAGGGATAGGCGTTGCCATTAGCCTGGCTGATTTTTCATCTGAAATCATCCTGAGATTTGGAAATGAGCAGCAGAAGGAAAAATACCTGATTCCTCTCACCAAAGGGGAGGCAATTTCCAGCGGGGGTTTCACTGAGCCAGACCATGGAAGTGATATTACCCTTATGGATACAACTGCAAAAAAAGAAGGGGATGAATATATAATAAACGGTGTAAAGACCTTTATTACTAATGGGACCATTAGTGACTTTGTCATGGTCTTATGCCAGACAGATTTTGAGGTCAAGCCTACCTATCGCGGCCAGTCAGTCATCATTGTTGAGAAGGAAACGCCTGGATATTCTAGGGCGGATGTTGGTGAAAAAATGGGGATAAAGATGACGTCAACCGGGGAGCTTTCATTTAATGATGTGAGAGTTCCGGTCTCAAATCTCGTGGGCCAAGAAAATAAGGGATTCTATCATGTGCTTGAATTTTTTGACGAGAGCAGGATAGAAATAGCTGGCCAGGCCCTCGGGATTGCCCAGGGCGCCTTTGATCGTGCGCTTGCATACTGTAAAGAGCGTACCCAGTTTGGAAAAAAGCTTGCTCAATTTCAGGTCACACAGCATAAACTCGCAGATATGGCGGCCAAGATAGAATTAGCAAGCCTTATAGTCCATAAATCGGCCTGGAACTTTGATCAGGGAAGAATAGACCCAAAATTAACGTCCATTGCAAAGATGTATGCAGCTCGGACAGCAGTTGAAGTAGCTGATGAGGCTATCCAACTATTGGGAGGATACGGCTATATGCTTGAGTATGAGGTAGAACGTTTCTATAGAGACGCAAAGATAACGGAGATTTATGAAGGGACAAAAGAGATACAAAAAAATACTATAGCCAGTTCACTATTAGGAAAATTTTAATAGGGGGCTATTATGTTTACAAAAGAAAGCATAGAAAAAATAGATGTAGAGAATAAAAAATGGCAACAGGTTTACAACAAATCTGTTGCAAAGACCCCTGAAAGATTAACGCGATTTTCTAGTGTTTCAGATCATCCTGTCCAAAACCTCTATACTCCATTGGACATTAAAGACCTTGATTATTCAAATGATATAGGATTCCCTAATCAATACCCGTTTACCAGGGGTGTTCAACCCTCCATGTATAGGGGAAGACTATGGACGATGAGGATGTTTGCTGGTCTGGGCTCTGCCAAAGATACCAATAAGAGATTTCACCTCCTTGTAAATGAGGGGCAGACAGGTTTGTCCACAGCCTTTGATATGCCCACCTTAATGGGCTATGATACCGATTCACCAAAATCAGTAGGGGAATGTGGCAGATGTGGTGTGGCTATCGACACATTAAAGGATATGGAGATACTCTTTGAGGGCCTTCCTATTGACAGGATTACTACATCTATGACCATAAACCCGCCAGCAGCAGTAATGTGGGCAATGTATATTGCAATGGCGGAAAAAAGAGGGATACGCAGGGAAGCAATAGGCGGAACCATACAAAACGATATGCTCAAGGAATTCATTGCACAAAAGACATTCATGTGCCCTCCAAAACCCTCTATGAGGCTTATTACCGACACTGTTGAATTTGCGACCAAAGAGGTTCCCAGATGGAATCCCATAAGCATAAGCGGCTATCACATCAGGGAGGCTGGATCTACTGCTGTTCAGGAGCTTGCCTTTACCTTAGCAGACGGCATTGCCTATGTAGAGGCTGCTCTTGAAAGAGGCCTTGCTGTTGACTCCTTTGCCCCGCGACTCTCGTTTTTCTTTAACTCACACATTGACTTTTTTGAAGAGATTGCAAAATATAGGGCAGCGAGAAGGATGTGGGCAAAAATCATGTCTGAGAGGTTCAAGGCAAAAGATCAGCGCTCAATGTGGCTCAGATTTCATACACAAACCGCTGGCTGTTCTCTTACTGCCCAACAGCCATATAATAATGTGATCAGAACCTCCCTTGAGGCCCTGGCCGCTGTGCTTGGCGGAACACAATCACTCCACACCAATTCCCTGGATGAGGTTCTGGCATTGCCTACTGAAGAGGCAGCCACTATTGCTCTTCGCACCCAGCAAATAATTGCTGAAGAGTCAGGAGTAGCAAACACAATCGATCCCCTTGGTGGATCCTTTTATATTGAGCGCCTCACCAAAGATATGGAGGAAGAGGCCTTTGAATATATCAAAAAGATTGATGACATGGGAGGCATGGTAGCGGCAATAGAGAGAAACTATCCGCAGTTAGAGATAGCTGATGCAGCATATAAGTATCAAAAACAGATAGATAGCAAAGAAAAGACGGTAGTCGGGGTAAATAAGTATGTCACTGAAGAAGAAATTCCTGTAGAGATCCTTCAAATAGAGGCAGAATTAGAAGAAAAGCAGATACAATGGACAAATCAGGTTAAGGATACAAGGGACAATAAAAAGGTAAAGAATGCATTGGAGAAATTAGGTGAATCCGCCCAACGAGATGATAATCTCATGCATCCAATTATAGATGCAGTCAAAGAATATGCTACTGAGCAGGAGATTTGTGACGTGTTTCGGGAAGTCTTTGGAGTATACCGGGACCCCGGTGTTTATTAAAGAAAGTGCCGTAACTGCTCAGGTTCAAGGTTCTGGGGTTCACCCCTGCCCGCCGGACGGTAGGCGGGGTTCTAGGTTAAACAGATGAAAAACGAGTTCAATTAACTGACGAATTCAGCGTTCATACGGCTCTTTCAGTAGACCAGGCAGTCTTGCACGCAAATCCGAAGCGAATTCTATGTTATCCAATAACTATGATGAAAATCATAAAGCAATTAACCCTTAACGGTGAACCTAAAAACCTGACTAGGCACTTTAAGCTTCAAATAGTAGGAATATCGTATGAATCAAAAAAGAAAAATTAGGATTTTAGTAGCAAAACCAGGTCTGGATGGCCACGATAGAGGCGCCAGAATTATTGCCAGAACATACAGGGATGCTGGTTTTGAGGTAGTCTATTCCGGGCTCCATCAGACCCCTGAAGAGGTAGTGCAGGCTGCGATCCAAGAAGATGTGGATATGATAGGATTATCTTCGTTAGCGGGCGCCCATATGTATCTCTTTCCTCGAGTGGTAGAGTTACTGCACGAGAAAGGTGCAGATGACATTGTGGTGTGCGGTGGTGGCATATTTCCAGAAGAGGACATTCCTAAACTAAAAAAGGCGGGAATTAAGGAGTTATTTACCCCGGGAACGCCTTTAGATAAGGTTGTGAAATGGGTTGAGGAAAATGTGAAGCCCAGGGGTTGATGATAGTAGGGAGTAAGCAGAAAGCAGTAAGTAAACCTTTAGCTAATCTTAGGAGGTGCCTCCATAATGGATATAGCTGAGAAAATTATATCCGGGGATATCAGGTCTGTTGCCAGACTCATCAGGGATATTGATGATAATGTCCCTGGATCCAGAGAAGTTCTTAAAGATCTTTATCCATCTACCGGGAAGGCATATGTAGTTGGTATAACTGGTTCACCTGGCGTAGGAAAATCTACATTGGTAGATCAGATGGTGACTCACCTCCGAGCTGACGGAAAGACCGTTGGTGTCCTTGCGGTAGATCCAACCAGCCCTTTTAGCGGCGGCGCCATATTGGGTGACAGGGTCAGGATGCAGCGTCACAGCATGGATGAAGGTGTATTTATACGTTCAATGGCAACCAGAGGCTATTTCGGTGGCATTACTCAATCGACAAGAAGCGCTATTGATGTCCTGGATGCCATGGGAAAGGACTGTATTATAGTTGAAACAGTTGGTGTCGGGCAGGATGAAATAGATATTGTTCAAAGCGCAGATACTACTATTATTGTGCTTGTACCAGGGATGGGCGATGATGTGCAGGCCCTTAAGGCAGGCATCTTAGAGATAGGGAATATTTTTGTAATAAACAAGGCTGATAGAGAAGGAGCAGATAGGACAGTAAACGATATTCGGTTGATGATCGAGATGGATGAAAAAAGATATAAAGATGGGTGGAAGCCGCCAATTCTCACCGCTCAGGCGGTATTTGATAAAGGAATAATCGAAATCCTGGATGAAATTGACAAACATCGCAAACATTTAGAATCTTCTGCAAAAATACAATCCATGCGTAAGTATGAAAAGGTCAGAAATGATCTCTCCGAAATGATAAAGGATAAAATCATTCGTGATGTCTTTGACGAAATCATCAATTCAGGTGAGTTTGAAACCACACTCCAATCAATTATAAAAGGCGAAACCGATCCCTACACTGCCTGCGATACTATTGTTTCGAAAAAACTAAAAAAGGGTGCTGCATAATGGAAAACCCTATTCCCTGGTGGTTTAGCCAGATTATCTTGGTAGTTCTTTCTATTTTTTTTATAATTTTGGGCATAGACCTGCTTTATACTGCATATCAGCTTGGTGAACCATTCTCATTTATTATGACATTTTTTGCCTCGAATTTTATTATACTTATCAGCGCTACCCTTCTTTTTAGTTTTGTTTATAAGATTGTGAGATATATAAGGAAAACAAAGCAAAAGGAATGGTAAAAGCGTTATATTTAAAAGATTATAAGAGGATATCATGGCACATGCAAAAAAAGAAAAACCTATGGGCAAACGATTAAAAGATATAAGGACTGATAAAAAACTGAGTCTTGATTATCTAGCTAATGAGACAGGTTTCTCTATAGATTACATATCCCGTATAGAGAAAGGGACCATCATGCCTCCGGTTGCTACTATTTTACGACTTTCAAGGGCCTTAGAGATAGATAGCGGTGTTCTCTTGAAAAAAGAGAGAGATAAAGCCGACAAAAAGAAAGCAGATGGCTTTAGAGAAAGGACAGAAGATTACACCTATCAGACATTAACACCAGATGCTATTCATAAACATCTAAAGGCCTTCAAAGTCTTTATAGATCCGGTTTCCGATCATAAGGGGGTAGGCTATCAGCATGAAGGGGAAGAGTTTATCTATGTGCTTAAAGGTAAAATAGAGGTTACTGTTGGGGATAACAAAAACGTGTTAAATCCAGAGGATTCATTGCATTTTAACTCATCCATCGTTCATAAGCTCAGAAATTTAAGTTCTGAAAAAGCAGAAATGGTGGTTGTACTCTATACACCTTAGATCAATTTAAAATTAGCAACGTAAAATCGGCTTTTAATTTTAAATCGAGAATTGCTAATTTTAAATCGAGAATTGAAAATGAGCTATCAACTAAATGAAGAACAAAAAATGATCCAGGCTATGGTCAAGGATTTAGCTCGGGATGCTATCCTCCCTACGGCTGCCGAGAGGGATAAAACAAAAGAATTTCCCTCAGCTATTATCAAACAAATGGGCGAACTTGGACTGATGGGAATGACTGTTCCACCTGAATACAATGGAGCAGGTGTCGATACAATAAGCTATAGTTTAGCCCTTCAGGAAATTGGATATGCATGTGCCTCTACAGCCGTCATCATGTCTGTTCATAACAGTGTGTCCTGCGGTCCTATATACAGGTTTGGCTCTGATTTTCTGAAAGAAAATTATCTCAAGCCCCTGGCAGCTGGTGAAAAGCTTGGGTGCTTTGCAATGACAGAACCGGCTGCAGGATCTGATCCGGCCGGTGCAAAATCAACGGCTAAAAAGGACGGAAATAGCTACATTTTAAATGGTACCAAGGCATGGATTACCAGTGGGAAAAATGCAGATGTTGTGGTAGCCACTGCCTATACAGACAAAGGTAAAAAACATAGGGGTATAAGTTCTTTTGTGCTGGAAAAGGGGATGCCTGGATTTATTGTGGGCCCGGAGGAGGATAAAATGGGTCAGAGGGCGTCAGATTCTACAAGCTTGATATTTGAAGATTGTAGGGTCCCTGCAGAGAATTTGCTGGGTGAAGAGGGACAGGGGTTTATTATCGCAATGACCGCTCTGGATGAAGGAAGAATTGGCATTGCATCTTTATCCGTAGGACTCTCTCAAGCATGTTTGGATGCAGCCGTAACATATGCACAAGAGAGAGTGCAATTTGGCAGCCCTATATCAAAATTTCAAGGTATTCGCTGGATGATAGCCGATATGGCAGTCCAGACCGAAGCAGCAAGGCTCCTCACATTCAATGCTGCATCTATGAAAGACAGAGGAGAAAGATTTACACGAGAGGCATCTATGGCAAAATTATTTGCATCTGAGACTGCCAACAGTTCTGCATATAAAGCAATTCAGATTCACGGGGGCTATGGGTATAGCAAGGAATATCCCGTAGAGAGATACTACCGTGATGCCAGGGTATTAACTATCTACGAAGGAACTTCAGAGGTGCAAAGAATTGTCATAGCCAACAATACAATTGAATAGTAGACTTACGCAACCTTGTTTTTTTTCGCTTCAAAACACGGTTCTTCCCTCAATTTTTCTGCTTCTCCTTCAAGGATGTGCCGCATGGCCTTAAATGCAGCATTTTTAAGCTGCTGCCCCAACTTATTGAGTTACAGTTTTAAGAGCAATCTCATTGTATAAATTAAAAAATCATGGTAAATAAATTTTCTTAAATATGAGCGGCTAATAAAAACATCACCATGTAATGGCTAATCAGAATAAAAGACAAAACTTTTTGCTGCTATCCGCCAGATGGTGGATTGCACTAGGTGTTATTATAATTATACCCTGCCTTCCTTTTACCCGCCTCATCGCACAAGAAAGGATCAGGAAACCTGCAGTTGCTGGTTCTTTCTACCCAATGGACAAAAAACAACTAACAAAAACAGTTGATGATTTTATTTCAAATGTCAAACACAAGCAAATAGCGGGCAAAATCTTAGGCCTTATGTCCCCCCATGCCGGATATGTCTTCTCAGGTCAGGTAGCTGCATATTCTTACAGTCAAATCAAGGATAGACAATATGATACAGTAATAATTCTTGGTCCAAGTCATCGTATGCATCTCATAGGCGCATCGGTAGGTAACTGGGATGCCTATCTGACACCTCTGGGAAAGGTAAAAGTAAACAGGGAAATGGTTAACGCCCTTCTCAGCATAGGGAAACCCTTTCATTTTGTTGAACAGGCCCATATAATGGAACATTCTGTAGAGACACAGATCCCCTTTCTGCAAAGGGTTTTAAAAAAATTCGATATTGTCCCCATTGTAATGGGACCCCTATCCCTCATTAATTGCAACAAAGTCAGCGAGGCCCTTGTAAAAATTGCGAAAAAAAGAAATGTCCTTTTTGTGGCCTCATCCGACATGTCCCATTTTCCAGACTACAGCAATGCAAACAACGTTGATCGAAAGACCCTTGCTCTCATAGAGAAAGACAACCCTGATTCGGTGTTTACTTCAGAGAAAGAAACTCTTAAAAAAGGAATATCAAACCTTTCTACCACCCTTTGTGGATTAAGTTCATTGGTAACAGTAATGATGACTGTCAAACGACTCGGGGCAAATGCGGTAGATATACTTCCCTATGCAAATAGCGGTGATGTAGCCATACACGGCCACAGAGAAACCCGAAGAGTAGTTGGATATGGAGCAGTCGCTTTTTACAAACAATAACTAAATCAGGTAGCCACCAAGGCACAAACACACAAAGAATTGAGAATTGAGACTTGGAATTGGCGCGTTGGTGTCCCTGGCCCAGACTTTGCGTGCAATGCTTCGCTATATTATATGATGTAATTAGATATTATATAAGTTGCAATATATGTAAAGGCACTCGCGCCAGGGCAGGCTTTGTTGCTAACCTTATATAAAAATGAAAGAAAGGAAAATAAGCATGAACCCCCTTGCTCAAGAATTAAATGAGAGTATCAAAAAAGCCAATCCCTATATATATGATATGCTATCGAATAAAGGCAAAAATCTTTACTTTCCCAAAGGAATTCTCTCTCAAGGCGCTGAGGCCAAGGAAAAGGCATTTAAATATAATGCTACCGTAGGTATTGCCACAGAAAATGGAGCGCCCATGCATCTTCCTTCTATTATGTCCTACATTAACTTACCGCCTCATCAATCACTTAATTATGCGCCATCCTTTGGCATACCTGAGCTCAGAGAGACCTGGCAGCAACTATTATTCCACAAAAACCCATCCCTCGCTGGTAAGACAATAAGCCTACCAATCGTAACAAATGCTATAACCCATGGCCTCTCTGTTACCGCTGAGATGTGGATCGATGAAAGTGATGTTGTGCTACTCCCTGATAAGATCTGGGGAAACTATACCCTTATACTAAGAGTTTTGCATGGTGCGCAAATCAAACAATACGGGCTTTTTTCATCACAAGGGGGATTCAATCTGAGCGGATTTGAAAACAGCCTTCGTGAAGAGGCTAAAGTAAGGGAAAAAATTGTCGTACTTCTAAATTTCCCAAACAATCCTACAGGATATACGCCAACAAAGGAAGAAGGAAAAAGGATTGCGGAGATTTTAGTTAATCTGGCAGAAAAAGGCACCAACCTTGTAGTGCTCTTAGATGATGCCTACTTTGGCCTTTTTTATGATGATAATTCGATGAAAGAATCCCTTTTTGCATTACTTACAGGAATCCACCCAAGAATAATGGCCATAAAACTGGATGGTGGAACTAAGGAGAACTATGTTTGGGGACTGAGGGTGGGATTTATTACCTATGGCGCGTTATTAAAAGGCAACCCTAACAACTGCTATGATGCCCTGGATAGAAAGACCGCCGGTGCAGTGAGGGGCAGCATATCAAACAGCCCTCATCTGAGCCAATCTATCCTTCTAGGCTCACTTAACTCAGAAAACTATGAAAAAGAAAAGGAAGAGAAATTCGCAATACTGCGCAAAAGGGCAACCCGGGTTAAAGAAATACTTGCAAATAAAAAATATAATGATGCCTGGGACGTATATCCTTTTAATTCAGGGTATTTTATGTGCCTCAGGCTTCGAACAGTGGACGCTGAAGAATTACGACTTCATCTTTTAAACAAATATGGTGTTGGGGTAATCTCGCTGGGTAAAGTAGATATCAGGATAGCGTTCTCCTGTGTTGAAGAAGAAGATATCCAAAATATTTTTGATATAATATTCCAAGCAATTAAGGATATTGAAGAAATTTCTTAACGTAAATTATTCGATTCTGGTATATGTGTTATCTGTTCTGGCTCTGCCCGGAATGACGCTATGCCTATAAAAGTCGAGCCCTAAATTTTTTGCTTTTGAGTTTTTCCATACAGATCGAAATAGGGCACAGCACAGTTGCTGGATTTGATCGACAGGAAAGGCCAGCATCATAAGCATTGCAAAGACTGCGGCTAAATATCTTTCTCCAAGCCCGTAGTTATGTCCAAAATTGTAGCCTTGATTTTTAGGCGGAAAGTCTCATTCTCTATTTTCCATCGCTCCCGACCACCGCGCATAAGTATGTAGGCATTTTCTTTGGTTAGGGTAAAATCAGTTACCCATGTGGATAAGCTATTTCCGGTCACATTTAATTATTAAATTACAGAATTCAGATGAAGCCAATAGCATGAATGTACGGTACAGACTAAGTGAAAATCAATAAGAGGGATGTTCCTACATGTATTCTTCTTAATCAACCTTACTTTAGGAGGATATAGGCGAATTTGTCAATTATTTCCTTCACATCATGCCCGGATAAATGCTTGTAATTATCTGTTAGAAGAGATATCCAAAAATAATAGGTGTGTGCGAAGCATGTATAGAAAAATGTTTTTAAACGGTATACAAATCGTTCTGCTGAAAATGGGCTTTAAAAAGGAGGGATACTATGGATTATAGATTTCTTGAACTGAAGGTCGAAGATAATATAGGCACATTGGCTCTTGCCAGGAAAGAAAGCCTTAACGCACTTAGCCTGGAGTTTGCAGCTGAAATCACAGGAGCCGTGAAGGAATTACGTGAAATAGATGAAGTGAGGGCAATCATCCTTAAAAGCAATGCCCAGATTTTCTGTGCCGGTCTTGACCTAAAAGATTTTGTCTCCGCGGGACTTGATGGTACGCCAAAAGGCAGTCTTGATTTTCCTGAAAAATTGCACGAATTATTTGATTGCTGCAATGTGCTTGAGGAATGTCCAAAGCCTATTATCGCGGCGGTCCATGGTAAGTGTGTGGGTGGTGGCCTTGATATAATCGCCGCCTGCGATATCCGGCTATGCACAGAAGATGCCACATTCTCACTGAGAGAAGCTGGCATAGGGCTTGTGGCGGACATGGGCATACTCCAGCGCCTTCCTCTGATAATCGGACAGGGTTTTACGAGAGAAATGGCATATACCGCACGCTTTTTCTCTGCCAAGGAGGTTGCACGCATGGGAATGGTAAATGGTATTTGTGTAAACAGAGAGGCGCTTATGGATGAGGCAAAAAAGCTTGCCGCGCTTATCTCAGAAAATGCTCCCCTTGCTGTTCAGCAAACCAAAAAGGTGCTTAACTACAGTAGAAGTGCAACTGTTGAGGATGGGATGTCCATGGCAATGCAAAAAAATATGGTGCTTTTATTTTCACAGGATGTGCGGGAAGCTATGGCAGCTTTTATGGAAAAGAGAAAACCGCATTTTAAGGGGCGGTAAAACGCAGTCTATTGCATTAAAGAATAAGTGTAACTATTCCAAAAACCTCAAAGAACTTAGGCTTTTTTTATTTGGTTCCTGAGCGTATCAACGACTTCAGAGGCAGTGACCCAAAGGCAGATTCCCTGCTATTTCTTTTGCTTTTCTTCAAAGAGTTTCAAGTATACCCCGTGGCCCTCTTTTTCTAAATCTTCTTTAGGAGTCAAATTACGACCGCCAGAGGAGGTGGCTTGTTTACATTGAGCCTGGAAGGTACCCTGGTTTTCGTGCTCTAAAGCTGGATCAACGATTCTGTCTCTTTGACATATTTATTCATATTTTAATGTCGGTGAAATTGCCCAAGCCGATCATAATCAGATTATTCTCAACTCCATTCAATTCGTACCATTTGAGCGCTTCAGATCCTTTAATGTCCGCACCTTGGCTGAGGCTAAAACCCAGAACAGCTTACCAGTGGGGCTGGTTGCCAATGCGATGTCCCATTACTTCAAGAGTGTTATATACCACCACAAAGGCATTTGTGTCCACTTGTCGTATTATCTCCTTGATTAGATGTAATTCTCGTAACGTGATAACAGTGTATAGAATTTTCTCGTCTTGGCCAGAGTATCCTCCCTTCCCCTGGATTAACGTTACCCCCCTCCCTACCTTATCAAGGACCTCCCGGGAAATCTCTCGCCATTTGGGAGAGATAATAAAAAGGGCCTTTCTTTGACTGAGTCCTGTCAGCACGATGTTCATAATTTGGGAAGATACGAAGATATAAATCAACGTGTACAGTGCTGCCTCCAAGGAAAAGAGGAGGGAAGCTGCTGAAAGTACAATAACATTGAAAGCGAGGACTGTGGTTCCGATGCGAATAGAGAAGCTGTTAGCTAAAATGACTGAAAGAATATCCGTTCCACCTGATGATCCATTTGACCTTAATATAATCCCTGTACCGATACCCGTGATGATACCTGCCAGAAGAGCGCTCAGGATGTTGTCATGTACAGGCATGGGTACATGAATTAGAGCAATCGCAGCAGAGAAGATCAACATTCCCACGATGCTGTAAAAGAAAAACCGCCGTCCCACAAATCTCCACCCCAGAATAAAGACAGGCACATTTAGGAGAAAATAGAGCAACGACAACAGGGAAGATGGAAAGAGATAGTGGATAACCAGGGCGACACCCATGAATCCGCCGCTTACAAATTGATGGGGTACTAAAATCCCGTTGATTGCCACAGCAACCAGCACGCTCCCCAGACAGATAAGACATAGGTTCCAGAATATCTGTTTAAGAGATCCCGGGATGAATCGGCCACACCAGCGTGGGACTATTATATGCTTTTTACCTGAGACTGCTTGTTTTTTAGGAGATAATATGTTTTCCATAGAAATTGCCTCCTCGATTTTCGGCATGCAAAGATAAATGAGGGCTGGAATATTGGTAAAAAAAAGCCTTCTTAAAATGGAAGATGGATAGGCGCTGTTATGTTAATCGTTGTTAAGGTTCCTCATAGGTTGGTTGTTCGTCCATAATAAAGTGTTCCTATTGTATTTGTGAAAAGTCTTATTATAAAACAACAGCGCCTTCGGGCATGCCTTCCCAAAGGCGTATTTATTTTTCTCGGCAATATGGCGATCATGATATTTAAGCGTTAGGCGCGCATTCCTTCGA
>Ga0180301_10002252_pt1 | contig 15117 bp, 14 predicted proteins | sample GuaBasSediGuay16_FD_121797 | JGI IMG/M metagenome (GOLD analysis project Ga0180301, IMG submission 121797) | Subseafloor sediment microbial communities from Guaymas Basin, Gulf of California, Mexico - Guay16, Core 4569-2, 12-15 cm | ecosystem: Environmental > Aquatic > Marine > Hydrothermal...
AAATTCTTTGAGAAGATTCTCAGGTATAGTTACACTGATTCTTGTAACCTTCTCCAAGTTAACCAACCCTAATATTATTATCTCCACTAAAATACATATACCCCTTATCTCCTTACGGTAAAACCAAAAATTCTCTTTTCCATATTAAGGTTTAAGGAGGATTTACTGTAAACCTTTTTTTAAATCTTTCTAGGATACCTATTGTTTTTAAGCCAAAAAACCATAGAAAGGCTAAATTTCCGAAAGCATGAAGACTATCAAACCAGATGCTTCTAACTTCAACTAGTAAAAGAGTTTCAAATGTTAAAGGATAGATAAAGAAAAACCAAAACCATAAATTCATAATTAACCCAAAAATGTAACCCCAAATAAAACCAAAAAACGATAAACCAAATCTTCCAACCTTAAATTTTCCAAGTATACTTGAGCTTAAACCAACTAAACCCCATGCAAACATCTGGTAAATAGTCCATGGGCCATGGGTTAGGATAAAATTTGAAAGTAGTGGTGTTAAAATACCAACCATAAAACCTGCAATCCCCCCGAAAACATATCCTACACAGGTTATAAGGTAGGTGCATGGGTTAAGGCTTGGTATAGCTGCAAAAGGTATTCGTAAAGCTGCGGATAAAGCTCCAAGCATAGCTATTAAAGCTATTTCCTTAGAACTTTTAACCTTAAACCCAAAAATAAAAGTACAAGTTAGTATTACAGCACAAACAGTTATTGTTACTAGTAATCCTAGATTAAATTGAAAATTTAAAGCTGCGGGTGGAAGGTAAATTAGAAGGATTACTAGAGTTAATGACACTAACATTACTGTAAAAATCAACGAATTCTTTTTCATATCCCTAAAACCTTAACAAACTCTTCAACTGTCAAAACATTTGGAGGAAAACCATACTCTTCATATGCTTGTGCAAGTCTGTTCATTTGTGGCGAGAAGAATAAAGCCTTTGACAAAATTTCTCTTTTAAACCCATCCACAATAACTTTTCCATCCCCCATTAATACAACCCTATCTGCATACTCTGCTACAACTTCAACATCATGGGTTACTAGGATTATTGTATTTCCATTTTTCCTGTAATTATCAAGATACTTCATAAGTTCAACTTTTAACTTGTAATCCATCCCTCTTGTAGGTTCATCTAAAACTAGGATTTTAGGTTGTAAGGCTATAATTGATGCTAAAGCAACTCTTTGTTTCTCACCACCACTAAGAAATCTTGGATAAACCTTTTCTTTTCCTTCTAACCCGAATACTTTAAGAACATAATTAACCCTTCTTTTAATTTCATCTTCTGGAAGATTCAAATTTTTTAAACCAAACATTATTTCCTCCTCAACAGTTTCAGCAAAAAGATGGTCGCTTGGATTTTGAAAAACGAATCCAACAATTTCACTAAGCTTTGCTGTAGGTATTTTTTCTACATTAACCCCATAAACATAAACTTCTCCCTTAGATGGTTTAAGTAAGCCACTAAAATGTTTAACAAGAGTTGTTTTTCCTGAAGAATTTCTACCCATAATAGCTACAAATTCTCCCTCAAAAATCTTTAAATTAATGTTTTTTAAAGCCTTAAAACCATTAGGGTAGGTATAGGATAAATTTTTAACTTCAATAGCTACCCTCTTAGAGTTAAAGTATGAATATTCGCTTTGCTTTTCAGGGTTTTTATTAAGTTTTTTAAATCTTATTTTTTTAAGTTCGTTATTAAGTGAAATTCTTAGCTCCTTAACTGTTAAAGGATAATTGTTAAAATTGAAACCCCTTTTTTTAAGTTTCTTTACAAGTTTAACCACTGGTGGAAAAAGGTCGTAAAATTCTTCTAGATTATGCTTATTCATAACTTCTCTTGGTTTTCCATCAGCAACTATTCTCCCATCTAACATCAAAATTAGCCTATCAGCGTGATGCAGCACTCTTTCAAGTCTATGCTCAACAAGTATAATGGTTATTCCTAGCTCATCATTTAATTTCTCAATTAATGCAAGAATATCCTCAGAACTTTTAGGGTCAAGCTGTGATGTAGGTTCATCTAAAACTAGGATTTTAGGTTGTAAAGCTAATACGGAGGCAATAGCAATTTTTTGTTTTTCTCCTCCAGAAAGCTCATAAATATTCTTTAAACGTAGCTCTTCAGCTCCAACAGCATTTAAACTTTCTTCAATTCTTTTAGCAATGAGGCTTTTAGGAAAACCAAAATTTTCTAGTCCAAAAGCAATTTCATCCTCAACATTTAAAGCTACAAGCTGATTTTCAGGATCTTGGGATACAAAACCAACTTTTAATGCAAGCTTTCTTGTTGAAGTTTTAAGTACGTCAAAACCTTCAACATTAACTTTCCCTTTAATTTTTCCGCCGTAGAAGTGAGGTATTAACCCGTTTAAACATCGACATAAACTTGTTTTACCACAACTTGAAGGTCCTGAAATAAGAACAAATTCTCCATCCTCAATTTTAGTGTTAATATTCTCTAATGCAGGTTTCACTGTTTCAGGATAGTAAAATGTGAAATCCTCAAAGATAATCACTTTCCTCCAACCCCTTAAACATTAAAACTGTTGAAACAGAACCAATAACGCTTAGAATTAAAATTATGTAGACATCTAAGTTGGATAAAATCTCTGCTTGAATTGTCGGATAAAAATGGAATTCCCCAAAATTAAAAAATCTTACAACAACACTTAAAACTAAAAGTAAAGTTGTAAGAAGTAAGCTAATTTTATTTTTTAAGTTAACTTTTATTTCCCTATAAAACGTTCTTCTAATTTTTCCACCAAATCCTCTAACTTCCATTGCTTCAGCAACTTCTACTGCTCTTTCCAGAGAATTTGAAAGTACGGCTACTAAAACTGGAAAACTATTTTTAATGCGTGTTAAAAAGCCTCCTCTACTAAAATCTAACCCCCTTACCTTAAAAGTTTCAACAACATTCCTTATATTCATAACCATCGTTGGGATAAATCTTGTTGAAAGTGAAGTTATAAGTGCTAAGTTATAAGGAAACTTAAACCTTAATATCAACCTCATAAGGTCATCTGAGTTTACACTATAGCTAAAAACTGCGAAAATTGAAGCTATAACGACCAGTCTTAAAGCCATAATAAACCCAAAAAATAAGCTTTCGAAAGTTAGCTTAAATCTTAAAAATCCTAAAAATGGTATGTTAAATAACGCTTGACAGATTATGGTTTCACCTTCTCCTGAAAAAATCATGTTAAAAATGATAATCATGGGAATTAATGGAAAGATATACCCTAAAAGTTTAATCCAGTACTTTAAAATGTTAGCTAGGAAAACAGACAATACTGTTAAAGCTAAAAGCATGAGAAGATAAACTGGATTATCAAAAATCAAACTTAAAATTAGTAAAACTAAAACCCACATTAACCCGCATAATGGATTAACTTTGCAGGTTGAACTTTTACCTAAAATGTTTACTGTTAACATAATGGCACCTTATAAACATTATCGTCTAAAATAAGTAAAGCAAAACATGCTTCAACAACTTCCCATTCTTCCAAAAGTACTTTTACAGATTTTTTTACATCTTCATCCCTCAACCCTGAAATAATCAATACAATTTTTTCGCAAGCCAAGGTACCCTTAGGATTCCAAGGATTTTGTGTTGCTTGGATAACCCCCCCATGGTTAAGGATTTTAGCTACTCCTCCTTTAACATCAAGAATATAAAGCTTATCATCGTCGAAGTGCATAAACAATCCTAATTTCTTCCAATTGTTATTCAGCTCTAGAATAGGCTTAAATCCGGCTTTCCCAATAACAATTAAATTTGAATCTTCATACTCCTTTCTAGTTATCTCACCTAAACTTCTAATTTTAACATTTTTAATTTTGAATTTTTTTAGGTAGTTGCTAACTTTTAATGCTTCACTCTTAAATCCCTCCTCATAAAGAATTATAGTATCAAATGTTTTCCCAGCGTAACCTTGAACAAACGATTTAGGAAATCCTCCAACAATAGCCGGAGTAAAGAAGTAGAAATCCCAATTATGAAAATCAAATTGGATAGTTTCCCCACCCCTTAAAAAGTACTGGTTTGCGCCAACATTAGCTAGAAAACCATTAACATAGTAAAACCAGTCTTCCTTACTAGTTGGAAATTTTGAGCTTAAATTGTTAATGCTATAGATAAATCCTCCTCCATATCTTGTTTCAACTTTAGCAGTAAGCTTTAATACGTCTAAAGCAGTCATACCTGGTTTAAGTTTAACAGTTTTTTTAAGTAAAACTTCTTGGCCAAAATTTCTTGTTACAATAATTTCAGTAAAATTTTCAGCTAGTTTTCCACCAAAATTTGTAGGGTTTAACAGGTTATTAACTAAAAAAGTGAGAAAAATTGAGGTAAGAATTATCAAAAAAATAATGATTAATATTTTTTTCTCTTTTTTAACCAATCTTACGTGGCCTCTATCCCTAGAATCTTTAAGAGTTGTATTCTTCCTTCAAATGTTGGATACATTTCAAGTTTTTTACCGTAGGCTTGAATTAGAAGCATCCTAGTAGTTTCATCTGTTATGCTTGGTAGTTGTCTAACTATAAGTCCATTTTCAACCAAAAATTTGTAGGCTTCATTAACACCTTCGGAGCTTAGTATATTTTTAGCTTCCTCTAAAACTTTAGGTACTTCGGAGAGGCTTAGTGTCCTATTTGGCTTTAAAATTTCAACCTCTTTTGTAATGGTAACGTTTTCAATCCCTAAAACTTTCAAAAGTTGTATTCTTCCTTCAAATGTTGGATACATTTCAAGCTTACTTCCATAGAATTTTGTAAGGGTATTAATAAGATAATCGGGGATGCTTGTTATATTCTCCCTTATAAGACCATTAGAAACCAGAAACTCGTAGGTTGCAGAAACGTTACCTGTAGATGCTAAAATTTCTTCAGCTTCTCTTCTAATTTTTAGTAGCTTAGTGATTTCTGGTGGTGTAGAAACTTTAACCTTTACCTTACCACTTTTAACATAGTTTCCAGCTTTTTTAGCATAAATCCAATATTCCCCAGTACTACTAAAGCTTAATACTAGTTTCCCATTATCATCAGTTTTACCGTAAATTTTCCCATCAACATAGATATCAGCATCTTTAATAGGTTTCCAGGAATATTGCCAAGTATTAAGGTCAAGGTAAAGATAGTAAACAGTTACTGTAAAGTTTTCATTAACGTAAACTTCATTATCACTAACAATCAACTTTAGTGGGGTTCTTGTTGAATAATACCATAAAATTTCATCACCATCCTTTAATGGACCAAAACTTGTAAGCCAACTAAATCCACATCCACAGGGCGGTGGAACATTATAGTTTACAAGATACATCCATCCATAATAGCCTTGATTAGCTTCACCGTAAACACTATCAACAAAAAGATCCCAGCCAGGATACCATGCATCATTAACACCAACATTACCATTTGTAGCAATATAAAGAGCTGTTAATGGGCATGGTTCTAAAGTGTAAACTTTCTCACTACTAGCTGTAACATTAACTTTCCCTGGAAGGTTAACCCAATCCTCGTATAAAGTTTCAGTTGAACCTTCAACTCTAACATAAACTTTAGGATCCTTAACCTGCAATATACCTAAACTTCTCCATGAAAACATTTTTTTACCATGTGTTTGCTGAGGATTTTTGATTGGGTAGGGTTTCCCTGCTAATGCCTGAATTGCGCATGCAGTTGTATATATAGGGTTCATCCTGTTTAACTTGGTCCAATTAAATGAACCATCAGAATTTTGAAGGCTTAAAAGAAACTGGACAGGATTTTTTCCATCTTTAACCCAGTTATAGGGGTTTTCATCCACAGCCTTTAATGCACATATAACCCATGCTGTTGAAATTGAGTTAGAACCACCAATCCATGCAAATCCACCATCACTAGTTTGTTTACTTTTTAGAAAGCTAAGTGCCTTAATTATTGCAGGTGAAGATTTATTTTCACCTGCTGCAATTAAAGCCATTATTGCAGCTGCAGTATCATCAGGGTCTGAAGTTGAATTTAAAGCAAAACTCCATCCACCATCCTTATTCTGGTTTTTTAAGATGTATTCTCTAACATTTTTAACCTCTTTAGAGTCTACATTTTCTCCAGCAGCAACAAGAGCCATTAAACCCCAAAAATCATCATTTAAAAGTTTAGGATCCCCTATTTGTATACCATCATAAAATTTCTTCAAATTCTCTACACAGTTAACCCCACTTAAATTATAGGGATTTTCACCCACAGAAACAGCTGCAAGAATAAGTTTTTCCCATGAGAATACATCATCAACCCCCTTCACCCTACTCTTTAAATAATCGACAATTGATGGGCCATCATCAATCCTCCAACTATACGGATTTTCACCAGCTGCAACTAAAGCTAAAGTAACCCAAATAGAATTAGCGAATCCTCCAATACTTCCATCCTCATTCTGATTACTTCTTAAATACTCTACTGCATTTCTAATGGCATACGAGACTTCGTCAGCTTGACTGTAAGCTGATAATGGTAAAAATACTGCTACAATTAAGGATAGTACGATGAGCCATGTAAGAAATTTCTTGGATGGATTGTCCAACCGATTCACCAAACTAAAAATATAAAAATTTAAGTTTTAAATTTTTTGCTAAAAAATTTTTGTAAGGATCCAGAAAAGGATATCTCCTAAGAAAATTGAGACAATTAACCCTAGTTCTATAAAAACTATCATTGGTATAGTTGGAGTAACCCATACATTTTCAGGTAAATCTTCAACGTTAATAGTATTTTGCCAATGGATAGGTTTAATGGAGAGATTTAACTTTCTCCTAGTTTCCCTATCTCTAGTTACTTGTTTTTCCTCCAGGATCATAAACATGTAAGGTCTTTTCGCTATAATCTCTTTTTTAACTTTAAACCCTAAAAGTAGAGCAAAAAATTTTTTGCGAATTTTTTCTTCTTCAAAACCATCAAAAAGGCTTCCCCCCATAATCTTAAAGAAAAAGTTTTTTAAGAGTATTATTGGAACTAAAAGAAGACTTAAAATTAAGCTGTTAGTAAAAATTGAGAAGGAGAAAGGAAAAATCTGCGTAAAACTCAGTAATGGTTGGAAGATTTTAAGAGGCCATGGAAAAGTTAAAGCTAAGCATAGGAGTGCTTTAACATCAGCTCCCCCAAATAATCCAAGATAAAAAACCGGAATTGTTATTCCTGCTATAATCATAATTGATATTGCTAGAAGATATAGTAGCATAATATTTCCGGAGAGATATATTTCTAAAAGTGTTAAAGCTAAGCCTACTGGTGCAAAGATAATCCAAGCATAATTAGTAACTTCTCTAGTTTTCCAGTCAGACCAGGAGGCATAACTAAGCACAATTAATGTAAAAGTCAGCTTAAAAATTTCCAAAATTTTAATGAGTAATAATTGGGGCTCCATAAAAAACTACACCCTAAAAATGTTAAAACTTTAATTTATGCCTGTAAATTTTGCCGTTTAATATATGGATAACTTCAAATCCAAGATTAGTTAAAAAATCAGCAATAAATCTTCTGTGGCAACGCCAAAAAAATTTTTCGCTACACATAATAGCAACATTTTCTTTACTTTTTTCCAAAATTTTTAAAAGTTTTTCGATCCCAGTTTTAAACTCTAAAGTTTCCATAAACATTTTATATCCTCCGCTTCTAAAACCTCCAAGCTCTGGAAGATGGACATACTCTATACCTAAATCTTTAAGTTCTTTGCTAAGATTATCCTTGTTAAACCATGGGAATTTTCTGCTAGTGGGAAATCTTCTCACATCAATTATAAGCTTAATATGATATGAGGATAAAACTTTAAAAAATTCATTCACTTTCCTTGTACTATGACCAATAGTGTATACTTTCAACGTCAAAGTTAAGGTGATTATTCTTTTCTAAAAAAGTGTTCTGTGAACTTTGTGATGGTTTAGTTTTGTAAAGTTTACAGAACCCTAAAAATATATTATTATCGTTAGACTTTAAATTCCTTAAATATGGGTAAGAACAGAAAAAGTATAGGTTGTAAGGGGGATGACTTTAAGGGTTAAATGCTTAATTTCTGAGTTAAGCTTAAATCAACCGTATCTCCTATGTGGAACAATAGATAGTAGTTTAATAGCTAAACAGGTTGTCGACTATCTTATAGGAAAGCTTGATGCTAAACTTTTTAGGGAAATTTACTCAAACTATTTTCCATCTTATGTACTTGTTAAAAATGATGGAACTGTTGAATTAATGAGAAATGAACTGTATTTTTGGAGAAATGATAAGCAAAAAAATGATCTAATGTTTTTTACAGGGAATACTCAACCTTTAACACCAGAAGGTCAATATGAAGTTGCATATGAGGTTTTAAACTTAGCTGGAGAGCTTAATGTTAAGAAGGTTTTTACTTTTTCAGCTTATCCTGTTAAAGGATACTCCAACAATGGTAAACCTAAGGTTTATGCTGTTGCAACGGAGAAAAAAACATTAAATGAGCTTGAAGGGTACGATGTTAAAATCCTGGATAAAGGTTATGTTAGAGGTTTAAATGGCTTAATCTTTGGATTAGCTAAACTTAAAAAAATAAGTGGGATCTGTTTTTTTGCTGAAACAGTAAGCTATTTAACGCCTTCAGGAAGAATGGTTGTAGATGTAAAACCTGTTCAAGCAATCCTGGAAACTTTAACGAAATTTTTAGATATTAAAGTTGACCTAACAGAGATAGAAAAGCAGGTAAAGGTGACCGAAGATTTTATCAAAAAACTAGAAGAAATTGAACGTCAAGCATTAGAGGAACTCTCAAAAACGTTTGCACCTAAAAAACAAACCTACTATATTTAGCCTCTAAACAGTTTAGTAGGGCTAGATTAAACATTGAATAAGAAAGAAAAAGAGATTATAAGCCTGTTTGAGGAAAAAAACAATTTAAAAATTAGGCTTAAATTTTTTCCCTCCTTAACTAACCCAATAGCTGTTGTGGGTTCACCTGGTTTACGCTCTGTTGGAAAACTTGCTTTAAATAGTTTAGTTAAAAAACTTAAAGCAAAACTTTTCCTACAAATTTACTCTAAGAGTTTCCCTGTATTTTACGAAACAAAACCTTCATACGCTCCCATGCCTGGTTTCCTTGGAGATGCTGGTGTTAAATTTAAGAATTCTAAGTTTATACTTCCAAAAGTTAACTTTTACTTTGCAGTTAAACCTGAAATTATCCTTGTAAGAGGTTATCATGCAAATTTTCAAGGTCAATATGAGGTTGCATGGGGAGTTCTAGATTTACTTGAAAAATTTAATGTTAAAAAGATGATAGTCCTTGCAGGTTATGGTATGGATGGACCTGAAGTTTGCTGTGCAGCAACAAAAAAAGAGCTTTTAGATGAAGCTAAAAAAAATTTTGGTTTAGATGTTGGTTATGAAGGACCATTTATGGGTTTCTCTGGGCTTATTTTTGGGTTAGCTATTCTTAAAAATATTGATGCATTATGTCTCTTTGGTAAAACCCAACCTTATCCAGAAAATCCTGAAAAACCTGACCCTGAAGCTGCAGAAAAAGTTTATTTGAAGCTTTGCCAGATGCTAGGTTTAAATTCTAACCTATAAAATCCTAACCCTAAAATAATTTATTTTACTTACACGACTGTTACAGATTTTGCTAGATTTCTAGGCTTATCTGGATCTAAATTTTTCTCTACAGCCATATAGTATGCAAAAAGTTGAAGTGGAATTATGTAGGGTATGGGTGTTAATATCTCAGGTATACCTTTAGGTATTTCAATGTAATTATCAAGGTTCTTTAAAACTTCATCACCTTCCTCAACAATGCCTATAATTGTTGCCCCTCTGCTTTTCATTTCAATAATGTTATTAACCATAGGTCTATAAGTTTCCCCTTTAGGACATATGCATATAACCGGGATTCCAGGCTCTATGAGGCTTATAGGCCCATGCTTACTTTCCCCAGCAGGATAAGCAATGCATGGAATGTAGGAAACTTCTAAAAGCTTTAATCTTCCTTCTAAAGCTGTTGCAAAATTAACTCCTCTAGCAAGAAAAACAAATAAGTTTTTATTTTTAAATTTTGATGCAAGTTTTTTAACATTTTCCTCCTGCTCATCAAGAATTTTCTCAACAAGTTTAGGCATCTCATAAAGCTTACTCTTAATATTGTCAAAATCTTCTTGGGAAATTTTACCTTTAACTTTTGCAAGATTTAGGGCTAAAATTGTTAAAACTGCAAGCTGAGCTGTAAAGGTTTTAGTTGCAGCTACACCAATTTCAGGACCTGAATTTTGGCATAAGTAAGCTCTTGAAACTCTTGTAAGGGTTGAACCTATAACATTTGTTAAACCCAAAATTGTTGCAGCTTTAAATCTTGCATGGTCGATGGCTCTAAGAACATCAGCTGTTTCTCCGGATTGGCTTACAGCAAGGATGGTAGTATCAATGTTAACATATTCTCCAAATTGTTCAATAAATTCTGAAGCTACAACAGGATAAGTTAAGGTTTTTGCAAGCTTACTAAAAATATATGAACCTGCAATGCATGCATGGTGAGATGTACCTGAAGCTAGAAGGAAAATTTCTTTAGCTCTACTAAGAAATACTGTTAAAAGGTCTACGTATCTTTGCTGAACTCTTAAAGCTTCACGTAAAGATTCTGGTTGTTCGTGGATCTCTTTAAGCATAAAGTGGGGATATCCACCTTTTATGGCACTTTCAAAACTCCAAGTAATAGTTTTAGCTTTTCTTGAAACCAGAGAGCCATCTTCAATTTTTTCGAGAATTAAGTCTTTAAGACTTAAAGTAGCTATTTCCCCATCATAAACCTCTAAAATATCCCTTGTTAATGGTAATAAGGCTGGAATGTCTGAAGCACAGAAGTACCCTTTATCTGATAAACCAATTATAAGAGGACTTTCCCTTCTTGCTGTAAGTAAAAGGTCTGGTTCAAGACTACAAATTGCAGCTATAGCATACGAACCCTTAAGCCTTTTAACAGCTTCCCTGAAAGCTTTAACAAAATTTAAGCCATTTTTAAGGTTTTCCTCTATAAGATGTGGAATAACTTCAGTATCTGTTTTAGAAATAAAGATGTGACCTTTTGCTTCAAGCTCCCTTTTAAGCTCCTCAAAATTTTCAATTATACCGTTATGAACAACAGCAATTTGATTTTTACAATCTAAATGTGGGTGAGCATTAATTTTTGAGGGAGCTCCATGAGTTGCCCATCTAGTATGAGCTATTCCTATTCTTCCTGGAAGCTCATCAAGATTAAGAGCTTTATGAATTTCATCAATTTTTCCAGCATCCTTTTTTACATAAAGCTTTCCATCATGAATTGTTGCTTCTCCCGCTGAATCATAACCCCGATATTCTAAGATTTTTAAGGATTTATGTAAAACTGGTGCTGCATCTCCAGTTTTAAGTATACATCCAAAGATTCCGCACAACTTTAATCTTCCTAGAGAAAATATTCTTAACAAAATTTAAGTATTACTTAGTCTTAAAACACGTTTTCCACTAAAATTGTTTCTCCAGCTAAAACTTTCATTCCTTTTACTCCCTTAATCTTTACATTATCCATACTTGGAATAATTAAGTCTACATGAGAACCAAAATGTACTCTACCTATACGTTGCCCAATAACAACATTATCTCCTTCCTTAACATAGCAGTCAATTTTACCTATTATTAAGGCTGCAATCTGAATAATGGCAACATAAAAACCTTTTGGATGCTGAATAACTATTACATTCCTCCTGTTTAATGTTCTAAATCTTGGGTTTCCAAGTCTTAAACGCTTACCCTTAAAGCTTTTAATCATAACAACCTTACCATTAATCGGAGAACGGTTCACATGAACATCAAAAGGAGACATATAGATGCCGAAAATGTATCCATCTTTAATTGGTAAATCAATCCAGGTAAGATTTTTAAGCTCAATTTTCTCATCCTGGATTCCCCTTATAGCTCCATTTTCAATTTTATCCAGGTAAATTAGTTTCCCATCGGCTGGTGAAACTATGATGTTATCATTCTCAGCAACTTCTCTTTCAGGATCTCTATAAAAGTATAGCAGAAAAGCTATAACTGGGAAAAGTACTGTTATTGCTAATAGTGCTTGGAAAGTTGAGTTTAACATCATTTTTGTTTTCCAGTTAATGTTATAGTAAGATTTATTTTAAGCATAGTTTATCAAGCTTATATAGGTTTACCAGCATGGATACGCCTAAAATCAGCTTACTTTACATCGAAGGCTTAAAGCTTAATTTAGCTAGTAGTGTTGAAAAGCATGTTGAAAATGTTTTCTTAGGTTTTAGTTGCGTAAGAGGTTTTGTTAGTAGGGATATTTTGAATGGTAGTTTTAATCCTGCTAGAAGACAGTATTATTCAACTATTATTCTTAGGAATCTTAAAGAGTATACCCATAAAATGGATGCTGAAAAATTTTTGTTAATAGTTGATGTTGACCTATATGTTCCAAGGTTAAACTTTGTTTTTGGTGAAGCTTTATTTCCAGGAAAATTTGCTGTAGTTTCGGTTTTTAGACTTAAACCTGAATTTTATGGTGCAGCTGCGGATGATCTTCTACTTCTTTCTAGACTTAAGAAGGAGGTTATACATGAATTAGGGCATACTTTTGGTCTTTCTCATTGTGAAAACCCTAAATGTGTAATGTACTTCTCTAACAGCATAATTGATACTGACAATAAGCTTGACACTTTTTGTAGTACTTGCAATCTGAAGCTTTTAAGGTTGATGGAAGGAGTTAGATGAGCAACTTTAAAGTTAAAATCTACCATTTTCTGCCATTTCTTTTAACAATTCTTCTTTCAATATTATTTGCTTATATCCTCTTAAAGGCTTATAATATTCCTCCTTTAAGGTTAACATTCCCTGTTAAAGGCTCATTTCTTTTTGATGCTTTCTACTTTACTCTTACTGTAGCTTTTGCTGGATTAGCAGTTTACATGCTTAGTAAGCATAAACGGTTCAAAATTTTAAAAGTTCTTATATTTTTAAGCTACTTTACCATAGTTTTCATTCTTTACGTATTTTATCTCCCAGCATTTTTATGGTTTATAGGGGTTTTTAACTTACCTCTAAGCTTGCCAGCCTTCTTTCTAGTATGTATAGTAGCTGCATCCCTTACTCTTTACTGTATTTTTGTTGTTAAAGGTTTACCTAGAAATATCTTAATCTTAGTTTTTGTGTCAAGTTTAGGGGCACTTTTAGGATTTATAATTCCAACTTTAAGCCTTACCACGATTCTTCTTGCTCTCTCAATTTATGATGCTTTTGCTGTAAGTGTTGGACCGATTAGAAAACTTGTAACCCTTGCTGATAGCACCAGTAAATGGGTTTTAACTGAGCTCTCCTTCACATACAAAAACATCTTTATAGGTTTAGGTGACCTTATCCTTTACTCTTCTCTAATAGCTCACATCTACATTTTCTTTTCTCTCCAAATATTTCTATTATGCTTTATCATAGTTCTTCTAGGAATATTTTTATCCCTAAAAATGCTTGAAAAATGGGGAATGTTTCCAGGGTTACCAATAACAATAATTCCCCCAGTAATCCTCCTCTTAACAATAACCCTTTTTAATTTAACCTAAACACAAAAAACAGAAATATGACAAATAAAGTAAAATTTTTGGATGCGGCCGTGGTCTAGACTGGACTAGGACAGGGGCCCTCCAAGCCCCTAACCCGGGTTCAAATCCCGGCGGCCGCACCATTTTCTTGGAAAGGAGCTTGGATATTTACTATTGTTTCAACTTCATTTTTTATTCGTTGTTTAGCATAAGAGTCATTTTCTAGTAAACAAATTCTTAATAACTCTTCAATTCTTTGACCTAAAGTGTAAAATTTGCTTGCAAATTCCCCTAATAGTTCTTACCCAAAATGACTTTATCTTCCAAAATTTTACCTCTCCTAATTAAACTTAAATTTTAACTTTTCTGAGGATCGCCTTAGCTTTCCTTAAGAAAATTTTTGCATCTTCTATAACGCTTACAGCTCCTTCTTCAGAAAATCTATGAGCATAGTCTGCTTCTTCCCTTAAATCCATAGCTTCACCAAATCTTTCAATACTATCTCCTAAACTTTTCTCTGTATCCTTTGCTAAAAATTAAGGCTCTTGCAGCTAAATTTAGTTTAACTATTTTTCTTTCAGCCATTCTGTTATAAATTGTTTGCGATAAGTTTTATAGGAACACTTGTGGGCTACATTATTAGTATACTAGTAAAGCATGCTTAACTTCATGTTTTATAGTCATCTTTCATTTCTAACTTTTAAGGCAAATAAATTGAGAAAACGCTTAAAGGAAATAATTTTACCTAAACCCAATAATCGACTCATGTTAGCAATTTCTACAGCAAAAAACATTGCATTATTTTAAACTTTTTTGACTAGCAACTCTCTCCTTTACAAAGGATTTTATCCATGCAAGATTATGTTGTTTAACTCACTTCATTTTCTATTAGTTACTTGGACTATCACTTTAGAAATAAGTACTTTCATCCCATTTGTTTGAGCAAAATCAAGGGCATCCAGGAAAAGTTGAAACATCTCCCTCACATTACCACTTCTACTGGCAACATAATTTGCAAGAGTTCTTAAAGCACTTTTTTCAGCTATTTTCCTATCATAAACTTCTTTTAACCTAGCCTTTAAAATCTCGTAAAGTTGCATAGCGTTATAAGGCTTAAACTCATAGAGAATTGGATTAAGCCTACTGTAAAGCCTCTTTCCAATAAATCTCAGGTTTAATTCGCTCGTCGATATTAAAATAAGACCAAACCTTGGAATTTTCAAGCTTATATGATAAAGCTTCCAGAGTAAATCAATAACTCTGGACATCCTATCGAAGTGGTCTAGGGCTATAACTAGAGTAAAATCCTTTTCCTTTATTTTTCTGTTCAATATCCTTCGCAGGTAATAGTTGGATGGAAGCTTTGCCGAAGTTTCTCCACAAATAATGTCGTGAATTTCCTTCATGGTAAGGTTTGGAGTTGATATTTCACAATTCACATAAAGAATTTCAGAGTTCTCATTAGCATCTTCAAACTGATTTAAGACATACTTAGTTATCGTTGTTTTTCCTATACCAGGG
>Ga0180301_10002253_pt1 | contig 15117 bp, 12 predicted proteins | sample GuaBasSediGuay16_FD_121797 | JGI IMG/M metagenome (GOLD analysis project Ga0180301, IMG submission 121797) | Subseafloor sediment microbial communities from Guaymas Basin, Gulf of California, Mexico - Guay16, Core 4569-2, 12-15 cm | ecosystem: Environmental > Aquatic > Marine > Hydrothermal...
ACAGGAGACATATGTTTACATTATTTTGCTGGATATGGAGGAGGAAGAAAAAGCATATTGCCTGCAATTACTGGTATGGAGACTATAGTGCATAACCACGCCATGTTAACGCATCCAAAAGCAGCCACAGGAAACCTGAATGGGAATCCTGTACATCTTGATATGACGGAAGCAGCCAAAATGGCAAATCCCCAATTTATAGTAAATGTAGTGATGAATCATAAGAAAGAGGTTGTTAAGGCTTTTGCAGGAAATTTAGTGGAAGCATTTACGGAAGGAGTAAAACTTGTAGACCAAATTTACAAGGTGAAAGCGAATAAACTGGCGGATATAGTCATAGCAAGTGCGGGAGGTTACCCTGCCGATATGAACTTGTCTCAAACCTATAAGGCTATAGATTCAGCTATAAGAGTGGTGAAGCCCAGAGGAGTATTAATAGTGGTTGCTGAATGCAGATATGGACATGGACACCAAAAGCCCTTCTACGAATGGATGAAAAAATACCAAACCATAGAAGAAATGGAAAAGGAACTAAAAGTCAATTTCGAGCTTGGAGGACATAGAGCTTATTATCTTTTAAAGGCTAAAGAAAAGGCAGATATAATTTTGGTCTCGAATATGAACCTTAAAGAGGTGAGGAATGTGTTTAGACTGGAACCAGCAAAAAGTTTGGATGAGGCATTGGAAATGGCTTTTACAAAGAAAGGTAAGAGTGCAAAAATACTTGTAATGCCAGAAGCAGCAAAAGTACTCCCAGAATTAGTGATATAACTGCTGGCAAGGAGCTCAATAAACTGCAGTCAACCACTCACTATATTTAGCCACTTTACCCATTACAACCTCTAAGAAATAAGAAGCGATTCTTTTTGTAACCTCTCCAACCTTGTCTGATATTTTTATTTTATCGATTTCAACTATCGGAGCAATTTCACACGCTGTTCCACAAAGAAAGATTTCTTCGGCTGTATAAAGTTCGCTCCTTGTTATATCTCTCTCAATAACATCATAATTCAGGTCTCGTGCAATTCTGATAACCGTATCTCGTGTTATGCCTTCTAAAATAGACGAGTAGAGCGGTGGCGTTATTAATTTGCCTTCTTTTACAATGAATATATTTTGTCCTGGTCCTTCACATACAAAGCCTCTGGAATCGAGAAATATCGCGTAATCGACATTAGCTTTAATCGAGTCCATTATTGCAAGAACGCTATTGGCATAGTTGGCTGCGCATTTGGCCATAGGAGGCATTGCGTCAGGAGAAATTCTTCTCCAAGAAGAAATAACTGCCCTTTTCCCCTTTATAAAAGCTTCTGTTAAAATATTTCTCTTCCTCAATTGAACTATGATGGATACATTTACGGGAGATTCAAAAGTTTTTCTAGCCCCCATTGCGGGTAAGTTCCCTCTAAAGACTATCGGTCTTATGTAACAGTCATCGAAAATTTCATTGCTCTTTAATGTTTCAATTACAGCCTTAAAAAGCTCGTCTCTATTGAAAGGTATATTCATCCAATATATTTTAGCAGAGTTATACAATCTACAAATGTGGTCTTTGAGTCTAAACACATGTAAATTCCCGTCAGTTTTATACGCTCTGATGCCTTCGAAGACACATATTCCGTAGTGTAGCGCACCCGCTGAGACGTGAACTTTTGCATCTTCCCACTTAACAAGTTCACCATTCATCCAAACAAACTTGCCCCAAGACATTTTAATTCTCACCTCCAACGACTAGTGTAACATCTGGTGTTTCATTTTTCATTTTTTTGACCTTAATTAATACTGGTGTCCCATTTTCGACAACAAGATATAAAGGCAAAGTTTCATTGTCGAAGTTAAGAGTGTTTTGGCTGTCTTTGCTAACTAATAATATTAATTTTCGCCCTATAACCATGTTAATATCTATTACCCATATTTCATCATTCTCAAGAACTACACTGCCTGAAGGGAATGAGTAATAATCGACAACATCATAACTAAAGCACCTTATCTTTGTAAGAACTAATTCATACCTAGCATTTATAGTAAAATATTCAGTTACAACCTCCCTGCACAGCGAATGAAAATAACTTCTTGAAAATTCTTCACCCTCACGAATTTCAAATGAAACAAGAACGGTATTTTCATTTAAGTCCACTACCTCTATTGTAGCAACTTTTTCTAACTTAACCACGTTAAAAATAACTAACAAAGAAATGAGAGAGGAAATTACAAAAACAAATAGAAAAACTTTAATAATCTTATTCTTCATTTTGGAATCGCCATATCTTTGGATGGTGATAATGTTTGTTTAGCTCCTGGTAAGTATCTCTTTACAGTGTTAACAACCATCCATGCTTGCCATGCCATTCTTTTTCCTTCATTACTTCCCGGCAATGTGCCATGTGCTGGAACTACAGAATTTCCACATTTCAGGTGTATCGGAGCTCCTATTCTAACAAATATAGGAGCTTCATAGGTTCTTATGAATCCCCCTGAAGCTGGTGGATTATCTACATGAACATCTATGGGGATTTTTAAAGCGGCTCTCAACGCTGCTATCATGGGAGGTGATAGATCTCGGGTGGGATTAAAGGAATCTGCTCCTAGAGATTCTAAAAGTTTTGCTGCAGCAGGGTTTCCATGACCCATATGGGCCGAAGCTTTAAATTTTACATCTGGTGGCAGTTCCCCGTCTTTTCTCATTTTTCCTAATATCCAGAGAAGTCCTTCGTCATAAACTAAAAATCCTCTGGCTCCTAGTTCAATTGCTCTTTTTATATCTTCGATTGCTCTGACAATTTGTTCCATTCCTCTGAGACGATAAGCAATATAAGCACCCATGGGTGTTCGTGCTGTAGCACTTGTATCATACTTGGCCCGGGGACCGTGTGATAAATTTAATTCTACTTTATATTCCTTGGCTAATTCAATCATTTCTATCAATTCTTTATCTGTATGCCTCATGATACCAAATGTTTCATCTATTCTGTTTATGGTAACTCCTAGATCCTTTGCGGTTTCTAGTAATGCTCTCATACACTCAACGGTATTAACTGTTGGAACCTCTATTCGAAAATGTGCACCATCAGGAAATCTAAGTTTAGACTCGGGAAGTTCCCATAAATCCCCTTCAGGTAAATCAATTTTCTTTAAATATTCCCTTGTTTTCTTTCCAACTATTGAACAAGTTTCGCTCGTATTAATCACCTCCAATAACACCGTACTTCTTCTGCATTTTCAAAATATTTAAAATTTTTTGTGACGGTTTATAATTATAATCCCGAATAGCACTTTCTAGTGTCACTTTCCCCTCAATTATATCTTTTTGTATTAAGTTAATATCCCTTTCATTTGGCGGTCCATAGCCTCCTCCGCCAGGTGTCTGAACGCTAATAATATCACCAGGGTTTAGTGTCCATCGCCCTCTGCATGGTAAAATTTCTACTGAACCGTCAGTTCTAATAATTTTGTTTACTCCTTTAGCTCCAGGTTTACCTCCGAAGAGACCTTTAGGATTTGTTTCTCTTCGATTCGACAAAATTGAAACAGTTGCTACATGATCCATTACTTGTATCTCCCGTATTAATCCACAACCTCCTCTATATTTCCCTGCACCACCAGTATCTGGCACTATTTCATATCTTAATACAAGCAGCGGATAAGCAATTTCAAAAGCTTCTATTGGAGTGTTTTTTGTATTTGTCCTGTTCGTATGGATCGCGTCAATTCCATCCTTATTCGGTCTACCACCCATACCACCTGCAAGTGTCTCGTAATAGGTGTATGCTTTCTTGATTCTTGGATCTATACCCCCTATTGATACATTATTCATTGTACCTTGACAATACGCATATACTCGATCTGGAGCCGCTTTTGCTAGTGCTCCGAATAAAACGTCACATAGTGGTTGCGCAATTTCTACATTTCCACCAGCAACAGCTGCAGGTGGCTTAGGGTTAAGAATGCTTCCTTCTGGAGCATATACATGAATAGGTCTGAAAGTTCCGTCATTTGGTGGAACTTCGGGATCAGTTAAACATTTAATTACGAAGTACACAGATGCCATAGTAACAGCAAGAGGAGAATTTCTACATCCCCTCATTTGTGGACTACTTCCGCTAAAATCAACAAAAATCTCATCATCCTTAATGGTGATTTTTACTTTCAAACGTACACCTTCATCTATTGTATCCTCTTCCTCATAAGTCCCAGACGGTATCTTTGATATCGCAGCTCGCATTCTTCTCTCCGTGTAATTCATGATTTCTTCAGCATATAGTTGAACGTTTTCTAAACCGTATTTTTCTATCATCTCGATAAATCTCCGTTTCCCGACATTATTTGCTGCTATTTGTGCTCTTAAATCGCCTAAACGTTCTTCCGGAGTTCTTACATTAGAAAGAATCATATTTAGAAGGGCTTTATTCAATTCACCCCTTTTATATAGAAATTCCAACGGAATCCTTATACCTTCCTGATAAATTTCTGTAGTATCCCCGGCCATACTTGAAGGGGCAGCACCTCCTACATCTGCATGATGCCCCTTATTGACGCAAAAAGCAACTAAATTACCTTTATAGAAAACGGGCGTAACTATTGTTATATCTGGAAGATGAGAACCCCCTAAGTAGGGGTCATTAGTAATAAGTACATCTCCATCTTCAAAAGACTCTGGGGGATACTTTTCAAGTAGAAGTTTCATGAACACAGGCAATGCACCTAGATGCCCTGGTATATGTTCGGCTTGGGAAATCATTCTTCCTTTTGCATCAAATAGTGCACATGATGCGTCTGCTCTCTCTTTTATGTTTGGAGAATATGATGTCCTTATGAGTGTTATTCCCATCTCATCTGTTATTGAAAAGAACTTATTAAGCATTATTTCAAGTGTAAATGGATCTACTTTCATATCCCTACCCTCCTAGTTTACCTACTAATAATAATGTTACCATATTTATCGACTCTTGCCGTATAATCCGGAGGAATAACGATTGTAGAAGACATTTCCTCTATTATTGCCGGGCCACTGACCTCACTATCGTAGGCTAGTTTAGATCTTTCGTAGATAGGGCACTCAACGAAGTCCTTATATTTTTTGAAATACACTTTCCTAGTTCCTTTGAGAGCGGTATCGGAACTTTTCTTTTCTTTTGGCAGTTCTTTTAATTTTGGCTTTGCGGCCTTACCTATCACGGTTACTCTTAAATTAACCAATTCAACTGGTTCCTCTGGTGCAGAGTGTCCATAAATCATCTGGTGCTTCTCGTGGAACTTTGCAGCTATGTTTTCAAGATCTTCTCCACTCACTTCACCTGGTGGTACGGGTATGTTTATCTCATACGACTGACCAACATATCTTAAGTCCATACTTCTCAGAATCACTGTTTCAAAATTTACAACCTCTTTTTTGAGTTCGGAGATTCCCTTGTTTTCCAATGAGGAATATGTTTCATTAATTAGATTAACATCCGCGTTTTTAATTCTCATGACACGTGTCAAAACATATTCATATCTCATGTCTGCGAATAGCATTCCTAATGCTGAAGCTAATCCTGGGCTAGGGGGTATTACTATATTTCTTATGCCTAATTCTTCTGCAAGCATTGCCGCTTCCATAGGACCTGCCCCGCCAAAGGCAACAATAGCAAAGTCTCTTGGATCATGACCTCTTCTTAAAGTTACCTTGCGGATCGCTCTAGATACTGTTGCCATGGCTACATCTATTATTCCCTCCGCGACCTCGATTAAATCCATTTGTAATTTAGCCGCTAATTTGTCTTTTACCGCTTTTTTAGCTTCTTCAACACTTATCTTCATTCTACCACCTAGAAAGTAGTTTGGATTTATATGTCCAAGGACAACGTGAGCATCTGTCAACGTTGGCTCCGTTCCACCTTTACAGTAACATGCAGGGCCGGGATCCGCACCTGCACTAATGGGACCCACTTTAAGTGCGCCAGCTACGTCAAGCCAAGCTATACTGCCACCACCTGCACCCACCTCAACTAAATCTATTGATGGTATTTTTAATGGATATCCTTCGGCTACATACAATTCTGTTGTCACCTCCGGCATACCTCCTATAATAGTTGCTGCTTTTGCCGTTGTTCCACCTATATCCAAGGATATTATATCGCTGAAACCTGCCAGTTTTCCTATATGTTGAGCCATAATAACTCCCGCTGCCGGACCAGATTCGACAATAACTACAGGTTTATTTTTGACAAATTCCGATCTAACTATTCCTCCACTTTGCTGCACTACGTGCAAAGGGCATCTTGCTCCTTTTGATACCAAAAATTCTTCAAATGAATCTAAGTATTTCTTTACTCTTGGTAAAACATATGCGTTTAGTACTGTAGTGCTAAACCTTTCGTATTCCCTGAACTCTGGTACCACATCAGAAGATAACGACACAAAAATGTCGGGGTAGAGTTTTTTAATTATTTTTTCCACTATTTTTTCATGTTCAGGATTAATGTAGGAATGCAATAGGCATACAGCTATTGATTGAACGCCGTTTTTAACCAGATACTCAACTTTTCTTTCAATTTCTTTTTCATCTATGCCTTTAAATATTTCTCCGTTATACAACACTCTTTCTGAGATTTCTACTCTTAGATGTCTGGGTATAAGTGGTTCTGGTCTATCTACAAATATGTCATAAAGTTTACTTCTAGTTTGTCTTCCTATTTCAATTACATCTCTGAATCCTTTAGTAGTTATCAGTCCGCATTTTGCTCCCTTTTTTTCTATTATAGTATTAGTTGCTATAGTTGTTCCATGAATAAGCTGTGAAAAATCTGTTATTTCAATGTTATACACCATTTTAAGTCTATTTATAGCATTAAGAACGCCGTTTAACGGGTCTTTTGGAGTTGTTGGAACCTTAACTTCATACACATCTCTGGTTTTTTCATCTATGGCAACTAAATCTGTAAACGTACCTCCTATATCAACACCTACCCTGTAGGGTGGCATTTAAATACCCATCCCCCGAAAACTTTAAGTATTGAGTTTTTTTACTCTTACTACAAATATTATTTATAACTTTTTCTCTTCGCACACTAAATGATTTTTGACAAAAGAATAATAAAGTTAATTAGAGAAAAACCAAATAAAAACTAATACCTAATACTCCTTAAATAATTAAGTAAAGGAGAGGTGTAATATGAAATGTATGGTTGGAGGGCAAGATTGGGTATAATTATTCCTTCTGTTAATACTGTCATGGAACCAGAATTTAATAAAATGGCACCTGAGGGAGTGTCTGTTCATGCTGCGCGTATGATGGCCTTAGGGAAATTCGAACCTAAAAGTTTAGTGGAAATGGCGGAAGAAACAGAAAATGCCGCTAAAAGATTGAAACAAATTGCCGATGTGATCGGTTGGGGATGTACTAGCGGAAGTTTTGTTAAAGGTAAAGGGTATGATTTAGAAATTATTGATAGGATTAAAAAAGTAACAGGGCTACCAGCCACTACAACTTCAACAGCTGTTATACATGCATTAAAAACTCTTAAAGTTAAAAAGATTGCAGTTGCTACTCCATATACTGAGGAAGTAAATGATTTATTGAAGAAGTTTTTGGAAGATAACGGCTTTATAGTTACTAATATAAAAGGACTCGGTGTTGAAGTGAGAGGAGGACAGGGCGTATATCATCCCTCCACGACATATCGCCTTTCTAGAGAAGTAGATTCAGATGAAGCTGAATGTATCTTTATAAGTTGTACAAACTTTAGATCGATCGAGATAATTGATCAACTAGAGAAAGATTGCCAAAAACCAGTTATAAGCAGTAATACTGCTACTATGTGGCATATGCTTAAGTTAGCTGGCATAAATGAGAATATCAAGGGGTTTGGTACTCTCCTAGAAAAGTACTAATACTAATTTACCTTAAAATTTATCTCAAAAATAACGCGAGGAATACAAATTGTACGAAGTATTTGAAAGACATGACATAAAAATTTTGAAAGGGGCTATTGATATTCATGTACATGCTGCCCCAGATTTATATGCTAGATCTTTAAATGCAATTGAGTTAGCAAAACAAGCTGCTATGGCGGGTATGCGTGCCATTGTTCTAAAATGCCATTTTTTCCCGACAGTATTTATGGCATACCTAGCTAAAAAAGTTATAAGCAATGAAATAGATGTCTTTGATGTCTTTGGAGGAATAGTATTAAATCATTATGTCGGAGGACTAAACCCGTATGCTGTTGAAGCAGCAATAAAGGCTGGCGGAAAAATAGTTTGGATGCCAACAATTTCTGCAGAGAATCACATCAAATATTTCGAAAAAGCAAAAAAGGGAACCTGGCTGTTGAAAGGAAAAAAACTTAAGAGTGCAAAGATCGGGATATCGCCCTTAAGTAAAAAGGGTGAACTTGTTCCAGAAATGGAAGAAATTCTTAACATCATAGCCGATACGAATACAATTCTTGCTACCGGTCATCTTTCAGCTCACGAGATTGAAATACTTGTAGAAGAGGCCAAGAATTTAGGAGTTAAAAAAATTCTTATAAATCACCCAATTTTTAGCGCCATAAATATGCCCGTTGAAAAACAAAAAGAAATTGCAAAGAAAGGAGCGTATATGGAGTATGTATTTGTGGCTTTTACTCCTTTGCGCTATTCAATTCATCCAGAAGAAGTAGTGAAGATGATAAAAGAAGTGGGGATTGAACGCTCAATAATAGCTACTGATTTAGGTCAAATTGACAACCCATCGCCAGTCGAGGGTCTAAGAACCTTTATACAAATACTTTTAGAAACTGGTTTGAAACCCAACGAAGTTAGGTCTTTAGTAACAGAAAATCCAGCTAACTTACTTAATATTAAGGTAAGAAAATATGAAGTTTAACACGTGGACAACAATATTTTTATTTATAATTAATTTCATTAGTTAATTTAGTTTCACCAAAGGAGGTGAGAAGTTTTGTCGCTAACTGAAAAGGATATTCTAGATGCATGTGAAGAAATAGATACCCTACTTCTAGTTGGTGTAGGAGCTAAATATCACAAAAAAGAAGGACCGTTGCATCATCGTTTTTACGAAGCGGCAAGAGAAAAACTTGGAGATAAACCATTAACCTACATAGCTGCAGAGAAAATATTAGAAAAAGTTGAACCAGAAAGCACTGTTTTATTCCTTACAGGCTTTATGGTCCCCCCATGGATTAGAGGTGAAACTGATGGGCCTCCTGGTACCGCTGTTCTTGCTAGGTTTTTAAATTTGGGATTAGGAGTTACTCCAGTTATAATTACCGATAGAGAACAAAAAGGTATAGTAGCTGAAACATGTAAAGCAGCGGGACTATATGTTAGTGAAAACATCGATAGAGTGAAAGGAATACCAACACGGGCATTAATTGATTATTTCCCTATAAATGAAGAAAAGGCCAAGAGAAAAGCCCAAGAAGTATTAGATAAATATAATCCCTCAATTATCATTGCGATCGAGAGACCAGGTTACAATGAGAAAGGTGTATATCACAGTAGGTCGGGTATAGATATTTCTCCCGTAACTGGAAAATGCGATTACATTGTGGAACTGGCTCGAGATAAAGGAATAACTACAATTGGAATGGTTGACGGAGGTAATGAGATAGGTTGTGGATTGATTTTGGACACTGTTAAAAAATATGTGTTAAACGCCACAAAATGCAGATGTCCATGCGGCGCAGGAATTGCTGCTGTTACAGCTACAGATATTTTAATACCAGCATTTATATCAAATTGGGCTGCGTACGGAGTTGAAGCTGCATTAGCTCTCATTCTCAATCGCCCAGATCTTATGCATGATGGGGAAAGTGAAAAAAGAATAATAGATGGATGCGTCAGAGGAGGGGGGACCTCATCCCCGTTAGGAACAGCTGAACCTTTAATTGATGGACTACCCAATAAGTACAATGTTTACATAGTTGAATTACTTAATTATCTAGTGAAATCAAGAACTTACGAGACATATGCTGCTCAAAGATATAGGGAGATATTAAAGGCTCCTGAAGAAAAAATAAAGCGTATACATGAAAATATTAAAAAAGAAGCAAAATATATGCAATAAATCAGTGATATACGATGCCTATAAGTGAAGAAACTGTAGAAAAAGTTACATATAACTTAGTAAGAAGAGCAACTACAAAAATCCCTGATGACATTAAAAAACTACTTATAGTGGCTGCCGACAGTAAAGAAAATACTAAACCCGCTAAAGTTCAATTATCAGCAATCCTAAAGGGATTGCAACTAGCGGAAAGCAACTTAATACCAATTTGCCAAGATACAGGAATAATATTGGTTTATGTTGGAATTGGAAGTAACGCTAAGATAATAGGCAATTTAAGAAAGGCTGTAAAAAAGGCTGTAAAAAAGGCAACAGTGGATATTCCACTTCGAAGGACAGTGGTTAACCCATTTACTCGTAAAAACAGAAATAATAATCCCTTCATTAAATATCATTTTTTATATAACAACAAATCATATTTAGACCTAACAATTTTTGCAAGAGGATGTGGAGCAGAATACGTAACTGAAATAAAAATGATGGACCCTTTAAATTTCACAAATAATCTCAAGAAGTTTGTTATGTCGATGGTAATGGATAAAGCAATGTGGAGTTGCCCCCCAGTTATTATCGGAATAGGTATAGGAGGTACATGTGAAATCGCGATAGAACTATCAAAAAGAGCAATGCTTAGACCCATAAGTGAACGCCATCCTGACAAGAACATCGCAAAACTTGAAAGTGAGTTAATTGAATATATTAATTTGTTACAAATAGGTCCGATGGGTTTAGGCGGGTTTCCAACCTGTCTCAACGTTGCAATAGAGTATGTTTCTTCACCTATTGCTAGAGTACCAGTTTGTGTAAGCTTTGGTTGCTGGGCTCATAGGATAGCATCAGCAAGGATATATTCAGATGATAAGATACAATATTATACGTATCTATCAACATTTTATCGGGATGTCTATGAATAATGTAATACATCTTAAAACCCCAATTTCTGTTGATGACCTTCTAAACTTGAAAATAGGCGATGTCACTTTCATCAGTGGAGTGATTTTTGCTCTTAGAGACGAAGCTGAAAAAAGAATATATCAACGTTTATCTAAAGGGAAGGATTTACCCATGGACTTAAAGAATGCCGTAGTGTTTCACAGTGGTCCAATTGTTAAAAGGATTGATAATGATTGGAAAGTGATTGCTCTCGGTCCAACTACGACGGCAAGAACTGGTGTGATCCTTACAAAAGTAATAAGTTTAACAGGTATTAGAGGTATTATAGGCAAAGGAGGAATAGCCTCCAAGCACATAAAAGATATGAAATCTAGGTGTGTCTATTTTAGCTTTCCAGGGGGAGCGGCTGCGGTTGGTTCCGCAGCGACTATCAAAGTGATTAGAAGATATTGGCAAGATCTTTTAGAACCTGTTTGGGAACTGGAAGTTAAAAATTTAGGACCTTTAGTGGTAGCTATAGATATACATGGGAACAATTTATATGATTTAATACTTAGAAAAGCAAGATCTCAGCTTACAAGAATACTTAACAAATTAAAATAACATTTAAGTGAAATAAAAATTTTGATTAAAATGGAACTTCTATAACTTTCATACTTTCTTAACCACAAGTAAGGAGGCTTGTTACTGCAGTTTTATAAATTCTATCATTTCGGAAAGTATAGTTTCCTCTTCTTTGGTTTAATGTCAGGAATATATCCATAGTTAGGTGTAGGCCATTTAAACCTCTTCCTTTGTATAAGTCGATATGCGTTAGCATGTCTTTTTGCTTCCCATCCTAAACCGCTAGATGTGATCATTTCAGGGTTATATTCTCTAATTTCGATATAGCCTTCTTTGACGGCCCCTTTAATGAGTTCTTCTCCTATTTTAGATCTTATTAGCACTGCATTCCATCTAGGGTCATCTTCTAATGGAATAAAGACATCTCCAAGAGATATGTCTGCCAGTTCGCTGGAAAAATCAATACACATCAGGCAAAAATCCCGTTTGTATGATGGTCCTAGAAAATGCCAGGTATATTCATGTTTGCTTGATACTTTAAGTTGTTCTCCTTTCTTGGTTTTAACTACTAGGTACCCTGGCCATTCGCCGCCACGATAATCAACTTGTTCCACATCGTTTAGAGAATTAACGTTACTGAATTCGAGTATCAGATGTTCAGTTCCCTTTAGATAGTAATTTGACGCACAAAATAATCCTATCGTTAGTACAATTCGTTGCGATATATTTTTTAGTCTTTCATTTAATTGTATTTTCCTTATACCCTGAATATGACATGGCAATCCGATGATACATAACTTTCTTAGGTTTAATTCTTGAGTTGCCTTGCGTAAGACTGAATTAACCGGAACCATTACTAAAGCTGTTTTAGCTTTACTTCTAATAAATTGTTCGGTTGTGGTAGCAATTAACGGTTCAAATTTCCAAGAATTTTTCTGGTGACCCGCAAAAATGACCCCATCTATTATTTTTTTCTCTAATGCGTAAATTACCAATGCTGTAGCAAGCCCACCGCTGCTTGAATTGTCTCTAATATCTTTTTTTGCTGCTCGTGCCATTAAGCAATTCATATATACACCAATATCGTTTTCTAGCTTCCCTTTACGTGTTCTACCAAAAATTCTTTCTTCAATTTCGTGATATATTACTTCGTGTCCTGTACAAACTTCGTAACATAGACCACAGTCAATACAATTACCCACCAGTATAGGCTCAGGTTCGTCTGATTCATAATTTATTCTAATTGCATTGACTGGACATACCCCGACGCAAGTTCCACAACCATTACAAAGCCCGACATCAATTACACGTTCCTTTAAATCTGAGAAATTAGTCATTTTTAACACCTTTATGTAATCAAAAGTTAAAAGTATATTTTGTTAAAAGCTGCTATTAAAAATTGAGGAAATATACATATATAAAAGTTTAGGGGGAAGTTATTTTATATCAAAAGTTATAATAAAAGCTAGTTTGGAGGGTTTAGATAGTCATGTGTTATTTTAAAAATTAAAGGTGTGAAAAATGCTGAAATCTACATTAAAAAATTCAATTAAAACTTTTAAGATTGATATAGTTGTTGTAGGTGGTGGAGCAGCTGGATTACGGGCTGCGTTAGAAGCTAAAAAGCATAAGTGTGATGTTGTATTAATAAGTAAGCAAGCGGCTGGTCGAAGTGGATGTTCCCTTGTTAGCGCCGCCGGGTTTGCAATCGCGATCGGACGAGAAGATAGCCCAAAGATTCATTTTAAGGACACGATTGCCAAGGGAAAATTCATAAATAATGCAAACTTAGTTAGAATATTAGTTAGTGAAGGCCCTAAAGAGGTTTTATTGCTCGAAAAATTGGGTGTTAAATTTAGTAAAGTTAACAACGAGTTTGTATTAAGAAAAATGCCTGGTCATACTCATCCGAGGATACTGTATTGTTATACAAGAGGTTTGCCCTACAGAACTAGAGGCTTATCCTTTACCGCACAACTAAGAAAAAGTCTTTTTGAGGCTGGAGTAAAAATATATGAACGTGTTCTTGCATTACGTCTTTTGACAAGTGATAATAATATTTCTGGAATTCTTTGTTTCGACATGAATGCTAAGAGATTTTTGGTATTCCGAGCTAAGGCTGTTATTCTTGCAACTGGAGGCGCGGGGAGAATATATTCATTAACGACTAATCCTGGTGGTATCACTGGAGATGGTATTGCAATGGCATATGAAGCGGGAGCTGAGCTTATTGATATGGAAATGGTTCAATTTATACCAACCCTATGTATAACTCCTTCACTACGTGGAATACATATACCAACAGGGTTATTTGCATATGGAGCTCGTTTACTCAACCGTTTGAACGAACCTTTTATGTTTCGTTACGATCCAGTAAGAGGAGATAAAACAACAAGGGATTTGCAGTCACGAGCTATATGTATAGAGGTGAAATCAAATAGGGGGGTAAATGGAGGTGTTTATATGGATTTATCGAATATAAGTCCGCAAGGTATAGAGGCATATAAAGACGTCTTTGACATGATTTTTAAGCGTAATGTAGATTTAAGTAAGATAGTAGTTTCACCAGCTGCTCATTTCTTTATGGGAGGAATTAAGATCAACAAAAAGTGCGAAACTAATATTAACGGATTATTTGCAGTAGGTGAAGTTACAGGGGGGATGCATGGCGCTAATCGATTAGGGGGGAACGCATTAACTGAAACCCAGGTTTTTGGAGCAAGAGCTGGGTACTTTGCAGCAAAAAAGGCAATCTTTTCTAATTTTAATGAATTGGACCATCAGCAAGTACAGGATACAATTGAAGATATTCTAGGCTTTTTTGCGGACAAAAGTGAGACTTTAAAGCTATCGACGATCCACAATAACTTAAGACAAGTCATGTCCAGTTATGTCGGCGTTATAAGGGAAGAAAAGAATTTGAAAATTGCACAGAAAGAATTGGATTGCCTATCCAAGGAAATGCTCAATGTTAAAATTAGAGATCTTCCTAATATAGTGAATATAATTGAAACTAAAAATATGTTAACGGTTGCTAAAATTATTACAAAATCTGCATTACTAAGGAAAGAAAGCAGAGGTGCTCATTTTAGAGAAGATTTCCCAGAACAGGATGACAAACATTGGTTATGTAACATCGTTATAAAACTAAACAGTTATAAAATTCTTAGAAGAAACTCGAGAATCTGGTAAACATTAAAGCAGAACCATTGGAAAACAAATTTTCAAGCATTATAAAGAAAATGAATTTAATAACAATTTAAAAATGGTTAAGATGGTATTTTAGAGGCTGTGAATTTCTGGAACGCTACAATAGCGGTGCCTATTATAAAGCCTATAATTGTGTACTGCATCTGAGGGTATAGAAGAAAAGTTGCTGCCACAGCTAGTATAGCTCTCTCAACAATGTTCATTCTTCGGAACATATATCCTCCAATAGCAATGGCAAAGAATATGAGAGACAATGTTAAGGCGCCAATAGGGTATACTATTGTGAACCATGGATGTAATTTTAAGCCAGGTTCAACTAGCAACAACCCGTAACCATTTGGATGAAGGATCATTGTGAATGGTATTAGAAGGCAGATGAGGGCATATCTGTACAT
>Ga0180301_10002254_pt1 | contig 15112 bp, 13 predicted proteins | sample GuaBasSediGuay16_FD_121797 | JGI IMG/M metagenome (GOLD analysis project Ga0180301, IMG submission 121797) | Subseafloor sediment microbial communities from Guaymas Basin, Gulf of California, Mexico - Guay16, Core 4569-2, 12-15 cm | ecosystem: Environmental > Aquatic > Marine > Hydrothermal...
AAAATAAATTTCAAAATAGAGATTAAATCCACCAAATATTGACGCATCAGGCATTTACGCCAGAAAAAGAAGCGAAAATGTAATAGATATAGCACTCTCGCAATCTTCGTGCATTCCATTCCCAAGAATGTTGCTTTTATTTTTTCGGTCATAGGGGCATCGCATATATTTATTTATGTAACTGAAAAACAGTCTCCTAAGAAGCTGAGAATCAGGGCGAAATCCCAGAAAACATATATTTCTGAAAATCTCTAACATTTCTGGGGAATGGTGAATGATCTCAGAAGTAAAGGTAAAGCTGAGCAGAAAGAATACGCTCTATATCCCTAAATCCATGACCGAGGGGTTAGGGATCAAAGGTGGCGACATCGTCAAACTAAGGCTGGAAGGATCTAAAATTATCATAGAGCCCATACCAGACCCCTTCACCCTAGCCATAAAAGGATCAAAATTCGCTAAAACAACATTTGAGGAATTCGAGATGGAATCGGAGGAGCTGCAGGATGAGACGTTCAAGAACACTTAAGCTACTGCTTGACTCAACATACCTGTTGCCCATAGTCGGCGTCGAGGTAGAGGGCATTGAAAACGCATTGATTTTACTTAAAAAACTTAGAGATGAAAACATAGCTGAGTACTATTATACGCCCTTCAATCTTTTCGAGATAATAGGTAAGCTGAGCAAGCTAAAGTATGACCCTAACAGAGTGGCTACTGGCCTAACAGCTATAGAAGAAGAATTCAAGCTCATCCAACCAACCCAAAAAGGATACCTGAAAGCACTAGCCCTGCGAGTAAAGGGACACCGAGACCTCATAGATCTCCTGCTATACACAACCTCCCAAACCACAAACCTTATGCTCCTAACCAGAGATTACACACTAATCGAATTTCTTAGGAAAAACCATGAAGACGCCAGCAACATACTTGATGAGAAAAAGTTTATAGAATTAAGCAATGATTTAATATAATTAAGTGCATGTAATAAATTATATAGGTCATGCACTGAAGTAATTGCGGAAATATGCCACAATCTCTGTTCCAGTCAAGGTTAATGGAATATTTTAGAGAAAGCTGAGAGTGAGGTGAGCTCCTGCTCATCCCATGTATGGAGGTTAAGAGACTTAAAGGGCGTCACAGTTTTTGAGGAGCTGGCAAATATGCTTACTGAGAGGATTTGAGGGCTAAATGGACTGGCAGAAAGCTCAAAGAGATCACGCTGAGGTGATTCTCCTCGATAAAGAGGTTCTCATGGAGATAGTTAGAGAAGGACTGTAAGACTTCGCTGAGTAAATGTGGGCGTCTGTTCGAAAAGCTTCTATTTCTCCGCACCTTTGTTTATCAAGTAAACTCATAGGATCTAGGATGAGAATTACCTGTCCATTCTCAAGGATTGTTGCCCCTTTTATCCCTCTTATTCCCTTTATGATTCCCTCCAGTTTTCTAACAACTATTTCCTGCATGCCTACTATAGAATCTATTATCACCCCAAAATTGCACGGTTTTCTTTTAATAACTAATATTGTATATTTATTATATTCTCTCCTCGGGAGACCGAGCAATTCTCGGAGTTGGAATAGAGGAACTATTCGACCTCGAACATTTATCGCCTTGCTTCCCCCCAGCTTCTTTATCTCTTCCTTTTTAACTTCTATTGTTTCCGCAACCATATCTAGCGGGATCGCGTATGTTTGCCCCGAGACTTTTATCAGTATTGCCTTAACAACGGTCAATTTTAACGGAGCATCATACAATGTGAGGGTGATTTTCGTTCCCTTTCCAACGGTTGACTCAATGTTAACGGTGCCTCCCAAAGATTCTATTCTAGTTTTGACTATGTCCATTCCCACTCCTCTTCCAGAAGTCTCAGTCACTTTTTCTGCCGTCGAAAATCCAGGTAAAAATATTAAATCGATAAGTTGCTTAGTGCTAAGCGTGTTAGCTTCCGCCTCACTGATTATTCCTTTCTCCAGTGCCTTCTTTTTTATTTTATCTGGATCAATCCCCGCTCCATCATCCTTCACTATTATTGTAACCTTGTCTCCCTTTCTCTCAGCAATAAGTTTTATTATTCCTTCTTCAGGCTTTCCATTTTTTCTCCTTGTCTCCGGGGGTTCTATGCCGTGATCTACGGCGTTACGTAGTAAGTGAAGAATAGGTTCCCCTATCTCAACAAGCACGTTCCGATTAACTCTCACATCTTCCCCTTTCATAATGAAATTAACTTTCTTTCCTCCTTTTTTAGCAAGATCTCTCACTAATCGTGGAAATCTATTAAATACATGCTCTAAGGGAACCATTCTGATACGCATTATTAGATCCCGAAGTTCGGATGCCACCCTATCGATGCTTTCAAGCGTCGTATTTAAGAAATCCAGCTTACGGTAAGATGAAATTTTTAAAAGCTGATTCTTGTTTACTATAAGCTCGCTTATTAAATCCGTTAGTTCATCTAATTGTTTTGTGCTAACCTTAATTGCTTGAAGAGAACCAATATCAACTTCCAACCTTGTCTCCTTTCTCTCTCCTTTTTCTTTGGCCTGAAACTGTTTAATCGAGAAATATTTAAACAATTCCTTTAAAGTTTCAATTTTTTCCACTTTTACACTATTCACTTCTGGAATCTGCTCGATAAGTTTCTGAACTTCTTCTCTGCAATTAGCTGCTATAAGAATCATGAAGGATATGCCATCAAATTCCCCGTTTTCTATTCTTTTAACATCAGGAAAGCATCGTATTATTTTACCAACTCCTTGGAGATTTCTAATTATCATGTAAGCTCTTGCCGCTCTAAAGAAACAGTCTTTATCTAGATTAATGACTGCAACAAAACATTCTTTTCTATTTTTAAGTGAAGCGATCTCTTTCTTTATTTCTTCCAACTCACCCTTGCTTAGAGTGAAAATCTTTTTCTTCTGAGAACTCACGTCCCCATTGTTAGTTGTCAGCCCCTCAAGTTTTCTTATAAGATGAGAAAAATCTAACTCTTTATCTTCCCCTCTTTCTAAACTTTTTATCTTTTCTTCCAAAGCATCTATGCATTCAAAAAGCATATCAATCAGATCTGAGGATAAGCCTACTAATCCTCTGTTAATCTTGTCGAGGATGTCTTCCATCTTATGGGTTAATTCTTGGATATCTGTAAACCCCATCATACCCGATGATCCTTTAAGCGTATGAGCGGAGCGGAAAATCTCGTTTAAAGCTTCAATATTTTTAGGATTCCTTTCGAATTCTAACAGATTTTTTGTCATAGATTCAAGATGTTTTCTTGTTTCCTGCATGAAAATTTCCATTGCTTCCTCGCTCATTTCCTGCATCTCCACATGATCTCTCTTGGTATTTCATGTAAGGGTAATATGACGTCCACACATCCCTCCTCTATAGCCGCCTTCGGCATACCGAAGACGACGCTTGTCTCCTCGTCCTGAGCGATTGTTACGCCGCCGTTCTCCTTTATTTTCTTCATTCCCCAAGCTCCATCCTTCCCGCTACCCGTTAGTAATACCCCAATCACTTTCGATTTATAGTGTTGAGCCGCTGTTTCCATCATTGGATCAACTGCGGGTTTAACATAATGAATTAATGGTCCATCCTCTAAGTGTATACGGCCCGTTTTTGAAACAGTCATGTGAAATCCCCCAGGGGCTATGAGAACAAGATTTCTTGAAATGTAATCGCCCTCCTCGGCTTCTTTAACTTTAAATTTACACATTCTATCTAGTCTTTCAGCAAATGGTTCCGTGAAACCTTTAGGCATATGTTGAACAATGAGGATTGGAGGAATATTTGGAGGAAGTCTAGTTAAGATATAGGTTATTGCTTGAGGTCCTCCAGTAGAAGCTCCGATGGCTACAACTTTGTCCCCTAAGTTAGATTCAGACTTCAGATGTCCTGTAGATCCCATAGGCTTTAAAATATTTGCTGAAGCCGCTATCTTAATCTTTGAAGTAATTTTGTTTGCAGCTGCTTGAAGGTAGCTTATGCCATCAAGAAGATCTGAAGGTTTAGGAATGTAGTCCACTGCTCCTAGTTCTAGGGCTTCAAATGTTTGTCCTATTCCATCCTTTGTTAGATCGCTGAGCACTACAATAGATGTGGATGCACTTCTCACTATCTGTTTTACGAATGCTAAAATGTCGATTCCCGGAGCATCTAAATCTAGCATCACAACATCCGGATGCAATTCTCCTATCTTTGATAGTACTTCACCGTAATTCCTAACTACTCCAACTACTTCTATTTGGGAGTCACGAGTTAAAAGATCAGATAGTATCCTGCCTAATAACAGTGAATACTCAACAATTAACACTCTAATCTTCTTCATCTAGAGTCCTCCACTCGGAAGAATTAAAATAAATGATGTGATCGAGAGATTCGCTCTGAAATTTAGTGATCCTATTTCTAGGTTTAACTGCGCCTAAAATAAGACTTAGATGGGTCTCTTCTATTCCAAATATATCCCATGGGTTTATGATAGACATCATTGAGGCATCATCCCTGCCCCAATTTTTCGCTTCTTTGTTATAGATGAAGCATGTGAAACAAGGAATTATTAGCTGCATCCTTTTTTCTCCCACGACAGATCGGTTAAGACCTTTAAAAATATAAGGTTTGTGAATTTATCCATAATTTATCCGTTTTTTTACACATTATTAATTTAGGTATGTGCGAATATTTTAATTGTTTGTGAATAAAATGGTTAAAAACGAGAAAATCGAGATAAGAATAACCATCCGTGGGAGGATGGCTGAAAGATTTATATGGTTGAAGGAGAGATTTGGTGTAAAAAATAATTCTGAGCTACTTAGGTTGCTCATAAGCTTGGTCTACAGAAGTGAAAGAGAGCTAGCCTATGCGTATGCAATGATAGAAGAGCTCTCTAAAAAGAAAACCTAACAATTTTTCCCAATATTTTTTTCTTTACACATCACATTCTCTACAAAAAGTGTGATTTTGAATTAATTGGATAGAAGAACTAACGCTCAGAGAATTATATTTTTATTCACTACTATTATTATTCATTATTTTATTCTCTAAAAGAAAGAGACTCGTGGGAAAATAAGCGATGAAATAGTATTCCTATTCAAGAGAAGTGGAGGATTTAATAGCGACTGGGACATATGGTTACGCTGTTCTAATGTTTATAATATTTAACTTACCAAAAGAATACTGAAGATTTCTTCAAAAAGCAGTAGAAAACATAGACCCTACAAAGAATCCTCTCAAAAAATTTCTATTAATCAAAATAGCTTGAGTAAATATAATTTCCGAGGAATAATAACTAAAAGTTTTAGATCTAGAGGTCTCAGAAGAAAGAATACAGCTGAAATGCGAAGAAGCCGGATTCATAAACTTTGTAACAATTCCAACAGTAAGTAAAAGGTTGGATGCTGAAAATGGCAATTTTCTAACCTATTGCGAGGTAGATATATCAAAGGATTATTCTTTGGAGGAGAGCCCAAATGATACATAAGAATTGAGTTCGAAGATAAATACGGAAGAAAATGCTGGCTCAACCCGATCTTTCTAGATCAAAAATATTTAAAGAACGATTAAAAACGACGATTTAATTAATTTTTGGATACTTCAGAATAATTCTTATATGCCTCTTAAGCATAATTTTTTACTTGCTTCAGCTTGGAAAAAGAAGAGTAGAATTACTGGAGCCGGGTTACCCTAGCCTGGTAGGGGGCAGGCCTGCTAAGCCTGTGGCCCAACGGGCCTCGCGGGTTCAAATCCCGCACCCGGCGCCACCCGTCATACGCCTGTAGTTCTAAAAATATCCTTAGAGAATTTCCCTTATTTTTGGGTTAAAATTAATTAAATTTCATATCTTTTTTCTTTCTCAGGTATGATGATTTGACCATCTATGTCTCCTATAAATCTGCTGAAAAGCTTTGGGTAGTTTCCATGGATGGGAAAGATCTTTTTAGGTTTAATGGTTTTTATGGCTTCTCTAAGATGCAGCGGCATTATATGTCCTGAAACATGGATGTGATATTGGGGTAGCCCGTAGTGTTCAAGCCAGTTCAATAACTTATTGAAGTCTATTTCCATTTCTTCATTGAAGGGTTCTGAAGCTGATAGAATATAGCAGCTTCCAGGAAGAGGGTTGATCTCAATAAGCCAGCCTAAATCAAAAAATGACATGGATAATATTATCTTGTTTTGTTTTCTAGAGATTTCTGATGGACCTATGGTTTCCCCAAAATCCATTATTTCCCGCTCCCAACGAAAATATTTCTTTTTCTCTTTCTGAAAGATTAAAATATTTTCATCATCAAGTCTCGGGATGTCTAAATGGGAGTCTTGACTAAGCTTATACAAGAGATAGGCTTGTTTCAATGTAATCACAAGCTTTCTATCATTATTTAAGGCTACTCTATAGAAGGATTTTAGTCTATCTATATCAGCGTAGGAGAATTCGGTTAGAACTAGATTGGAGGTATTTGCAACTATTCGGTTAAGCTTCATCATAACTTCGCTTTCTGAAGAGAACTCAACTTCAGTCATATTAGTGTTCTCACAGATCATTACTTCAGGCTTTTCTTTGGCTGAATTCGTAAGGAAGTCCTCAGTCAATTCAGGTCTTAAGCCATGCCACCTGAAATCTCCCGTATAAATGATTGTTCCAGATGACGTATGTATCACAAAACCGTAGGATCCTGGGACTGAATGATCAACATGTATTGGTCTGACTTCTATAGGATCAATGTTAATTTTGTCGCCAGTGCGGAACGTTTTAAATTCTATTCCCCTAAGATTAAACTCTAGATTTTTAGGGCGTATTGCGCTTAGAGCATGAAGTATTGTTGCGGTTGTTTCACCGCAGTAAACTGGTATCTCTCTCTTTAGAAATGATATGTTAGCTGAATGATCCATATGGGAGTGGGAGAGGAAAACAGCATCTATTTCAGGTTTAGAGTCATCAAAATTGTATGCTCCCGTTAAATCTGGAAGGATTCTAAGCTCAATTAAATCTAATCCACTTTTAGGGGATAGAAATGGCGTTGAATAAAATCTGCTTCTTAGAGTGAATGACATGCCAAAATCAAACAAAACTTTTACATCTTCATCTTGTATGAGAACTTTATTCCCGCCAACCTCATTCACTCCACCGTAAAAGATTATGCTCGCCATAAATTATCTCTCCTAAACAATTTAATCTGTCTTATCACTATCGCAAATGTAATTTTTCAATATATTCTTACAGACGCTAGAAATCGTAAATATTACGTGTGGTGGAGTAAAGAAGCTAAAGACCTTCACATATCGTGGGGACAAGGCTCTTCTAATATTCTCAACTTCCCCGTTAGCCTCTAAGTATCCGAATATAAATTCTCTTACGATTTCACTAACAATATCGAGTGGAGGCAGAAGAGTATAGTGACCAGAGTAATATAGAAATTCAGATATATCCCAAGCCTTATTCCCATTGATTTCCGCCTGCTCAAGATCTACGAAGAATATTCTTCCATCAGGTGTCAATATTACATTTTCTGGTTTGCAGTCACCTAAAGATACATTTAAATTATGAATCTTCGCAATTTCTTCTCCAACATTCCTAATAAGATTGAGTAGTCTGGATTTTTCGTACTTATCTTTTTTGATTTTATATAGTTGTCTAATTACTTCAGATATGCTTGTTCCTTCGATATATTCTTGAAAAAGAAGCCTATCTTCTGGACTTATGTAAACTATTTTCGGAACATTAATTCCGTGATTAAATAAAAACATGTTTAAAGCATATTCTCTTTCAAGCCTAGCTTTTCCCAATATGGTAAATCCCCTTGTACCTAGAGCCCAGAGCGCCAGCGGAAACCACTTCCAACCATACCAGTCCTTAAATACTTTGACAACAAATTTTTCTTCAACTTTATTTTTCACAATTTTCAGCATATATACGCTATTAAGAACTCCTCCCAACCTTTCAATTCGATAATCTGTAGCCTGTTCCCCAGATATCCTCCTTATAAATTCATCTATTGTTGTTCTCTCGCCAAATGCAACTATCCCAGAAGATGTAGGTATAAATATGTATTTTTTTGGGTCTTCAAGTTTATGAATTAGAGATTCTGCATTTTCGTCCTCAGCGAAATATGATTTGTAAATTCTGTAATCATCTAAAAGTGAGTCCATAAGATTCGGAAATACTTCAAGAACATAATGGATGATGCTTACACGAATGTTTTTGAATAATTTTTTTAGGCGACGGCTATGTTTTCCTCTTCGTATGGTTGTTATGTACTCTTCCCTAATTCTGAGAAAATTTCCTTGTGAATATAGCTTCCCTTCATCCATAGCCTTTTTTATTGCCACTCTAAATCCCCTCATTATAGTAGCATAGTTTTTTTCTTTCAAATCATCTTTAGTGATGTTTAAGAAGCGATAGGTTAAAGGCGGAAACAGTGTTGCCCTGCGCATCATGGCTTCAAACATGAAATATTCTGGTTTAATCATGAAATTCCTAGACATTTCTGAAAAACTCAAAATGAGGTTGCTTAAGCTTTCATCGATAATCATTTTTTTAGCTTTAACCTCTTGTTTCCATAGATAATCTCCGTTAATTAGAGGTATGTAAGGTGTTAACATGTTCTCGGCAAGTATTCCTCCTAACCACTCATTGTTTATATCCCTTTCAAATGTCCCTTTATCAATTATTAGGAAGCGTATCCTCCTAGAATCGAAGCTTTTAGAGCGGCTGCTTAAAACAATCTTATCCGAATTAATAATCATTAAAACATCTATAGTTGCCTTTTCATCAGCGTATCCCCCTGCATAAGAACCATAAAGTGAGAGAGCGATCATTTCCTTAGGCGCTATATCTAGGGAAACGTCTATAATCCTTTTTAATTCTTCACCTTTAAGGTACATTATCATCTCTATTTCACGAGTTAATTAAGAAAAAATATTCAGTTGCCCCTTATAATGCTTCTTTCTGCTTAGTTTAGAAACTGTCGATCTAAAATAGATTGGAGGACGAGGATTAAATTAATTGAAGAAAACCTAAATAATCTTATTTTTATTTTTTAAGGTATATATAAGGTTTCAGTCTAATTAAACGCTGGTGATGATGAATACCACATGATCTTTGCACTTGTTAAATTGAGTGCACGGTAGCTTTCGGATAGTTAACTAGGAAAAAAGAGGCCTAATGTTTTATGAAGAAATTTAAATTTAGATCATCAGGGTTTAAAGTTAAAGCTATTGAAACCGATTATTGGATGCCTGGAGATGATTACTTAAATAAAATAGTAAACGCCATTAAAGGTGAGATTCTCGATGGTGATATGATAGTTATTTCGGAGAAAGCTATATCTGTGGCTGAGGGGCGAATCGTTGACGAGAGTGGATTTAAGCCGAGTTTGCTTGCTTGCTTTATAGCTAGGTTCTGGATGAGAATTATTTGGGGATATCTGCTTGGGAGAATATGTCATCTAAAAATAAGGAATATAATGCGCTTAAAAAACTACCCGTTAAGAGAGGGGGCTGCTCATAAGGAGGTTGCCCTAAGATATGCTGGCTTCTTACATGCCCTACTATGGGGTTCTGAAGGCGGTATAGATGGAAGTAATCTCCCCTACGCATATGTTAGTCTACCACTTCATGATCCACAGAAGATCGCTGAGAGAATTCGTAGATACATATGGAGTAAGCTTGGAAAAAATATTGCAGTTATGATAGCGGATACAGATAAGACTTATTCAATAGGCAACTTCCACTTTACACATAGATCAAATATTTTATGTGGCATCCATACAATTCCCGGCTTTATAGCTTACATTCTTGGAAGATCTTTAAAGCTTAAGCGGCGATCCACACCCTTAGCGCTAGCTGGAATTAAATTAAGTGTTGATTTAGCGTTAGATGTGGCTGAAGCAGCTAATAAAGCTAGGGGTTCTGGAGCAGGTTATACGGTATGGGATATGGCTGAAAGATTCGGAGTTAGTTTAACCAAAGTTACGTGGAGCATGCTTAGAAGCTTAAAACATAAGCCAATAGTGATAGTTAGAGGATTAAGTTCATTTCTCCCGAAAGGAAAAAATATTGGCACTGAATCATAATTTGTAATGAGAGATTGTTAGGGATTAGAGATCATGTCAAGCTTTGAGAGAAAGCTCGAGAAGATTGATTGGTTACTTGAGAGATTGAGAAGTGAGACCTCCAGCGACACTTTAATAGTTGTTGAGGGAGAAAAAGATGTTGAATCGCTTAGAGCTATGGGTGTGAGAAGCAAGATACTTGCCATTAAATCTTGTGGTAAGAGTCTACCGGATATTATAGATGAAATTGGATGTGTGGAAGGTAGAGAAATTATTTTGCTCATGGACTTTGATGGTCATGGTAGAGAGCTAACTAAACGTCTAGCTAGAAGCTTAGAAAGAATGAAGGTTAAATTAAATTTAGCTTTTTGGAGGGAACTCTCCAGTCTTCTTAACAACGACTTAAAGGATATTGAAGGCTTAGCTACCTATATTGAAACTTTGAGGAGAAAAGTTGAGTGTCGTAATCTTCGGTCAGAATTAATATGGTGAAACGCTTATGAGAAATCTTAATTTTGTTGATTAAAGTTAAAGAATATATGTAGGATTAGAGGATAATAGTAAAGTTAAAGAGTTAGTGAATTGGTGAGGCGGATTAAACGATTAGGGTTGTATGTGTTAATGATTAATAATATTTTAGATTATTTGAAGGAGGATAATTTATGACTTCGCCCTCCCTCGCAGTTAAATATGTGATCCGAGCAAAATTTGAGGTTGATGGAATAGTTGAGAAGCCGGATGTTATAGGTGCAGTTTTCGGGCAGACTGAGGGACTCTTCGGAACAGAATTAGATTTGAGGGAGCTGCAGAAATCCGGCAGGGTTGGTAGAATAGAGGTTAAAATCACCTCTCAGAAGGATAACAAAACTGTTGGAACCATAATTATACCAACCAGCTTAGATAAGGTTTCAACTGCGATTATAGCTGCAAGTGTTGAAAGCATAGATAGGGTTGGACCTTGCTCGGCGCGTGTAAGCCTTGAGAAAATTGAGGATGTTCGTGAGGCTAAGCGTAGGGCCATAATTGAGAGGGCTAAGGAGATACTTCATAAATGGAGTCTTGAAACGATACCTGAAACCGAGGAAATTTTCCGGGAGGTTTCAGAAATACTTAGAATGGCTAAGATTAGAGAGTATGGTCCAGAAAAGCTTCCAGCTGGACCTGAAGTAGACTCGTCTAAGGAGATAATTATTGTTGAGGGAAGAGCTGATGTAATAAACCTTGTAAAACATGGCATCTACAATGTTATAGCTTTAGAGGGAGTTAGAATACCTGAAACAGTAATTAAATTGACCCGAGAAAAGGAAGCTACGGCTTTTCTCGATGGGGATCATGGAGGCGACTTAATTCTAAAGGAGTTGCTACAGGTCGCTAACATAAAGTATGTGGCTAGGGCTCCTAGGGGTAAAGAGGTTGAGGATTTAACCGCTAGAGAGATTGAACTCGCCCTCCAAAATCGTGTTTTAGTTGAGAGTTTAGTTAAGCGGGGTAAAAAACGGAAAAAAATCCTTATTCCCAAGGAGATTATTGAGGCGGCTGAAAGCTTGAGAGGAACTTTTGAAGCTATATTGTTCGATGAAGAGATGAGGCAGATAGCCAAGCTTCCAGTAAGCGAGCTAGCTGAGAAGCTGAAAGGGTTTAAGGGTGTGAATACTGTAGTTTTTGATGGAATAATAACTCAAAGGCTCGTTGATATAGCTAGTGAAAAAAACATTAAGTATCTTATTGGTGCACGTTTGTCTGAAGTTGTTAAACAACCTTTACGTGTGAACCTCTTAACATTCAATGATATATTGAGCTAGGTTCTCTAAAGTAGAAACTTTATTTTTTGTTTTCACCGAAAAACTTGAGGAGTGTTTGAGGTTTAGTTGGTTTTGAGGGTAAAAGATCTTGTTTTCTAACGCCGAATAAGGATAGTATTCTCAGGGCTGCCGGAATGATCTGTTTTGTCACGTAATATTCCATATCGATTTCATCATATGATGCAAATATGTATGGTTTAGCTCTTTCATAAAGTTTTCCGGAGCCTAGGGTTATTACGTATCCTATTTTGTCTCCAGCTGTTAAAGCCCATCCTTCCTTTTGAAGTAGTCTTGCAGCTTCGACGTGAGGCGCTCTAACCTCATACTCCTCTATAGGTTTTGTTAGGGTTTTCCATATTATTAGATCTCGGTAAGGTATTTTCTTTGCTCTTAGGTTTATTATGTATTCTTGCACGTATTCAACGGCTTTTCTGACGGTCTGCTCCTTTAGAACTACTTCAAGGATTTTCTCTTGAATTTTCTTAGCCACGTTAGCCCAGTCTCCTCTAACAACTTCTAATCCAACTGTGTCAAGTCTTCCGTCAGGTAAAAGTCCGCAGTAGCGTTTCTTTGCTTCGGTAAATAGTATTCGTGAATAAATTTTGTCCGGTTTTATTTCTAGGCCCAGTTTCTCTTCAATGGCTTTAAACAGTTTCTCAATCTTTTTTGGATCATATCTTATGAATATGCTGTCGGTGTCGCCGTAAATTACTTCTAGACTTAGGCTTTTAGCTATTTTGATCGTGTTGGTGATGGTGTGTCTCCCCCAAGCTGTAACAGCCTCTGCAACTGGTTTAATATACCATCTGGCGCCTATCCAGCCTGCGTAACCGTAGGTTGCGTTTGTAATAACTTTGATAGCCTTCTGCCGTGCATCAAGTAGGCGATATTCTGGGCTTTTTGGGGAAAGCCTTTTTAGTTGAGCTCTAACTTTGTCTCTTGCTTCGATGAGTTTGGATAGAACCTCACGGTAGAATCCTGAGGGTTCCTTTCTGAATCTATGATTAACTTCTGGTGCTATATAGACTCCGGAGGGAGGGTTGGGTTCCTCTGGTGGAATATAAGTGTCTGGTGAAACATTATAGGCTATCATTATGTTGGGATACATGGATTTAAAATCTAGAACAGCGATGTTCTCATGTATTCCAGGTTTGGGTTTTAAGACGATTGCCCCTGCATAGGGAATGTAGCGTCTTTCAACTCTTTTAGGGATGAGTTCACCCATTTGATATGCGTGTCTAATAAGGAACCATTCTACTCTGAATCCGACGGCTGCTGTGCCGATGTGGTCGAGGGGTAAGCCGACTAAGCTTGAGAGTTGGATTGCGAAGTCTAGGATGGCTTCGGTTACGCCGATTATGCATTCGGTGTTTTCCATTGAGAACTTAAGTAGAGTTGCTCTTTTCTGGGGGTTTTCCCAGTTTTCGGCGAAGTCGATGTCTTCGATTAATGTTCTTTCTTCGATTTTCTTTACGCCTAGGTAGTCAGCTATGTTTTCTAATGTTTTAACTTTAACATCTGGGAATTCGTCTGCGTAATCGTATAGGTCTATGTTTGCTCTTCCGGTGATTGAGATGTGTCCGTAAACGCTTGTGTGCGGTTCGCTGTTCACTCGATCAATATTTAGGGTTAAGCCGTTTCTTTTAGCTCTGACCGTAAGATATGGTAGGTCATTGCGGTTTGTTCCGTAGCCAACGATTATGTCCGGGTCGAAGCTTTTAATGTAGTTTATGAATTTGCTTATAATTTTATCATCTTTCTCTGAAGTTTCTGCAATGAATTGTCTTTTTTCACCGTTATTTGTTATTGTAGATATTATGACGACTGGGTTCTTTTCTGGTTTTGGTGCGCCTTTAGGGCTATAGCATATTATTGAGAAGCCTAGAATTCTTAGTTTCGGCACTTCGATGAGTTTAGGTAAGTGTTTTGGTCTTGATTTTGCTAATAGAACTTTGTCTACTTGAATTCTCTCAGGATTTTGTTCTTCTTCAACCTCAACTTCGTGCCAGCTGCATGGAACTATGTTGTTGTCGATCATGTAGCGCATTGAGTATCGTATGTCATCTTCCAGACATTTTTCGACGCCGTCGAGGCGGGAGATCTTTTTGGCGTATTCAGGTATTAGATCTGGGTCTTGGCAGTTAATCTTGATGACTTTTAGGGGTTTGCCGAATAGCTTTCGATCTACAATTTTAATGTTGGTGATGAAAGGTAAGCTGGATACCATTTGTTTTATTTTTTCAGCTATGGATTCGGGTTTTTCATTGGAGGCTGGGATGGCGTAGAAGTATGCGTGGAAGCCTCTGTCTATAATTAAAACTCGTCTTCCATTGTTATCTATGCCCCAGAGCCAAACTTCGGGCTGATGATTCTTAACCTCATAGTTTATGTCTAGAAGCCAAAAGCGGCAAGTGGTCAAAGCTAAATGTCCTCCACAATATATAGCATTATAGTATCTGGTAAATTAAAAGTTTGTTTGCTGAAATTTTAAAAAAAGGAGATAACTTGAGAGCTTAAGGGTTTCCCGTAATTTTTCATTTGTTTTTCATGAAGTTTGCTGTTATTTTGTTGATTGCTTGCTGCGTTTTCTTCTCTTTCTAGTTTCAGTTTTGGATGTAGTTTCAGATTTGGTTTCGCTTTTCTCTTCTTCTTTTTCTTCCTTTTTCTCTGTTTTTTCCGATTCGGCTTCTATTTCTTCTGAAATTTCTTTCTCTATTTCTTCTATTGGTTTGGGTGGTGGTGTTGTAGCCATTGTGTATCCTATCCAAGATATTATCGCTAGTATTGCTGCTACGGCTATGAAACCTGTTAGTTGGAGTATAAGTATAGACCATGGTGAGAGGAACACTAGCCATCCGTAAATTATTATTCCTAAGATTCCTACAACTAGAAGTAGTACTCCTATGGCTTGATCCTTACTCAATATTAACCCTCCATTTTAAATTTTGATAACTTAAGTTTTTAGTTTTTGGGATTTAAGACTTTCCTTATTTTCTAAATAAAATTAAAATTTTTGGTTTATTATTGCGTCATTTTCTAGAGATGAGGGGTTTGGTTTTGGTTGAGAGAGTTAGGCTGGTGGTTTATCGAGGGGTGTTAATCCTGTGAGGTTTCCTAGAACCCTAACTAGCAGGGTTAGGATCAGTAGGGATCTTATGGTTGTGGATGGTATCTTCTTTAGGATTTTCGCCGCCTGAAGTTGTATGGGGAGGTTTAGTATGAGTCTGCAGACTAGATCTGGAGGTAGAAATAGTGTGAGGGGTG
>Ga0180301_10002255_pt1 | contig 15110 bp, 12 predicted proteins | sample GuaBasSediGuay16_FD_121797 | JGI IMG/M metagenome (GOLD analysis project Ga0180301, IMG submission 121797) | Subseafloor sediment microbial communities from Guaymas Basin, Gulf of California, Mexico - Guay16, Core 4569-2, 12-15 cm | ecosystem: Environmental > Aquatic > Marine > Hydrothermal...
CTCAGACAGAGAGCCAGTCTCCAATCGGATGGCCTGTCCGCAATAATATTTTCAAAAATCTAAACTGATACAAAAGGGCAAGATTGTGGCAAAACGTAAAAAAAGAAAGAAGCTAAAAGAGAGTAAAAAGAAAGGCTTTTTCAAGAGATTTATCGAGCGCCTGGCTCAGGCCAACAGGGAAAGTGGTGGCCGGATCTGTCCAACCTGAACTATCAGGCCTGGAGGTGCCGGTAGGCACTAAGACAAAAGCCTGAAGCCCTGGGCGAAAAGCAGAAAAAAACAGGATTTCCGGAGACACTCTATGCCGTCAAAGACTGGGATCGTTCGTCACCACCTCTACGAAGAACACCTTGCTGGTTTTCCCCATGTCGAGAGCCCGGAACGCCTGAAAGTCGTATATGACATGCTGGAGGAGCCCGACATGGCAGGGAGATTTTTAACTGTCTCTCCCCGTCCCGCCACCCCGGATGAGCTCGCCTATATCCATAGCAAGAGCTATATTGAGAGAGTCGCTGATACAGATGGCAAGCCTCATGTGTCGCTTGATCCAGACACCCAGACCACGGCACTATCCTTTCAAGCGGCAAAGCTGGCAGTCGGCGGGGTCTTTTCCCTCGTTGACAGGATCTTTGATGGCACAATAGCGAATGGTTTTGCCCTGGTAAGGCCACCGGGGCATCACGCGGAAAAGGACCGAGCCATGGGATTTTGTCTTTTCAATAATGTGGCTCTTGCTGCCCGATATGCCATCAACACCTATTCTTTGAAAAGAATCCTTATTGTGGACTGGGATCTGCACCACGGCAATGCCACACAAAACAGCTTTTACTCCGATCCCGGGGTGCTCTACTTTTCTACCCACCAGTTTCCATACTATCCAGGAAGTGGTAGCCTGACAGAGATAGGCGCCGGAAGTGGGACGGGTTTTACCGTAAATGTTCCGCTGCGACCAGGCCACGGAGATGCCGATTTTTTCCAGATCTTCAAACAAATTCTTTTTCCCATAGGATGCGCCTTTAAGCCTGAACTCATCCTTGTCTCTGCTGGATTTGACACATATGCAGGCGATCCCCTCGGAGGGATGCAGGTCACACCACGTGGCTATGCAGCCATGACGCGCATCGTGATGGATCTTGCCAGAAGGTATTGTTCCGATAAACTCGCCGTCACACTGGAGGGTGGGTACAACCTGGAAGGATTGCGGGAATCAATCAGGGCTGTCCTGCAGGAACTTTCAAGCGATAGCATCCTGGGAAGGACAGATTTAGAGTTCCTTGAAAAAGGCCGTGGCCCTGCAATAATAGAAGAAGTGACCCGGGTGCAAAGACCTTACTGGCCGTGCCTGAAGGAGTAAAGAACTACCTTGCCCGGATACTTTTTAGCCTTTTGGGTATGCTCACGAGCCCGTGGGGGAGGAAAATAACAATTACCAATACAATAACCCCGTAAACCATCACCTCGGCTTCTTCAAAATACTGGAGCCATTCGTAGCTCAAGAGTGTAACCAGGGCTGCGCCGAAAATGGCTCCCCAGAGACTGTGCATCCCGCCCAGGATGATCATGATCAAGAACTTGATAGAGACCAAGAGGTCAAAGCTGGCAGGGTTGATAAAATTAAGATAATGGGCATACAGACTCCCCGCAACAGATGTGAGCACCGCGGAAAAAACAAAAACATAGATCTTATACCTGGCAACGTTTACCCCTATGGCGCTCGCGGCCAACTCGCTGCCGTGTATCGACCGGAGCGCCCTGCCCACCCTCGAACGAATGATATTCAGGCAAAACAATAACACCAAGAAGACCACGCTCCAGACAAGATAGTAGTATTTTACTTCTGAATCAACAGCATGGCCCATGATGCTGATGCCGGGGATAAACGCGAGCCCATCAGGCCCCCCCGTGTATGTTGCAGTCTCATTGAAAATAATGGTGATGATAATACAAAAGGCCATGGTTGCCATGGCAAGGTAGTGGCCCTTGAGCTTCAGGGATGGACCCCCTATCAGCAAGGCAACCGTTGCCGAGGCCGCCACCCCCAGCATGAGGCACGGCCATGGATTCACCCCGTATCTGGTTGTCATCACACCCGAAACATAGGCCCCAATCCCGAAAAACGAGGCATGACCAAGAGAAATCTGGCCTGCGTAGCCGGTAAGCAAACACAATGCCATCGTGATGATGCTGTAAATTCCCACGTACACCATGACATCCATGTAATTGGCCAGCATCGGTATCCATTTGCCAAGCAAGGGAAGTAAAAAGATGCACAAGCCGAATCCTGTCAGATGGGAAAAGTCTTTATTCATCCACTGCTTCACTTTCTTATTGTCAAAAACGATCAAAACTTCCTGATCTTGCTCACTTCCGCACTTCCCAATAAACCGCTTGGTTTCACAAATAGAATAAGAAGTAATGCCAGAAGGGCAAAAACATCTTTATATCCGGAGGAGATAAGACCCGCTCCAAGTGATTCTATAAGACCGATCAGAATACCGCCGAGTACGGCTCCCGGAAAGTTCCCTATGCCCCCAACGGCACAGGCCGAAAACCCTTTCACTGCAAGCATGGCACCCCGGTCATATTCCATAAGAGAGATTGGTGTTATGACAATTCCTCCGATGGCACCGATAGCCGCGCTCAGGGCAAAGGAAATAAGGATCATGTATTTGACATTAATTCCCACCAGGCTTGATGCACTTGGGTTTACCGCACAGGCCCTCAGTGCCTTACCCATAATAGTGCGGTCAAAGAAGATTGTAAGCACGATTACTACCGCGACGAGAAATCCAAGAACCCAGAGACTCTGAGGCTGAATCGCAGCACCAAGAAAAGTGATAGGATTCCGGCCGGAAAACGGGGGGAGATCAAAAGGGTTTTTGCCCCAGATGAACATGGCGGCCCCCCGGATAAAGAACGAGGCCCCGATGGTAGCAATAACCATTGAAAGGACAGTGGGTTTGCGAATGGGCCTGATCGCTATTCGATCGAGAAGGATGCCCACTGCCATGACAACTGAAATTGTGAGAGGGAGGGAAAACAGGACAGGTAATTTCAGGGTTACCCGGAAAAAGACCATGACAAGGCCGCCGAGCATGACAAATTCACCTTGAGCGAAATTGATAGCCTCGGTAACATTGTAAATAATATTAAAACCGATGGCCACCATGGCATAGATACTGCCAATGGTGACCCCGGTTATGATATATTGTAAGAGTTGACTTGCAAGAGTCATGTGTTCCATGGCGTTGTGTTATGCTGCTGTCAATCTGCCAGCGCCCAGTCTCCTTTTTTCACAACGACCATTCGAAAGGCCTCTTTGCTCAAACCGTTATGGTCCTTTGGCGAAAAGTTGAATACCCCGTGTTGCCCCACGAATCCCCTGATATTTTCAAGATAATCTCTGATTTTCGCCTTGTCCGGCCCAACAGCCTTCAGTGCCTTGACGACCAGAGAAAGGGCATCCCAGGCGTGGCCGCCGAACGATGAGACGGGTTCGTTGTACTTTTCTGTATAAGCCTTGACATAGGCCATGGTTACCTGCTTTTGCGGGTGATTAGCTGGAAGGATTTCAGCAATATTACAGGCGCCCAAGGGGCAGTATATTCCTTCAGCCGCACCTGCTGCGAGCTTGATGTTTTTCCGGCTTCCAAATCCATGGCTCTGGTACATCTTAATATTGGTCATTCCTAATTCTTTCCAGTTTCTCACCACAACCACCTGAGTGGGACCGATAGACCAGTTCACGATAGCTTGCGGGGACATCCCCTTGATTTTTGTGAGCTGGGCAGTCATGTCGGTGTCTTTTGGGCCATACTTTTCATCCGCCACAATGGTCATGCCGTATCTGGGAGCAAGTCGGAGCAACTCGCTCCGGCCACTGGCTCCATAGCCCGTGTTTACAGACGTGATCGCGATCCTTGAAATGCCATGCTTCTTCATATGAGTATAAATGGCCTCAACAGCCATGCTGTCACTTTGAGGTGTCTTGAATACCCATTTCCACTGTTCGCCTGTCTTCGGATTCTTCGTGACAATCTTATAACTTGCCGCACATGACACATTCGGTATCTTGCTCTTTTGCACCACTGGAATCACAGACAAAGAGAGCCCGCTGAGCGACGGCCCAATAATGGCACAAACCTTATCCCTGTTTATCAACTTTCTAACCGCGATTACACATTGTGTAGAATCCCCCTTATCATCGTAGATGATGAGTTTGAGAGGATGCCCGTTAATTCCCCCTTTTTTATTGATCTCTTCCTGGAGCAGAAGGGCGGTTTTCTTCTCAGGGTCGCCTAAAAATGAGGCTCTGCCGGTTACCGAGAACACCGCCCCCACCTTGTATGCTTGTGCGGCATGGGCACTCACAACCGGTGACAGCATCAACGTTACCGTCACCGCCGCCGCTATCAGGCTGGCGATACCTTTACCGATACTTGGTCTTGTCTTCATGTTGGCCATCCTCCTTTTGTGAAGTTTTGATAGGGATTTGGGTTTTTGGTATCAGTTTAGCTTTTTGAAAATATTATTGCGGACAGGCCATCCGATTGGAGACCGTCTCAAACTCGGACAGTGAGCCAGTCTCCAATCGGATGGCCTGTCCGCTCCGTATGTCTGTTTTTTAAAAGAGCTAAAGTGTTACGGTTTTTGAAAACATCCGGGTCTATTTTTAACCCGAATTTCACAAGTGTACGTGGAGAAGGTGCCCCGTCCTGTCATTGGAAGGGACAGCGAGACAATCTCTCGGTGACGGGATTGCTTCATCGCTTCGTTCCCCGCAATGACATTTTGAGACCTTTGCGAAATTCGGGTTTCAAGCGAGCTGAAGTATTGCCGGTTTTCAGAAAACACATTTAAGGCTTAGACTACAGCGTGTAGACAGTTTTTCCCTCCAGCACTTTGATACCGTTTTCCTTCAAAAGGCTGATTGCAGCATCAGTATCATCGAAACGGAAAATAATTACTGCATTCTTGCCGGTGTGCTGGACAAAGGCGTACATATATTCTACATTTATATTTTGCCTGCTTAAAACCTCCAGGACGCGGTTCAATCCACCCGGCCTGTCTTCCACCTCTACGGCAACCACATTGGTCTTTCCGACTGTAAAACCGTGTTTCTTCAAGGCCGCCTTGGCCTTGTCGTTATCACTTACGATAAGGCGCAGGATCCCAAAATCAGATGTATCGGCCAAAGAAAGCGCCCGGATATTGACACCGGCCTCCCCAATCACACGCGTCACTTCAGCCAACCTGCCTGCCTTGTTTTCGAGAAATATGGATATCTGTTCTACTCGCATGACACCCTCCTTCCATCCGGGATTGCGGATTATAGTTTGCGTTTGTCTATTACCCTCCTGGCTTTCCCCTCGCTGCGCTGGATGCTCCTCGGCTCTACAAGACGCACCTTACATGATACACCAAGCATGTCTTTTATATCCTTCTCAATATTTCTTTCCATGTTTTGAAGATCCTTAACCGCATCGGAAAATATTTCTTCGCTTATCTCAACCTCTACTTCCAACGTATCCATGTGTTCCTTGCGGTCAACAATTAACTGATAATAAGGAGATACGTCCTTTCTCGCCATCAGCACGCTTTCAATCTGAGTTGGAAATACATTCACACCCCGAATAATCAACATATCATCAGATCGTCCTGTGATACGCCCCATACGAACGAGTGTCCTCCCACACCTGCAGGGTTCTCGATAGAGCACAGAAAGGTCGCGGGTGCGGTATCGAATAAGCGGTACGGCCTCTTTGGTCAATGTAGTAAAAACCAGTTCTCCGGGCTCACCGTAGGGCAGAGGATCACCCGTTTCCGGGTCTATGATTTCCGGAATGAAATGATCCTCAAAGATGTGGAGTCCGTGCTTGGCCTCAGCACATTCAATCGCCACGCCAGGTCCCATCACCTCGCTTAGACCATAGATATCAACCGCATCAAGCCCCAACTCTTCTTCGATTTCCTTTCGCATATTTTCAGTCCACGGTTCGGCGCCAAAAACTCCTACCCTGAATTTGAGGTTCCTGAAATCTATTCCTTCTTCGCGTGCTACTTCACCCAGGCGAAGGGCATAAGAAGGTGTGCATGTGAGGACGGTGGCGCCAAAATCTTTCATTAACATGACTTGCCGTTTGGTATTGCCACCGGAAACCGGAACGACTGAAGCGCCCAGTCGTTCTACGCCGTAGTGGAAGCCGAGTCCCCCCGTAAAGAGACCATATCCATAAGCATTATGAACAATGTCTCCCTTGTGGGTGCCTGCAGCCGCCAGAGTGCGAGCCATAAGCTCCGCCCATGTGTCGATATCTCGCCGGGTATAACCGACCACGGTCGGCTTGCCAGTAGTGCCGGAAGAGGCGTGAATACGGACCACATTTTCCATCGGGGTTGCAAACATCCCGAAGGGATAGTTGTCCCTCAAATCCTCCTTCGTGGTGAAAGGAAGCTTATGTATATCCTCAAGCGTTTTGATATTGTCGGGCTTCACTCCCTTCTCATCAAAGGCTTTCTTATAAAAAGGGACTGTGACATAAACCCTTTCTACAAGATGCTGAAGCCTTTTTAGCTGAAGGGCTTCGAGCGCCTCACGCGGCAACGTTTCAAACTCTTCATCGTATATCATCGCTCATATACCCCCTTTAAAAGATTTGATTTTACATAAGATCTGGCTGCACATCAAGGCAGGCTCTTTCCTAAAAAATGCAAAAGGCCATGGAGTCTCACCTCATGGCCTTCATGTAGTAAATCATTATATAAAAAAACCATGGGGCACTTGAAAGCCTACCCATGGTCTGTATCTGCCGGGTGAGCGAGGATCCTACACAGACCCATGGGCAGGCTTCCTAAAGAAGAAAAGAAAGCCACCAGAAAAGGTCATTGTAAATTCTCCGAAACAGCACCCGCTCATAATCGGTATCTCATAATCAAATTCCTTGTACCTGTCAAGGGAATAATTTTTGTACCATCAGCCTGAGGCTGGCTTTGCTTCTTTCAGGCTGCGAATTTTTTCTCTGGCAAGGTCAAAATAGAGCGATTCCGGCCAACTTTCCACGATTATCTCATATGCATTAATCGCTTTTTCTTTATTCTTTATGGCCTCATTCATACGTCCCAGATTAAAATAGGCATCCGCCTTCATGAACTTGCCCTTCGTATCTGTTATTGATCGAAAAGCTTGTATTGCATTCCGGTAATCTTTTTTCCCCTCATATGCATAGCCCAAACCATTTAAAATGAGCTTTCGCAACATATGTTCGTGTGAAAAAGTTTTCAAAGCCCTTTGATACAATTCAATCGCCCTGTCATATGAACCCTCGCGATAGCTGGCATCCGCATACAAGAGGAGGCTCAATTGTCCCGCGGTGGTGGAAGGATATTTTTCCACTATTTCGCCGAGTCTCTTGTCGACAGTTTCCTGTAAATCGGCGGATTTTTCCCCCCTCGTTTGAGCCAGGTAATATGCGAATCCTTGCTCGAATTTTGCGTAGGCTCTATTCTCTGATCGGTTCGAAAAATACCGGAACGTGACAGTAACCAGAGCAAGGAGGAACAAGCCGCACAAAATGAAAGAAACCGTCTTTCGGTTTGCCCTCACAAACTGCATGGCCTTAGCTGAAAAGGTTAAAAATTCATCAGGTTCCTTTAAGAGCTGTTTCCTCGTAAGTCGTTTCTTCTTAGCCACGATGCCTCCTCTTGTGATAATGGAAAGTGGCTTGCTTTTAATACTATATCCCGGCAATTGCAAGGAGCCGTCCGAAGATTTACAGGATACTGTAGGGTTCTCTAAGCAAGTGATTCAGGAAACATTTCTCTATAACGAGTTTCCCTCTCAATATACCGAATTTTCCTTGACAAGAGGTCTTTTATTTTTCTGTCGAGACCCAGGAATTGAACTGCTATTGTTTCCAATTCTCGAGACATCCGACCCATTACCGGCAATATCCTGACCACCCTTGCCTCAACATCAAAGCTTTTTTCTTCAATCTCCAGGTCCAGCCTGATAATTTCCCCGGGCTTCAACGAATGCATCTTTTTGTAGGTAAATTTCGCCCCGCCAATCGAAATATCAATAATGTTGACTTTTTCTCTTTTGAGGCGAATAGCCATATTACTATCGGATGGCAAGTCCACTCTATAAAACATTCTCAGGTTGAATCGCTCAAGACCCGGCTGGCGAATCATAACTATTGCTTGCGTCGTCTGCGATCTTGATAGCCTGTAATCCTTTATGATTTCAGTCGGCACCGCGGTGACGCCATAACGAACCGGCCCTTCCCTTTCCTGCCTGACAAGGGTAATAATGACCCTGTTGCCGAGGTAACGCTTTGAGATAGGAGGGCTGGTTTGAGACAATACTATTCGCTCTCCGACCACATCGTAAACAGTTGCTCTTCTGACATCGATTGTTTCTTTTAACCAGCTCAGATCAACAATAACATCGACATTCAATCCCGGCGCGATATCCATTACAAAACTTCCTCATGTACAGAAAAGTGATTGCCTGAATGCGCTGCGTACGGCGTTACGGCGCCTTGCCTGATTCGGTATATTCAGCATACACAATTACGATTTTATTTCCAAGCGAAAAGAATTACCGTTATCCCGGAAACCTAAAACTGTACAGCCCTGGTAGGATCCGAAACCAGATTTTAGCGGCCTATGCTCTCTTCGCCGTTTGACATTAAGATTTTAGCATGATAGAAAGCCTGCAGAGACGATGAAATTTGCGTCTGCCATTGCGGTGAAAACAGCAGTGAAAATAATAAGTACGATCTAAAACAAACGGAAAGGAGAGATAAATTTGAGGGAGTTCAGAAGCTTGGAAGTCAAGGTTGTTAACAATGACTTAGAAAAAGCGATGAAAATCTTAAAAAAGAAGATCCAGAATGATGGCCTTTTCCGCCGGCTTAAACTCAAGAAGAGTTATGAGAAACCGAGCGAATACCGGCGACGGAAGCGCCGGGAATCCGAAAGAAGATATAAGATAGCCCGCCTGAAAAGCTCCAGGGGTTAAGCTGACGCCTGAGAATGTTTAGAGCGGATCGGGATCATAAGTCTGTTGGTAATGATTCATTTTTGGCAAGGGAGTAGTGCTCGAGTTCTTTGCTGAATTTTCCAGGCCCGGCGGCATCGCCGGGCTTTTTTGTTCACGCCGGTTTTCCGTCCAATAATTGCTGCATGTCCATCCGGCAGTTTTCTATACGATTTCGCCGGACTTTATGTTATATAAAACCCATGTTCTGCAAGCGCGATTCTGTGGCGATCTTCTTTCTGTTAGTGTTGTGGTCTTCACCAGTATTTGGAAGTCCTCCTGTAGCCCAGGAGAACCCTGATATTGCATATTACATCAGTGCCGACACTGTAAGCTACGACGCCGGCAGCAGCACTTACACAGCCAGGGGTAATGTATCCATCACCAGTGGTGATCGGTCGTTACGGGCGGATGCTGTTGATTTCAATGCAACGACGAAGGAAGCCGAGGCGTGGGGGGATGTCTATTTTTCCTCCGGCAAGGATTGGTTAAGCGGTAATCGGATCAAAATAAACTTGGAAAAAGAAACCGGCACAGTCCACAACGGAACCCTTTTCATTCAAGAAAACCACTTTTACATACGCGGGGAGACGATAGAGAAAACAGGAAAAAATTCCTATCACATTGATGCCGGCCGTTTTACTACCTGTGATGGTGATTGCCCGGATTGGGAAATCACCGGAAGGGATTTGAATGTCACCATAGACGGATATGGCACCGTAAGAGACCTCACCCTTCGAACCAGGTCCATTCCTATCCTCTATGCCCCTTTTCTGGTGTTTCCGGCAAAGACAAAACGTCAGACAGGACTACTTGTACCCCGTCTTCTTTACTCCAATCGCAACGGGTTCGAATACGATCAGCCCCTTTTCTGGGCAATCAGTGAAAGTTCTGATGCCACCTTTTATGAGCACTACATGGCCCGCCGGGGCTTAAAACACGGACTTGAATACCGATATGTACTGGAGCCTGAAAGCAAAGGGGCGATGATGTATGATTTTCTATATGACAGACAGATCGATGACGGCACCACTGGCGAGGACATTTCAGGATATCACTACGAAGGCTTCACGTCGGATGACGAGATGCGCTTGAATCGAAAACGATGGTGGCTCAGGATAAAGAGCGATCAGAATCTTCCATCAGGAGTGCAAGGAAAACTGGATGTAGACCTGGTTAGCGATCAAGACTACTTGCGCGAGTTTACGAGAGGTTATTCTGCTTACGACGCAAACAACTCTTATTTCTATAAAGAGTTTGGCAGGGAGCTGGACGATTCTTCAGATACGATCCGGCTCAATCAGCTAAGCCTTCACAGGGGCTGGAACAGATATAGCCTCAACGCCGACTTTCGGTGGTATGATGCCGTGATAATACGAAAAAATGACAATCCCGACCCCACACTTCAAAGGTTACCTCACATACAGTTTGAAGCCGCGAAACAGAGGCTTCCATTTCTGCCCCTCTATTTTTCTCTGGGCTCTTCCTACAATTATTTCTGGCGGGACTATGGCACCAAAGGACATCGCGCCGATTTACACCCGAGGCTCTACTATCCGATGAGCCTGTTCAAGTATCTTGATTTCGAACCTTCTTTCGGCATTCGTGAAACTCTATGGCAGGTTGAGGAATATGAAAACGAGAAGGGGGCTAAAGAAGACCGGCTCCTTTCGCGATCACTCCTCGATATCAGGGCGGATCTGTCAACTGAGTTTTCCAGAATTTTCCATCCAAATACTCACTCAATTGACGGGATCAAACATACTGTCAGGCCGCAGGTGGTCTATGATTATCTCCCGGTGGGAGAACAGGACGATTACCCGAACTTTGAGGGTATCAACGGTGGTATCGACCGCATTGAAGAAAAGAATCTGATAACTTATTCTATTACGAATGAGTTTACTGCAAAAATAGCTGAAAGCCAAAAATCGGGCAGCAAGAGGGACCTTCAGCACGAACAACACCCTGGAGTTTCTGGCTACCGTTATGTTGACTTTTGCCGGATCAAATTCTCCCAGAGCTATGATATTATAGAGGCGCGATGCGAGAAGAAAACCGGCGAGAGAAGACCATTTTCTGATGTCAAAGGAAAGTTTGAATTAAAATTTTCTCCCTTCTTGGGCCTGGATGCGGACGCTACGTGGTCACCGTATGATGGGGAATACAAGAGCTACAATGCGATCCTCAACCTTCGCGACAAACGGGGAAACAGTGGGTCGGTAGATTATCGGTATACCCAGGGCAGCAGCAAAAGCATCCTGGCCAACCTGTTGCTGAAACTTTCTGAAAGAGGGTCCCTATTGTGGGAAACCGAACGCAACTTAAAAGATGGACAGGACATAAAGCAGGTTATCGGGGTTAGGTACCAACCTCAGTGCTGGTCGTTAGACTTTACCTACACCCACGACAGGACAATAGATTCACGCGAATACTTCGTCCAGATTAGCCTTCACGGCCTGGGCAAGATCGGATTTTAGGTAAAAGTAAGAACTTAGGTTTCTGAAAGCATCTGGGCCTATTGTTTAGAAAAGCTAAAGTGTTACGGGTAAAACATTATGGGGGAACAAAGTGAGAGGTCTCGCGCCTGGTATGTGCTTCACACTCGAAGCCGCTTTGAGCAGGTTGTATTTGATGGCCTTGAAAAGAAATCCTTGGAGACTTTTCTTCCGAAGGTAACCACCTTGAGCAAGCGTCGCGATCGGCGTTTGAAGATAAGGATCCCTCTTTTCCCCGGCTATGTTTTTGTAAGGAGCGATCTGAATCCTCATGAGCGCCTTGAAATCGTCAAGACCATAGGGGTTGTGCGGCTGGTTGGAAACAAAGACGGCCCCATTCCTGTGCCTGATGAGGCTATTGACTCGCTTCGGATCATGGTAGCCGGGGATAACCGTGTTTTGACTGGAACCCGGATGAAGAAAGGCGATCGTGTCATAGTCGTCGACGGCCCTTTTACCGGCATCATGGGAACATTTGTAAGATACCGCGGACGGGGGCGTGTCGTCGTCAGTATTGAAGCCCTTGGGCAATATGCCGCGGTTGATGTGCCGGAAGATTATGTAGAAAGAGTCCCTCCAGGATAGCTTGCTGTGAGGTGTTCTACATTGACACGATAGCCCTTTTTCCTTATAGTTTTGGTGTAAAATAGCGAGGTGTGTATGAGTTAAGATTTTTGAAGATATTGTAACGCTTTAGCTCTTTTAAAAAATAGACCCAGTGAGCATACGAGCACTCCGGTTACAAACCCCGTTGTTGGAAAACAAAGGACATGGCACATCTTCCCCAAGATTTTTTAGCAAAAAAACGTTTTAATGACCGCTCAAGGGAATTTTTGTTTGGGCAACGGCCCGTCAGAAAAATCAAAATTTAAACCCGACACCTGAATCATATATTCCACCCACTCGAAACTGGCTTTTCAACCATGGCTGACAAGCAACAATTAAAATCCCTAATAAACGAGGCGGAACTTTATAGAACCCAGGGTCTATTGGAAGAATCTCGGGAAAAATACCTGGAGGCCCTTCAACTTGTTAGAAAAGATCAACACCTTCGGAATCATAAGAAGCTTATAACCGCCCTCCAAAACAAAATCCTGGGTCTCGAAAAAGCTCTGGCTGCATTGACTCGGGAAACACCCCCTCCGGAACTGTCTCAGGATCTGAAGAGTTTAATCAAGAAATTATTTTCGTTTTCGAAAAACAAAGATACGGCCGCAATAGAAGGTGCGATAGCCCTTGCTAAGTTTGGTCAATATGAGAGTGCCATAGAAGAATTTAAGGGACTGATGGAAAAAGGTACTTTGCCCCTTGTAGCGGCCAAGAACATCATTAGATGTCAGATGGCATTTACTTCCCCGGATGCAGCAATTGATCAATTCCGGCAATGGTTATCCGGGGAATTATTGTCAAACGAGCAGTTAAAAAACCTACGGTCGTTTCTCGGCGATCTTTTGCGAAAAAAGAAGATTGGAACAGAACTGCCGGAAGTAATTGAAACTCGTGCCCCGGGACCTGAGGGGATTCAAGAGGAAGAGGCCCTTATAGACATATCTTCGGTTAGTATCAGACTGGAAAGTGGGCCTTCTGAAGGGAGCAGAGCGGATCTTGATGTCAATTTTCAGTCGGGTAATGTCATAAGCGTGATCATTTCGGCGAATAACAAGAACCTGATAGATAGTTTCAATGTTGGAACCCGGTTGGAAGATATTGAATTCTACTCCCCCATAGCTATATTCAGAGGGTCCGGCACCATTTCTCGAAAGACACGGATAGCTTCCGGTCCCAAGCAAGGAGATTATCTGTTCGACATAACAATAAACAGTGCGTAGGAGGCTGAGTCGCTCCCAGTCAAACCGTGACCAAGTACTATGGCTATCTTCGATATGAAAAACAGGGTCATTGAGTGTAAGATAGTATATTATGGCCCGGGGCGTGGTGGTAAGACCACTAATCTGAAATACATTTTTGAAACTTTCAAAAAACAAGTAACCGGCGAGATGGTTTCCATCAACACCCGGGGCGATCGCACGCTTTTTTTTGATTTTCTTCCTCTCGGCTTAGGGAAGATTAGGGGTTGCGAAGTCAAGCTTCAACTCTACACCGTTCCCGGACAGGTAAGGTATAAGTCCACGCGGAAGTTGGTCCTCAAAGGTGTCGACGGTATAGTCTTTGTTGCCGATTCCCTCCTGGTTCGTCGAAAGCACAACATGTTATCTTTAAGAGATCTGCAACAGAACCTGAAAGAGCAGAACATGAGCATATTCAAGGTTCCATTAGTGCTTCAATACAACAAGCGAGATCTTGCCTCAAACGGTATTCCTCTGATTCCTCTACAGGTGATGGAGCGAGACCTCAACAGGCAGCTTAAGGTTCCATCTTTCCCGGCAAGCGCCTTGAAGGGAACGGGTGTAGGGCGGACATTGAAGGAAAGTATCAAGCTGACACTCCACCATTTGCAACAAGAACTAAAGTGGGCTAAGTAAAGGGTATGAGATATGGTGAAGCGGCACTTGCGGGAGAATTAAGCTTTCTTGGACTGGCAGATGTTTTCCAGGTACTTGGCGGGAACAACGGTACAGGAACGCTCCGCATCACAAGCAAGTACGCCCCGGGCACGGGACTGATATATTTTTCGAACGGCAACCCAGTAAATGCCACCATTGGCTCCCTGCGGGGCATAGACGCCATTTATGCACTCTTTGGATGGACCGAAGGAAGATTCGAATTCCATGAACAGGAAGTTCAAGTTGAACATGCGGTCAACAATAGCCGCATGGAAATTATACTCGATGCCCTGAGACTGTTAGACGATGGAAAGATCCCAAAGGTCGGGCCCCCGTCTCCCGAAACGCTCTCTGTCTCCCCGGCAGAAGCCACCGCGTGGAAAGAAGGCAAAGGCGAGGCTCTGCCGGTCATAAAAGGACCTTTGATAGATTATACATATGTCGTTAACGAAGAGACATACCACGGCGGAGAGACAATTGCGGCCGAGGGGGGGCACGGTACCTGGATTTGGGTTATTCTGGAAGGAATAGTGCGGATAACTCGCGAAACATCGAATGGTCCTGTGACCATCGTGAACCTTGGCGAGGGGGGTATAATAGGCAACCTCGGATCTTTCCTGAGGCATGACCATATTCGAAATGCCAGCGCCACTGCTGTGGGTGATGTCCAACTTGGTGTATTGGATGCCGAGCGCCTTTTTTCGGAGTATTCATGTCTATCGTCTAAATTTAGAGAATTTCTTTTAAGCCTGGATTCCAGGCTGGAAAAGATCTCAGACAGGGTTGTGGAATTATTTACGGAAAGGGATAAACTGAGTGAATTGATAAAAGACAAAAAAATTGTCATAAAGGAAGGTTCGACAAAGAAAGATGCGTTTGTCATAACGGAAGGACAAGCCTGTGTGGCGCGCCGAACTCCGCAAGGATACTTCCCACTGTTGGCCCTCGGGAAAGGGGACGTCTTCGGGTTTGTGCCATTCATAGATATGGGTCACGAACCTCGCCGCGCCTCGGTGTTAGGATCAAAGGATTTAAAGGTGAACAAGCTTGATATAGGGAAACTCCAGGAAG
>Ga0180301_10002256_pt1 | contig 15109 bp, 7 predicted proteins | sample GuaBasSediGuay16_FD_121797 | JGI IMG/M metagenome (GOLD analysis project Ga0180301, IMG submission 121797) | Subseafloor sediment microbial communities from Guaymas Basin, Gulf of California, Mexico - Guay16, Core 4569-2, 12-15 cm | ecosystem: Environmental > Aquatic > Marine > Hydrothermal...
ACATCGACTTAGAAAAGAAGGCTAAAGACTTCTATAAAGTAGTGTACCAATAGTTAATTATTACTTCGACTTTGTAGCGACTCCTTGGAGACCCACACACATTTCAAGTTCTCTCTGAGACATTGGCTTAACCCTCTTCAGCACCCCTCTTGCTTGGCTTCCTTCCAATGCGGTCGCCTTGACAGATCAATTGACCGTCATGCTCTTTAAATCGTAATATGCGGTTATAGCGTTAAGGCTATTCCCCTATGGCATATATTTTCTCCAGTGAATCACGCATAGAAGCCCGGACCTTCGCCTTTTCTGATTTCTCATATGCCACCTAGAGCTCAACTTGCAGAGGAACACTAAGAGCATACAGAGAAATCCTAAGGGAGGAATTTGAAATTAGTTAGGTGAAAAATGCTTTAGGTCAGCTTTGGAGGCAACTATGATCGTTCTAATTGAGATTTCCTGCCTTTTATAAACGCGTCCAAATTGCTCTTCTAATCGGAGAAGCGAAATCTGAGAATGATCCAAAAAAGAAAGAGGATTGTTAGGATAGTGTATAAATCAAATGCACCCGGTTGCCTGCTGGATCCGGATTTTTAAGGAAGACTGCTTTCACTCCCTTCTTAATTTTTGGTTCTTCTAGTTCTATACCCATCTTCTTTAGATACTCACAGGCCGCTTCAAAGTTTGAAACTCTTATTGCGATATGACATTTTACGGAGCTCGGAGACTTCATTATTTCTATTCTGCCAAAACCTTTCCCACATATAAAGAACGAAGATTTGCCTTCCTGTTTCTCAAATCCGAAGATCCGTTTGTACCATTCAGCAATTTCAGATGCAAGTCCTTCTTCAGGAGAGATCCCTACATGTTCCACTCCGAGAAACAGAGGCTTTCCTCTTGCTTCTTGTATCCACCAGAGGCATTGTTCAACCTTCTTTGTTATCGCCTCGAAATCGCCTGCCGCAACCAGATCCTTCCTAATTAATCTTGACCCTATGCCTAGTGCAGCGGCGCCAGCTTTGATCCATTCAAATATGCTTTCTCTTGTAGCGTCAACACCACCAGTCGGCATCAGCTTTGCCCAAGGGCATGGACCTAGTATACTTTTGATGAAGGCTGGTTTGAGTCTGTTTCCCGGGAAAATTTTCACAATATCGCAACCCATCTCCTCTGCAGCTGAGATTTCAGAGGGGGACCCACATCCAGGAATATATGGAATCTTTCTTCGGTTACAGATCTTTGCAACTTCAGGGTTAAAAATTGGGCCGACGACGAAGTTAGCTCCAGAATTTATGTATAGCGCCGCAGTCATCGGGTCGATTACTGAGCCCACTCCCAGAATTACCTCATTAAATGTCTCATTGCACCATTTGGCTAGCTGAGAGAATACTTGGTAGGCAAAATCGCCTCTATTAGTAAATTCTATAACCTTTGCGCCTCCGTCGATGCATGCCTGAACGATTTTCTTCGCTACTTCTAGGTTGCCATTATAGAAAACTGGAACTAGCCCTAGCTCAAGTATCTTCCCAATAACTTCATGCTTCATAAATTTCGCCATAAACTTAAGCCTCCATTTACCTTGAGACTCTCCCTGAGACTATTCCTTTAGCTACCTTCTCAACTTCTTCAACTGAAAGGATGTTTGCATCACCGATGATTGTATGTTTTAGACAGCCGGCTGCAACCGCGAAATTCAATACTCTTTGGAGATCATCGCCGAATCTTAGAAGCCCATAGATCAAGCCGGCTGCGAATGCATCTCCAGCTCCAACTCTATCGACAATATGTGTAATATCGTAGGTTGGGGCTGTATAGAAGTTCTTTCCGTCGTAAAGAACCCCTGACCAAGTGTTATGGCTTGCACTTATGCTCCTCCGCAATGTTATAGCTACTTTCTTCAGATTGGGAAATCTCTCCATAAGCTGCTTTGCTACATATAGATAACTCTCAGCCTCAACCTTTCCTTTAACAACATCAACTCCAGGAGCCTTTATTCCAAAAACTTTCTCCGCATCCTCCTCATTCCCGATAACTATATCCACATATCTAACAAGTTCGCCCATAACTTCACCAGCTGGTTTACCCCACTTCCATAATTTGCTACGATAGTTGAGGTCGCAGGAAACCGTTAAGTTCATTTCCTTAGCCTTCTTAACGGCTTCGAGGCATGTTTCAGCTGCTCCCTTGCTGATAGCTGGTGTAATACCTGTCCAATGGAACCAGCATGCATCTGAGAAAACTTTCTCCCAGTCGATCATACCTGGCTGAATTGTGGCTAAAGCCGAGTTAGCACGGTCGTAGATTACTTTGCTTCCCCTTTGAACCGCTCCTTTCTCAAGAAAGTATATTCCTAACCGCTCTCCCCCTCTTATGATTTTGTTTACTCCAACCCCGAACTGTCGCAGATAGTTTAGGCATGCATCTCCAATCTCATGTGGAGGTAATCTTGTTACATAATCGACTGGAATTCCAAAGTTCGCTAGGGCAATAGCGACGTTTGCTTCTCCTCCTCCGTAGGTCACCTCAAAAGATCTGGCTTGAACAAATCTGAGAAAGCCGGGTGGTGAAAGCCGAAGCATTATCTCGCCGAAAGTCACCACCTTCTTCAAACCTATCACCCCACATAATGAACCATATTCACTAAAATTTATTAAGATTCTCTTTCAACTAAAGAAAAATAGGGAAGGACCCGCCACTATTAGGGATATTCATTCATTTTTTTGTTGATGCTTAAGTTGCATTCAAATCTTATGAGGTGCGGCCAGCACCACATTCTAACTCCATTTCTGTATATACGTGTTATTTGCGAGAGACCCCATGTTATTCCCTGACCCCACTTTGTGTTGGTGAATGCGTCTGGGCGATATGGACCAGCTGCCTGTGGCGGGTCTGCCGGTCGAGCATATCCCCCTAAATGAGCTTTTATTTCGAAGTTTAAGCCGTCGGGAGCATATTGAATTGTATTTTTCTCCGGACCATCGGTTATGAGCGCACATACTCCTTCTTTATAGGGCCACACTACTACTTCATGCCCACTATTAGTAACCGGATTATACTCTGACTTAATGTAGGGTCCCTCAGGATTCTTTGCAATGGCTACACCCCACTTTGCATTAGAGTAGGGCCATGGATATTTTGATTCAGGAAGTTTCCGATGTCCTTTATAGTAAAGCCAATATTTTCCATCACGGACAATTAACATTGGATCGTGGACGCAGGCGCCGTCAAAATCATCTTTCTCACCTGGTACCAATATGGGTTCAGGCCACTTCTCCCATGGTCCATCTGGAGAATCAGCACAAGCCATTCCTATCACATTGTATCCGTCCTCAGGTACATCGGAGTAAGCCTGATAGAATAGATAGTATCGTCCCTTGGCGACCAAGATGCCTGGAGTGCAGACGGTGCGTGAATCAAAGGAACCCTTTGGACCAGGACCTATGGCTTTACCCTGTTCCTTCCAGACATAACCGTCCTTCGAAGTCGCATACCAAATTTCTGCTCGATCCCACGTAGTGGCCCGCAATACGTCGGTTGCATAATTGCGGCCGACTGGAGGCGGTCCCCTCGAAGTCCTCGTGTACCAAACATAGTACGTGTCATCAACCTTAATTATGTCCGTAGGATCTCGACGCGCCACGCCCTCCTCATAGCCTAAACCTATGGCGGGATAATATCTGAAAGTTGTGAAAAACTCGTTTTCCCTATCGTCTTTGAGATCCATTAGTCTAGCACGTTTTGTAGCTGCGCTCTCAATTTTTTTACTACCACTGACCAATTTTAATCCTCTCCTCTCAAAAATAATATTTTTCTGTACTATTAATGTATTTATTTTTTATTAATAAAAGTAAAAAAGTGAGTGGACAAGCATAAGCATCTAGCCATGTTCGAGCTTTATTATTCCCCAAAAACCTAAGTGGGGCACCATGATTTTCACGCTGTCCGCATTTTTCTGTATTTTTAGTTCTATCGGGGTGTGGCATGGCTCATAGAGGACTGCCTTGGTGATGTTAGAATCGAAGAGTGTATTTTTAATTATCAGATCAAAATTCCGTTGTTCAATAATTGTATCAGTTGACGGATCGTAATTATGATTTAATAAATGCAGAATGAAGGGTGCACTGTTGTTGTTTCTGTTAACTCTTGGAACAACAATAATGTTCGACGCGCCTTCAACGGTTATCTCCTTTGGAAGCAACTGAAATAGTCTAGTTCTGTTAGGCCAGTCAACAGTTTTGGCACTCATTTCATCTAAGATCGCCTTCTGCGCTGGATCCAAATAGTTCTTATCTGAGGTTAGAATAATTGCGTCGAGAGTTTCAAGTTCAGTCTTATTGAAGTATTTTGGCCACCAGTCGTCTCCTGAAATTACAAGACGAAAAGGTATATTCTCACGTGTAAGCTCGACGCAAACATTCCAGATCGTATTTGAACCACTTCTATATGCGGTATGACTGTAGAGCAATCCAACATGCGATATTGAATCATAACCATCAAACAATTTAGCGTTGTTACGTATGAACCGATAAATGTAATCGTAGTCTCCAGGATTACATTTATACCAGTAGTGGTTGCCGTTTTCATCGTAGGCCCACATATGGTAGGGAACCATGAAGTTTGCTCCGTAAGCGTATGCTTGAGCGATCCATGCTCGAACCAGATTGACACGCCTTTCTCTGTATATTGTTAGCCAGTCAGGGTTTGGTATCGCTGTTAAAACTAAGGGGCGATTTAGTGCCTCAGCAAATTTATAGTACAATATCACATCCTCTGGGATTTCCCTCGAATTTGCATGGTGAGGTACTTCTAGAGTGTAAAAATTGATCTCTGGTAGATATATGCTACGGGCGCCATGCATCACGGACCATTTTTCAATAATCGGTGAACTTGTGCTTATAGCTATGGGATAACCTGCCTTTGCTTTTGTGTAATTTATGAGTTCTTTGAGAAGCGAGTTGAGATATTCAATTTGAAATTTGCGGTATTGCTCAGCCAGTGGTATGTCATTAGGCCATTTTTTAACCGCATTGTTGTATTTTGCTGCGTCCCATCCTTTTTCTACGAGAAAATCATGATAATTGAAGGTTTCAATATTGTCGATTCCTAGGTCTTGAAGTTCGCTTTCAGTATAATGCTTCTTTAGGTATTCTCTGAAATCTGCCATGCAGTAGTTGCAGAAGCAGCCTCCCCACGTATAAGTTAGGGGCGTCGAGGTCTGCGAGTCGAACATTATAGAGTCCGGTTTCCCTTTTAAGGCCATGTCGATCTGGAATTTCAGGTAGTTCTGGAAAAGCGGGTTATGGGAGCAGAAAACCAGATGGCCTCTAGTCCACGGGAAAGTCAGCGGTTCACCATCAAAACCTATAGAAGCTGCATCCTGAAAGTTTGATGAGAACTGTTTCATTCCTTCCCATACAACATCCCATTCAATCCGTGCCTGAAACTTTACGCCAGCTTCATGTAGCTGCTGCACTAAATTCACGTAGTATGAATAGTTCATGGAGCCGGAAGAAATAGGAAGGAAACCCCAAGCCACCCAGCTTGCTCCATACTCTTGTATTAATGCAGATGTGACATAGTTTGGAATAGTAAAAAAGATGTCGGACCGCTTTAGGAGTTCCCCGTCGAAATTAACACGTTGCCCAATAGAACCATCGAGCATGCTGCATCCACCGTTTATATTGCCTCTATAAATTAAAGTAAAGGTTGCAATAGCAATTGAGATTATAATGAAAGTGACTAAGATGGTAATGAGAAGGAACCGCGGAGATCTCTTAATCACCCATAGGTTTGTCACCAAGGTCTAACCCACCTAGCGCGGATTGTTAAGGCCACCGCTGTTCCGATAACTATGGCTAAGCCCTCTCCAAGTGTAATTCCCGCGGCGAATGTATGTTTATTCTCTTCAAACCATAGTTCGCCCTTAAATTTCGCTATAATTCTACCTACAATAGCGCCGATCATTATTGTTACGAAAGGGGCTGGCGGGGTGCTAGCCCCCATAATAACGCTTAAGATCGAAATTGGTAACTTGAAATATTCGAATAAGTAGGATAGAGCAAACGTTCCCGTAAAGAAATATATAATTAAATCTGGATTGAATATTCCAGGCGGTCTGCGAATCCATATGGATTGGAAGATTGCGGTAATTGGCCATGTGATGGCTGGAGCGGGATATAGGTCTGATGGAATCGGGGCTAGAGACCAGAATGCGGAAACATAGAACAAAGAGATTAGGATGCTTACTGGTCTCCCTAAAATGAATGCTTTCACCCAACTGTGGGCTGTTGTGCGGGTGAGCTGGCACATTTTGAAGCTTCCAGCGAAGCCTGCGCCGGTTTCAGCGTTCATCGGCAGGAACCAAGCGTTGTATCCATCATAGCCTGTGGCGAGAATCACAATATTTCTTAGATATGGGAATGTGAACTCTTGCCCTGTTAGACCTTTGATTCTAACAACGATTATGGCTAAAATTATGGGAAGCACCCCCTCAAAAAGTACAATAGCGATTAACGGAAAATCGGGAGCTAAAATAGCGTCCAATATTATTGCCCCTATAAAGCCGAGGGCATATAGGATTATCATGAGTTTTCCGGAGAAGGCGTCCCCACTATATCTTGGTCCAGTATCCGAGGTTTTCTTAAAAGTGAATAAGCTCCTAAATGCATCCACTATTTCTTTTCTTCTTCCCACTATGACTGCGGAACCCGCGCCAAGTCCCATCCCTATTAAGGGGCAAGCCCAGAAATAAAGAGTCCCCTTCTGCCAGATAAGCGTCATATCCATGCCTGGAGTGTAGCCCACATCTGGGTTTGCCCAAGCGGATATCCCCAAGTTGATGAGGATTGGATTAGCCATCATGAAAACACCAAGGGATCCTAATAGCATGCTTAAAGCTATGTTGAAAGGCAGAACCATTCCAGTTCCAAAGAGTATGGCGTCTGTGGCTATTCCAAATGCGGCTCCCTTAAGAAGTCGTTCGATACCATATGGACCTATTGTAAGGTCCACCCATGGGATTGGTATTATTCTAACAGGGTATCCTGAAGCCGTTGTTATCATGGGAACCGTGTAGAGGATGAAAGCGTAAATGAAGCCGATGAGGGCGACGCCGGACATCAGCGATAAACTACGTTCTTCTCTTTCGGTTAATGTTACAACCGCCCGCGTTGCTATGGTAACCATTGGAAAGTCAAGATGTTCTTTCTCGATATAAAGTTCCCGTGTTAAGATGCCGTTGAAGATCGTTGCACATATACTAAGAGCCACGCTGATAAGTTGAACCGTTACAACTAAAGTCCATGATGGGTGGAAGAAGCTTCTAATTTCATAGTATATTACGTGAGCGTCTGGAGGAGGAGGAGCCCACCAGCTAGGTATGTTCTGCGTTATGCCAAACTGGGCTGCAATTGGACTGGTTGCATAATACAACCGATATATTAGAGGCAGCCATGTTATTCCAACTGCCTGCCAAGCTAGATTCATGATTATGACGGCTTCCTGCTTAGTTAATGGCTGTCGGGCTAACCGAGCGAATTCGGTGAAGACGAGAATCGTTGAGATACCTACCATATTCCAGAGACCTCCCACGCCAACGGTTACAAGTTGAATGTATATGGCCACTGGCGTGAAAACCACTAGCGCATATATTAAAGACAGATATGACCGCCAGTTCAAGCCACTCTTAAATTCTTCCTGCGTAATGAATACGGTTTCGCTTTTCGTCTTCATGTTACAGCCTCCTCCTACTTATCTGTTCTTTTTTTAATGTAGCGGGTTCTTTCGGAGGGTGGAAGTGACCTCCACATGAGAAACTGCTTCCTAATTTGATCAACAGCTACACGGCTGAGATTTACCCAAGTTGAGCGCTTACCCGCTATACGATGCATCCTTATTAGGGAGGACCACTTCCCCGTTTTGGGATCCTTGAATAATATCAGCCTGAAATCTTGGATTATTCCCTGTGTGTATGGGGCCAAACGCATCTTCATCCTCAACTCTTTAGCCGGTCTCCCATCCACCTTTCCTTCAGTATGCTTCAATCCACCTACTGAGAATAACGGTGCGTCTTCCATAGTATGCTGAAACAGAAACTCATGTAGATAGGAGATGAAACCGTTAACTTCCCCCTCCTCTAATAGGAATGGCAACGGAATGGTCCAGTCGTCCAGAACAGGTTTCGTTGGAGGTTTCCACGCGCGTTCTAGGGATGGTGTAACGAGCTTAGCTGCTAGAAACATCGGATAAATCACGGAGCTTATGGTTATAAGCATTGTGACCATTATCGCAGTGACGACGAATCCTCCACCATAATTGGAGCTGATAGATATTAACAGGGGCACAGTCTTTAGAATTATGCTAGAGAATGTGTAGCCTAAAGTGGATCCAACTATTGCGTAGACAAGAGCCTCAGCGAGAAACATGGCGCCTATGTGAAGAGGGGACAGTCCTACAGACGCATATATGCTAATCTCTTTCTTTCTTTCGTAAACGGAACCTAACATATTGTTGAGGATTATAAAGGCTGAAATAAGTATGGGAACCACTTGATATTGCCAGCCAAAAAGGACTATGGTTTGACCTGGTGAGAGACGGAAGGATGTAGACATGTCTGGAGCACTGTATAGGAGGTCCACCCCTTTGAATGCGCTGAAAAGTTGTTTCGCAACAGTTTCAGGTTGACTTGCATTTTGAAACATTAATGCGAAGAACTGTATGCCTGACCAGCATGTCAGAGAGTCACTGTATGGAATAATAAACAGCTCCGAGGAGCTACTGAATCTGCCCGGCGTCGATAGGTCCGGTATGAGCATTGGTGAACCATCCATATTACGCATCTGACTGTCCCACTTTGTGCTATTTATGATACCTATCACCGTGAAGGTTACATTCTCCATTTTCACTTGAACAGGCAGTTCAGTTATTCCTAAAGCTTCCGCAGCGGTATCTGGCAAGATTGCTTGCCAGTGGGAATTCTCGCTGAACCATTCTCCCTTCACAAGGAAGCTATTAAGGTACGGTTTGAGCTTTTCGTCAGGTCTTAATCCCATCATAGCGTAAAATGGATATTTTTTGTCTTTGTATGTTATCCAGAACCAGCATGGTTTCTCTAGGTCTTTAGTGGCTAAGCCTACATAGAATTTTGTGACCACAGATAATCTGACAGTCTTGTCGGTTAATAATTCCGCAACCCTTAATTTGACATAGTTTTCCGTGGCCGGTGAGACTCCTGGATATATAGGTTTGATCCCTGAATTTACGGCGATTGCAGTTTGTATGGATGATGCCGATGAGAAGGCGGTTATCGCAAAGATCGTTAGGATGATTGTGATTAGCATGAGAATGCTTCTTACGCGGTATCTTCTGATATTTTGGATTCCTATCCCTACCGATAATAGGACGGCGCTGCTCCGACTTATCTCGGCCATGTGAACCCCCTTTACCCTCCGAGCGATCTTCATCATTGATGATTCAAATGTTAAGAAAACTATTCCGAGAACAGGTAAAATCAGGATAAGAATCATTATTCCTATGACGAGCATTAAAGGATTTGACGTAACTGCGAAGCCGGGATGAACAAAATATAGGATCAAATAGAAGATTATGAAAGTTACGGCGATAGTGAGTATTCGTTTTAATCCGTCTGAAGATAAAAGCAAACTCGCGAATATTATTGAGAAGGGCGTCAGAATAAAAGCGAAAAATGGTACGCTATTGATTATATCTAAAGTTGTATTTCTTATTTCTGAATATAAAACTTGAGCTTCTGCCCAAGCTTCTAAGCTGTGTAAATAGGCTTCAGAGTAATTGTGATTCGCAATTTCCTCTTTTATTGTATTTATGAAGCCAAGAAGGAACAAGTATTTTTCTCTAAGACCCTTTGCCATAGAAATCTCTTTTTCAAGCTTAGCCAGAGCTTCAGCTGAGGCTGCTAATAATCCTCTGGAGAAGTGTAGGGGTGTAAGAGAGAAGCAATTCTGGGTTCCCGCGTCAAAAATGAATCCTCTACCTGTCTCAACCTCGCTTGTGTTTAAAAGCACTCCTATGGGATAGTCGCCCAAATGTTTTATCTTGAAGATTGCCACCACTTCTCTATTTGGAGGAAAATAAGCTGTAGCTAATGTGTAGCTGAAGGCGGGACTTAACCAAACATCATAACCATAGAATTCTGGTGTAGCTCCAGATTTAAATTCAACTATTTGAAGTGAAATGTCGGAGCACGCCTCCAAATCTAGAGGGTTGATGAGATCAAAAAGCACCACAGAAGAACACTTAAAAACTACTTGCCATCCTAAGTCTATACGTTGCTGGTCGAAGTAAGGTTTCGCAAAAGGATACTTATGCATTCCTAGATCCGGGGCATAGGTTAGATCTCCGGTTTCATCATCTATTGCATACGCTTTTATAGTTCTATATCCTGCGAAAACTCCTTTTATCGACCATTTGCCGTTAGCATCTGCTTTAACAACCTTTCTGAACTGACTTAATCTCTGTGAATCGCTGTCTAATCCGGCTTCCACATACACTAGTACGGTATTTCCTTTGGGAACCAAAGTGTAATTATCAGCTTCAACATTGTAGTAGCCGACTCTTCCACTCATCTCAGCCAGTCTGGTTAATTGGGGGAATCCCCGCCAATAATCCGGAAGATCCTCTGAGACGGAATCTACATATAAGAGAGGAATAACTGTTTCAACCTCCGTTAGGAAGAAATTCCAATTTACTTTCTCTATTGTGTCGATGGGAGACCAGAAGTAATAAAATTCAATCGCCCTGATGGAAAGTCCTGGACGTGTGAAAAGCCTGATAACCACTTCATTATCGTCAAAGTTATGAGCCCACGTCTTCATGTCAGCGAATCCCCCGAATTTAAAGAGCATCCAACCCCAATTGTTAAATGGGGCCTCGTCGGCATGGGGGGCTGGGAAAAGCTTATAATGGGTGCCTAACGCATGGTTTATTGCATTTAGATTATTGATCATCCTATCGATAGCTCCTCTGAACACTCCTCCCCCCAATTTTCTAAGCACTCTTTCATGCGACCAAACCTTTGTTAGTATACTTGTCACCACTAAGCGAGTAGGTTCACTATCAGTGGGCAGTTGTAGATGAACCGTTTGGACAACCCTTTCACCAATTGATCTGTTGGCTCCAAAATAGAAGTCGTTCCATAGTGCACGTGCCCCTGAAAGCATCTGATGATGCCCAGAGTAGGCTATGAACATGAGAGTGTAATATGGTTTATATTCCGGTCGTGTGAAGAGTCGGGCCGCTTCGAGGAGAGCTACAACACCTAAAGCCTCGTTTGCACCTGGGCTCATGGAGGGCACAATCGAATAGGAATCGTAATATGCGGTTATAGCGTATATCTTGTCTGTGGTCCCCGGAAATATGGCTACCACATTTTTGCCAGTGCGAATTTCCCATTTCTGATTGGATGATATGTGAGCATGGAGGCTACCGTCATTTCCTTCTCTTAGTATGAGGTTCTTAAGCTTCTCTCCATCTGATTTGGTCATGTAAAATCTTGGGAACTTAAACGGAACATTAACATATTTTGTTTGATATTCTTCTATGAAGCAGAAGTCCGGTTCAATGAAAATCACGGCTTTTGCACCTAACATGGCTGCCTCAAGCCATCTATACTGGGTATTAAATTCCATGAGAACTATGCTTCCATTAATGGGCACGCCATTAAAATCAGCCATTTTTTCACCTGGAACGTAAACTATTGGAGCTGTGAAATTGCAAGTTACAGGCACCACCAAGTTAGGTTTCATCGCGTAGATCTGGAATTTTTCATTCGGATATTCGAGGAGTTCGAAGCTTGAACCATAATCTACGCATATAGTATCATTAAAATAATGGAAGAAAACTTGCATATTAGGGCTGAAAGATCGAAATGAGTTAGCTATATATTCCGCAGCTCGATCAGCTTGCTCGGTGCCAGTAACTCTAGAACCTAAAGAAACAAAAAATTTTAGATCATTATACATAGTTGCATTATCTTGGCGAATATCCCTCAGTAACGACTTAATTTTGTTAAAGTCAATTGTTTCAGAGTTTGCCGCTTGGGCTAGGGGGAAATTAAAGATAAGCTCGGAGAGTAATATTAGAGATATAAGGAAAAAGAATATTTTTCTGCTTGAGGTACACATAAATGTCCACCATTAGTTTTAGGCTAACGGAATAATTTAGGATGAGTTAAATTTATTTTTTATGTTTTTCGAAGCAAACTTAAGCGATTGCTCAAAGAATATAGAGATTAGGGTTATATTAAAGATAAAGTGTTTAATTTGCTTTAATCTCTAATGAAAGATTTAGTAGACGGTTGGAAAATCAGGGTTCTCAACAATATCTTGTAGTAGTCACATTACATGCTGATCCAACCAAAAATAACTTCGATTTTCTTCCTACCAAAAAAAGAAGATTAGAGGGTTGGCAGTAGCTCAGCTAATTGTTTAAAATTAGTTAACGGCCACACCAGAAGAGTACCTATTAAAATCCCGATGGCCAAAGGAATAAGTATTCTACGCTGTCCCTCAACTCCAGCGACTCTTATGGTGAAGTGTTTGATAATGAGCGCTATTAGGAAGGGGAACCACATCTGCTCTCCGCCAAGATATGCGAGCACCATTCCCGCGGGTGAAATGAAGCTCGCTAAACGTGGATATCTCTGTGGGAGCATTGTTAGGATAACCACAACTATAAAGCCAATGATCATCATGTATATGTAGTTTCCATAGGCATCTGGAGAAGCTCCGAAGGCTTCGCTCCCCGGGCCGCTGTACGCCCAGCGTGACCACGCATAGGACATGGCCCAAGTCCACCACCATCCCATCTGTTGGCCGTTGTGTCCAATCATGTTCCCTAATGCGACATAGAGGAATAGGGTTGCTGTGACACAGAAGATTATAGATATCATCATTCCAATGAACATGTCTCTGGTACGCGAATTCGTACGTTTCGCTAGCGACCATCCGTCAACCACCGACATCATTGGAAATGAGCATAAAGTACCGCTATTCTGGGTTCGCAAGTGCGTATGAATTAGAAATTCCAGCCAAGTTCCCTGCTTGTTAAGTGCGTACGCTCCTTCATATATTTCTCCCATGGGAGCCCATATTTTAGCTATTTGCATGTTATCATCCCATGTGCCTGGGATCGACATCAGATGGTATGGGAAGTGCATACCTAGAATTTCATGGTTAAGTAGGCTACCCATCACCAGCCCTGTTTCCGCATATACCCTCATGAGTCCAGTCATATAGATGAACGCAACCCCCAGAAAGAAGAGTATCCACACCAATTCAACTTGAACGATCAAAAGTGTTATGATGAACAGCACTACGCTTGTGATGAAGCCGAGCCAGAGCCATCTGTAGGAGAATGCTTCATCAGGATCCTTTCTACCGCTGATCGCCGCTTTGATTGAATCTATAAAGTAGCTGCGATGTAAAATTATTGGCAAAACACAGAAAGCAACTATGGCTCCAAAGTAGAAGTCATGGTACATTCCTCCGATAACCTTTACTCCGCTAAGCAACGACGTTAACCTAAAGCCGCCTTGATTCATTAGATATCTTTGTAATGTCCATGCAGCAGCGTTTGGATACGCGGCGTAAGAAGCATCGAATACTGGGATTATTCCTGCGGCGGCAAATACGCTCGGAAGAATCATGTACATAATAACCTCTGATGTAACTGTTGTAACCAAGACTGCTTGCGTTTGGAATATGGCGAAGGCAAATACGAATAGTGGAAAGCTGAAGAGTAGCACCGCGTTCACGTTAGCTAGATTCGTTAGGTCAAGCCATAGTACTGGCGTTTCCACTCCCGGTAGAAATCTAGATATATTTTGTACAAACATGTAGATGAAACCAATCACTATTCCCCCAAGAGCGTACTTATTTCTGAGTATCTGTCTCTTTCCACTTTCATCTGGTAGAGTAAGTGATATGACATTGCTTATTATGGCGGCCATTGGATAGGGAAGGTTCTCCACCTCCACCATCTGCCTCCTTGTGATCGCCATCCAGAAAGTCCAAACAAGCCACAGCGAGAAGTAGTGAACGCTCCACCATAAGACGCTTGGTGTAAATCTCCCCCAATTTATCTCAAACAGCGAGAGTCCTCCGTAGTTTTTGATGGGTGAAAGGAGATCTGGATCAAAGAGTATAACTGCCTTCGATGCTGGATCTGTTAAAACAGCCCAATCCCACCAATATCGCTCTGGCCAAGCGAAAAATGCTCCTTCCCATGCACACCCCATGCCGTTGTTGAAGATCCCTGCCCACCTTCCAGTTAACGTTGGTATGATGGCTATCATGATCCATATGAATGATAGTTCAGAGGCGTTCAGCCGAATCTTCTTAGGCATGACGGCGTTTATAAGCAGCGGTATGAAGAACCACCACAGGGTAGGTATTAGAGGATTCCTTAAGTCCACCCAAGCCTGTGGATAGGTATATATAATATTTCCGCGTGGAAAACTCCCATATTCCGCGAAGTTGCTAAGGCGATAGGCGATCAGCTGCCACCAGATTAAACCCACAAGCAGAATGATGGAGTAAACGAAGGCGATGGCGAAGGCACGTTTAGTCATTGCTTTAATCTTTTCTTTTTCTTCCTCCGACATTTTAATCCCTTCTCTTGTTTCTGTCCCTTTTTATATTTAAATTTTTAGCAATCGGCGAGATGTAATATAGTGTTATATTTGAGGCATTATTCTGCACGTTTCTCTAGAAGAATATGTGTGAGGATATGTTATAATTGCTATAAAGCTGGTTGCCGTAAAAACGGGGGCGTCATCAAATAATAAACAATCAGGTTGACGATGAATAAATTAAAGATTTCTCGAGGAATCCTAGAGCTTAAAGAAGATTTAATACGATTTTTATAAATCTGAGGTTATGATGGGAGTTAAGGGATCAAAGTTTTTATCACCTCTAGGTCTTTCGTGAATCTACGTAGCTCTTTAATGTAGAGTTGAATATTTCTCGAGCGTTCTTTCATTTAATTCGACTCCTAAACCTGGGTTTTTAGGCACCTCTATGTAGCCCTTCTTTACCCTAGGGGGTTTCTCAAGGAGCTCCTCACGCAGAGCCAATGAGCC
>Ga0180301_10002257_pt1 | contig 15107 bp, 24 predicted proteins | sample GuaBasSediGuay16_FD_121797 | JGI IMG/M metagenome (GOLD analysis project Ga0180301, IMG submission 121797) | Subseafloor sediment microbial communities from Guaymas Basin, Gulf of California, Mexico - Guay16, Core 4569-2, 12-15 cm | ecosystem: Environmental > Aquatic > Marine > Hydrothermal...
GTATATACTTGTATCAATAGGAGTATATAAAGTTTTCGGTACTATTTAAAGAATCGAGTTAAAGGTACAACTGCAAACTTGAAGTATCTGCATTTTCTCCTACGCCTATCCACCTTTACCTTGCTCGATTGAAGCAATCCATGTTTACGCTTGTAGAATGGATTGTAAATTATTTCCTCATAGACATACATGAATAGTTTCTGGCATAATATTAGTTTGTGAATGTTGCCGTCCTCGTCCACGTAGTACTTTTTTTCTGCAAACATGCATTTATCGCATAGTTTCCCGGTCATTTTTTACATCCCTCAAGTATTTGCGTAGTTTTTTTAGGTCGCTTTCGCTCCAGCACTCAAAAAATCGCCTATGTTTAACAAAATAGAGTAGTAATGGTTTTGCATTGAATTTTTTGGCGAAATTTTCAAGTTCACTCCAAATGATATATGGTAATGATAATCCGCCTTTTACTTGTACCGCATAGACTTCTTTTCCGTTACCGCAAATTAAATCAATAGGCGAATGAGAGCCTCTGCTTTCAATGCATACGCAACCGTACTTTTTCATCATGTAATCCTTCGCTTTTTTCTCGTACCGATAACCTTTACGGTATGGATTGACCATTATTATATCCCCTCTTGCAATTTTTCTATTATCTTCATTGTAAATTGATAATTGAATTGTATCCACTTGTTACGGTTGAGGTCGAAAGCCCATGTTATTAGTACGTTAGTCTTGTACATATTGGCTAAGAATACAAGCATATAGTAGGTACGTAGTTTACGTAACGCATCATACTCAACGTTAATGCCTTCAATCTCATCCAAGTATGTCGCTTTATTTGACGGTAAGAACTGTTTTACCGCCGGACAATTGTTATCCACCAAGTAATTACCGAAAGCGAATTCAAATGGGTACGCTCTGCATACTAAAGGTCTCTTCTCATAAATACTGCACGTTTTTGTTTTTGGATTGTAATGTTCGCATGGCTCATTAATGTACTGGTACGCATATATTATCGCCGGTCTCTTACGTCTTTTTCCCTTAACGCCAATACCATATAATGGCTTAATATACTTACTGTTGAAACGCTTGACTTCAAACGGTAACAGCATCATACCGAACCTACCGAATGGAGTATCAGTTACTATACGTTCACAGCATTTACCGCATTTAATGCATTTCCACTCGTACCTTGCCACGTCCTACCACTCTCCATTTCGGCTTTTGAATTAACGGGAATCCTAACTGTTGCCTTATACAATTCTGCAATCCAACGCATTGTTTGCACTTATTAGAGAATGTGCATCCTAACGTACCATCCTCAAATATTATGTACTCTGGAGTATTAGGCTTTTTTAAGCGTATATGATATACCATCATACCTAAGAACCATACTTTACGTATTGTAAGGTACGTCATTACAACCATCTCCTACGTACATGCTTATATGCTCTTGGACATACGTCTATGTATTCGCAATATGCACATAGCCATGATGGTTCTGGTTCAGGGGCTATATTCTTGCGTAGTAACGTTGATAATCGTACTGCTCGCATAGCCACGTACTTGAACATATTTTCATCTTTTGGTACGGTAAAGACTTTACATAATCCGCTTGGCTTATGAATGTACGCCACGTACCATACCGGCTTATCAAAAATGAAACTGTATGTATTCGCTTGTAACTTGTGATGGGATAATGCATCAGTAGGCATCCGAGTAATAGTCTTGAGTTCTAATCCATGAGTATCCGTTACTGCATCTGCATGACCGTATAACGTTACGTCTCCAATTTCAAGTTTGCCTTCAACTTCGCATTTATAGCCTCTACGCTCTAACGGTTCATGTAACGCTTCATGTACTAACGTACCGAAGGATAATACAACTATTTTCGGTTCAAACAATGCTCTCTGAAGTTTACGCTGATAAAAAGACTTGAGTAAACATTGAGTTGCCTCTGTTACGTGAATCTCGGTATTAGTGTATGGTCGGAATACCCGCTTGTAATAGACTTCCGCAAACATTTCATACATATCTTTTTGCGTTACACTCATCATTTCATCTCTCCTTACGCTAAATAGTTCGGTCTATCCGGCTTTATACTTGTTATTTCACCGCTTTCATCCACCGTAGCCTCAACTTTAATCGTTGGTATATAGTCTTTATGTGTTAATGTATATGTTATTGCATGAGCCGTTACTATCACCAGTACTTTTGGATGCTTCTCAAATACTTCAAGTATTTCTTTTGCATCCTTATCTTCATCCTTGTATTTTTCGCATGTAGTTATTAAATGCGTTAGACATGCTTCAACTTCATTTTTTAGTACATTTGAATGTACCGCATGTACTTTTACCCTACTCATTCCTTCATCCCCTCTCCGGCAAAAACTCTATCTTTTTGGTCTCCTTTTTCGGTATCGTCTTGTCTAACTCGTAACTTCCCGCTACTAATCCATCCGCTATTTCCGGCGTTATATTCGTCAATTTTGATAGTACCGCATAAACGTTATTTGCATGTCGCTTGAATCTTCCGCTTAACTCTGAAATGTTACATGGTTTAACTTCATTCTGTATCAATTGTACAATGCCTCTTATTACTCCATCCGGCAGTACCTTGTACGTTAAGTAATCCATGACCTCAATTTTTCTGAAACATGCGTCTATTATCGCTAATCTTTCGCTTAACGCTCTAACGTCATGTCCAAGCCTTGCCGTATATATTGCGTTAAAGAATGCTCTGCTATTATACTGAGTCGCCCCATACAATTTTTCAAAGTCTCCAAGATTCCCAAAGAATACTATTGGTATTAATCGTGGTACATCCGGTACTCTCGTACCCATCGCACTTACTCCTCTTTCCCATTTTCCCTGTTCCATACCGGTTAGGATACTATCAAACGTTGCTCTTCGGTCTTGAGTATCAACAGACCATTTGTCAAATTCATCGAATACTATACCGTCCCGTAGGAATACCTCTCCGAGTACACCGCTCCGTGCATCCAAGACTAACCGTGCTAACGTTGGAGGCTCTGGAATGTATCTCCAGTTAAATAATGTTTCGTTACGTAATCCGAAACTTGTTTTACCGCTATTTGGTAATGTAAATTGGCATATATGTAATGGTTTACCGTCAAATCCCTTGAACCATGATAATAGTCGTGGTATGAATAATCGTTTGATTTCCGGTTCTGGTCTATATCCGAGTCCTATCAGTAGTAATTCTAACGTACTGAATTTGGTATCCCGCATTATTTCTTTTGCTACGTCTAATGATACTCTTCCCCGTAACGGTATAACTTCCTCTGCTACTAAGAGTTTATCGTCTTTGCTGAACCGTACAAAAAGGTAATCGTTCAGGTTTGCTACTCGCTCTTCAGTTGTACTTCCAAGATTCTTTAGGAATGCGTTTGGAATGATTATTTGTAATCCGCTTGGCGTTAATGTGCTTACCGTAAAGTTTTGCCAGTCTATACGTAAACCTACTGGTCGGAATATAGCCGTTATCTCATCAGCAAATAGTAAATCCATTGAGACTATTTGTTTATCGTTGCCGTACAACCACCATTTACGTATCTTGTTACGCATGTCCTTATCCGTTAATGCCTTTGGAAATGCTATGAATACTTCAAGTGGTACACTTGAATCTCTTGGTATATTAATGTCGAGAAGGTACTTATCCACTATATCATTGAATTTTACTTCGTTACTCATCAAGTTTCACCTCAATTTTCGTTTGACATTCGCCATTCTTAAGTGTTATGTTTTTTGCGGTACATATACCGCTTACTCGATACTTACAATTGTATGCGTTGCAATAGACCGTTGTTGTTATATTTCCGAATTGTCCCTTACGTTTAATATAGTCATGGCATTTACCGTTGATGATTAATACTTTTCGTAATGTACAATAGCCATTAAGGTTTCTTCTGCAATCTTCTTTATCGCATCGTACCCTTGTCAATTTACTGTTTTACCTCCCTATCCCCTCTGAGGTACTTCAGTACTTTGCGGATTATTTTGCGTTTCTATCTCATTCAGCATTTTTGATAATTCCGTTACGTACTCTTTTGCTATTGCTATGCTCATCCTCATTGTTAATTGTACCCATAATGGATTACCGTTCTGTCCACGTATTATATTACCGTTCTTATCTCTCTGCATACGCTTGATTGAATGTAGTATTGCATTTTCTTTCGCCCAGTATGTTGTAGTACTCATTAATCCCTTAGATACTTGAACGACGATTGTATCTCCTTTACGGTACACTCGTGGTAATATTGACTGTTGAGTTTGCTGTACCAGTTCCGGATGGCATATTGGGCATGTTGCCTCATCAAATGCTACGGCTTTACCGTCTATAATATGCACATGCTGTGGTTTGCTCATTTTTCTTTTTTCACCTCCTTTACGTTATTTTATACTACATATCCTCTACTTATACTTTGTATGAATCCCACTATTTTCCGTGTTACGTAGGCATCGAAAACTATTAGTACGTCCTTGTTTGGTTCATTGTTATTAAAGAATCGTACCGTTAAATGTCCCCAGTCATTTATTGATATTTGAACCTTGTCATAGTCTTCTGGTAACTCGATTTTCTTGACTTTTGCTTCTCTTTTCATATATTCCATCATTTAATCACCTCCTTACCGCTTTTTTTAACTATTTAATTCCGATTTTGCTTTTTCATATCCGTCCTCATATCCTTCTTCGTATCCCTCTTCATATCCTTCTTCATATCCCTCTTCGTATCCATCCTCGTGTCCTTTGTTATATCCTTCGTAACGTACTCGTTCAAGTTCTCTTTTTATTGCTTGTTCAAGTTCGTCTATGAGATATAATGGTATATTGTATCCCTCTAATTCAGAAAGTATATAGTTTAGTCCCGTTGCCATTTCAGTTTTCCTCCTCTACCCATCTACGTACCAAGTCCCGTACGAGTTCGCTGAATGTTGCGTATTGGCTATGCGGTAGTTTCTCCATGACTCGATTGTATAAATCCATTGGGAAACTGATGGTTTTTCTGATGGTTCTTTCTTCAAATGGGATTATTTCTCCTTTCATTTTCATCCCTCTTATGCTGATTATGTTTATTTCATATTTGATATTTAAGTGTTTCGGCTTTTTTGTTTGCTTCTTGTTTGCTTTTTGTTTACGGCTCGATGGGGATATATTTAAGTGTTTCGGTTTTTCGTGCTGGTGAATTGGCTTTTTTCTGGTTTGTTTTGGTTTTTTGGGTTTGTTTTGGGCTTGTTTTGGTTTTGATGCTGGGGCGTGCATTCTCCTCTTCTTTCCCTCCCTCTCCCCCCTTCATATATCCCCCCTTACTCTCCCTTTCATCTCCTTTTTAAGGTAATATTATGACATTGTATAGCAGAGGGGGAGTATAGCGGTACGTATGCGTAACGTAGGAAGGGTATCTGAATAGGGATGGTGTTTAACACTTGTTTACATTTATTTTTTTATTTATTTTTTTATTTTATTGTTTTTTTGAGTTTATTTTCTTTTTTTTGTCGTTTTTTGAGGATTTTTTTGTTTACACTTGTTTACTCTTGTTTACACTTGTTTACTCTTATTCATCTGCATGTTGATATTTTATTGTTCTCGTTGATAATTAATTGACGAAACAAAAAAGTTTTTGACTTAATATGTCAATCCTACGGTACAACGAAACATTTATATACGTCTATACGCTTGTATATATAGCGGTGATAATGCAATGCAGATTAGAGTAGTGCATAAATTACAGCAGAATATGTATGGTACGTCATGGATAACATTACCTAAAATCTGGATTGACGCACATAAACTAAAGAAGGGAGACCCCCTTGAAATTATTATCGGCGAAGAACTTATAATTAGACCGTTACGCAAAAGAGAGGTGAAGTAAAAAATGACCGTAACATACATCAGTTATGAAACGACGAGTGCTGAAACAGAAGATAATGAGAAAGCATCAGTAACGGTTATTCAGTTTCAGCAGTCTAATTATCCGTTTGAGTTTTGGCGGTACTGTCCGAAATGCGGATGGATATGGGCTAATGCATATTGGCAGTACTGTCCATATTGCGGTTCAGAACTTGACAAGGATTGCTAATCGAATAATAGTTTGAATTTGCGGAATAATCGTTTGATTCCCTTCGTTACGCTATGCGTTTTCTCATAGGCACTTTGCGTGAATAGTTTTTGCCATCCATCCTTATGATAGCGTACTCCTGCCTCGTATAGGTTTCGGGTTTTCTTCCATGTGAACCTCGCTCTTCTGGATGGTATTGCTCCGATACCGAAGTAGCGTGCATATTTATGGTTTTCGGGCATTCCCATTTCTCTGGCGAGCCATCTGCGTATCCAGTAGGGTATGCTGTAAGCGTACCGTAGCATTGTAAAGAGCATTTCTTTACCGCTGAAGTCTCTTCCGGTATGCACGATAGTATCCTTTGTTAAGTCTTCTGTTACTCCTATTTCTCGTTTTATTGACGTTACGGGAGCTCTTGTTCTACTTCCGCTTATTACTCTTATTTCGGGTTTACGATGCTCTGCTGATTTAATCATGCTTTTCTGTTTTGTTTGGGTCTTTTCTATCGTTGCAGTCATGTATATTGATGCGGGTTTATGCTCCATCATGGATAATGTTAATGGCGTTACTCGGATTCCAAGCATGTTAAGCGTTTTGGGATATTCCATGAAGGCGTAAACGTAGAATTGAAGCATTAATTTCTGTAACGCTTCAAGCCCAACGATTGGTTCGAGATACCATAACTTGTTAATTATCATTTCGAGTATTTTGAGTAGTATCTGGAGCATTTCGTTACGGTAATATGTGAATAGGTATGCTTCAAGCATTGCGAGCATTAACTGGTCTATCATTATTATGCTGGTACGATGCAGTAGGAATTCACGCATTTCTTGTTCTATCAATGCCGGTCTTATTCTTTGGATACGTGAATATTCGACTTGTTCGGTGATATGTATTGGCGTTACTCGCCTCATTCGTATCTTCTGTTCCTCAAGCGATGGGAATAGTAACGGTTGTATGTGCTGTCGTGCTTCTTCCGGCTCTATTAACGGTACAAGATTTGATAGTTGCATTAGTCGCATGGTATGCGTTAATTGCTGTACGTTGAGGAATGGTACTTCTCGTCTTGTCTGTATTACTCTCGTTACTTGCTCCATCCATTCCCTTGCCCTCTGCTGTATTAACGCTTGTTCTCTCATCTGCATTACGGTAATAGTATTTCTTACTGCAACTTGGTCAAGAGCGGTAAGCAATTTGCGGGTCATTTTGTTTTCCTCCTTAATGTTGTCCTACGAGTTCATCAAGCATTCTGTTGTAATGCTGTATTATTTCGGGTCGTTTGCCATAAGTGAATATAGCGTTAAGAGCCATTACGAGGATATTGTATGCTATTGTTCTTCGGTACGGGTTTAATACGTATTTGCATGCTTCTCTGCATCCTCGGTTTATTGCTTCTCGTAACGTTAAGTATAAATGGCTTATTCGTGCCTTTGGGGTTAATGGCTCTGTTATTCCTCTATCCGTATAGTAGTATTCTCGTCTGTATTGTGCCGTGTATTGTATTGCGAGGTCTATTAGTGTAGCGGTCATTTTTTCATTTCACCGTATGAATATTTCATATTGATTATAGCGTAAAACTTATATATAGGTTTTTTGCTTATTTTTGTTTGGGATGCTTGAGGTCTCCGGGTTTGGGAGACTTCAGGCATCACTAAATGATTGGTGAAATGAGAAATGTCCGTGTATTGGCAGTATGAGGGTATATGCCAGTTGCCGGATTCGTTGCCTACTGAGGTCAAGCAGGAATGGATAACAACATTACAGAATGAACAGTCAAGGATATACAATAATCTGCTGGCGAAGATTCCTGATGCCTTGTCATTCCAAGACCGTATCGCTGATGCTTCAAGCGATGAGTTCGAGAACTTCCTACAGGCGGTAGGGGCAAGATGGGACGTTGATGTTATCAAGATGAAGCAGAGAGTTAAGTTAGCGAGAGCTTATAATACTTGGAAGACTGGCGTTGATAACGCCTTCGGCGAGGGCGGATATTTTGCTGATAGGGTTGCCAATAAAGCAGACAAGTTTGAGCTTGCACGGTACGTTCTTGGAGTTGTCGGTTACAAGCCCAGTACTGAGACTGGATTTGGAGTGTGGAATCCAGTTGTGGTTGGAGTACTCCTAATGAGGGGCGATACGAGACCGATAAGATACTTTGATGCCAATGATACTTTGACTGGTACGCATGAAGCGGTCTTTGATGCTACTAAGGGACGCCTAATATCGCCGTCAATAATTGCTCATGCAATATATGCTTCGGTAATGGCGAAGTTTGCTGATGAGGGTAACCTTACAACGATACGAGACAATATACTGACGAATGCCAATAGCGTTATTGACGAGTTAGTCAATGTGGCTCTCGATGAGACTCATAAGGGTTCAGGATACGACGTTACCTATGTATTGTCATGGGATGAGACCTCCAGTAACGTGAAGGTAACCGTTCAGGACATACACCCAAGTTAGGTCTGATGGCATATACCCCATGTAGCGTAACCCTTCAAGTTTACCTTGACTTATTTATTTATTTTTTTATTGTGAGTTGATGAGGGATGGATGAGGAAACGCCTACGTATAATCAAGCGGTACAAATGCTAAAGACTTTTAGGCAGAGGATTCTTTCAGACCTTGTTTCTGCACGGGTCAATGCACGATTGGATGCAAGTCATGATACCATGCAGAAATATTTACGGTTACTTGACCGTATTTCTATTGTACCGTATATTTTCGGTAGGATTCGGGAGCATGCATTAGCGTTACGCATTAATGGTAATGACATTGGCTCTGGAGAAATGCGTAAGATTACCGCCAAGTATTCCGGTACAACCGTTGATTATCCATTAAGTAAAGAGCCGGTTGTGTCATACCGTAAACTGCCACAAGTGGATGTCTTTCGTTATCATCCGCCGACATTAGCGAGTATTGCTGAATTAACGAGTGAGGAGTTGTGGGGTAACTATTTTATACTGCAAACTACGAGGGGAAGTCATAAGGAAACGCCTGACGTGCAGAACGTATTTTTTGATTATTACAAGTTGAGACCAATTGGTAGAGCATATTTTGAATTGTCATTGTCAAATCAGACTGCCGGCTATGAGGATTATAGCTCTGTTAAGGGAGAGGCAACTGTTATTGCACGTAGCGTTACGCCACAAAAGGATAGTATAATTCACGATTACGTCTTTTACGTCTTTCTTGATGCTGATTTCTTCGGTAGTAGCGGTAAAATAGAGAGCGTACCGGTTGTTTTCGTGGTTACTAATGAATCTGCCGGTAATCCACAATTAACGGTTATGGCGGGCGGTAAACGATTATTTACGGATACTGTTGGAGTGTATGCTGGATGGATTAATAATGGACAGTTTGTGGGATGGACTAAAGTAGCGGATGCCTATACTGAAGCGGTAAAGCATATTACATGGGCATCCATGAGTAAATTGACGATTGAAGTTAATGATGAGAGTTTCGGTACGACTGACCCGGCTCCGGGAATACATGAATGTAAAGCGTTGGAGGAAGTTCCTGTTACGGCAATACCTAATCCGGGCTATTCAGTTGAATATTGGATTCTTGATGGCGTAACATATCCGGGTAGCGATTCATTCACGGTTAAAATGTACAATGACCATGTACTCAAGTGTATATTCGGCGAATCATTTATTGCATATCTTAGACCGTCATCAACGCATGAATCTGCTAATGTTGCCTCGTACCCAGCGGATAAAGAACTACATGAATGCGTAAATGAAGAGTATTCGGATAGTGATGCCTCATACATTTATGATTCAAGACCGATATGGTGTGATTATTGTAACGTATATTTTGATTTTCCGGATGGCTTGATTCCTGAAAATGCAACTCCAGATTATGTAGAGTTGTATGCAGTTATGCGTAATTTGAATCCATCGGCGACTGCTACGGTTAGGCTTACCGTTAAAATTAACGGTAAGAATTATTATGGTGAGTATCCGCTTACGGCGGGAGATTACAAGTTGCTTACGCATAGATTCAATTATAATCCAGCAACTGGCTTGCCGTGGACTCGAAGCGACATTGACAATTTAGTTGCCGGCGTACATTGTTATGGCATGTGGAGTGGACTGGCGTACCTGAGCGACCAAGTTAGGCTTACTCAATTCTACGTTAAAGTACCATATAGTACGAGTTGATGAATGATGGAGGTTGAATATCATGGCGAGTACAATTAAAAGCGTACTGAGCGGTTTGGGTTACGGAGCCGGTTTTGGAACTGCATATTCTACTATGGTTGATAATTTACGTACCGCAGTTACTTGGGCTAAGTGGAAGGCGATTGGTTATACGCTTGGTTATCCGGTAATGGCGGATTTAATGCAGAGGTTTTTGGATGCAGAGAAGGATGAGGTTACGGGATTATCTACTAAGGGTATGATTGATGTGATTTGGGGATTCATTGACAAAACGTTAGATTTCGCTATGGTTCTTAATGAGAATATTGCGAATCAATTGTTTATTCAGATGATTCAGCAGAGCGTAGCGTATGCTTTGGGTTCAAGTCATGCCGGCTCTATCGGTACAGTAGCAAACGTTTATAGCGGTTCAGCTCCGTTAAGTACGTTTCAAGCGTCAAGTATTGGCAGTACCGTTGATTATACGGATAGGAATTTAAAGGCGTTCTTATCCGCTGAGGTCGGACAGAATATTCCGTCATTAGCGTTTAGTCTTGTTCAAGGGGCTAATCAACGTCTTGAAGAATTGTACCGTGCAATACTACGGGACGTTGATAATCTTCTTAATGAATGGAATGATTTAGCACATGATTATTACCGTCATTATCACAGTATGGCTCGTACACGCCTTGAAAATGCATTAGAAATGAAAGAGCAGTTAGTAACGAGGGCTTATGCACTTCTTGAACAGGTCGGTAATGAGCATCTTGCACGTATAAGCGAGCAACTTGATACGTTAGAGGGAGCGTATGAATGGTACAAGGCAGGATTACTGAGCGATAGTGAACTTGAGGATATAGCGTTACGAGTTAAACTCGAAGTTGAAGCGTCAATACAGAATTATAACGAGTATAAAGAGGAGATTCTCAGTAGCGTGGAAGATGCACTTGTAACATGGGATGAAAAAATAGATAATGCCTTGAATGATTTGAAGCAGATAGAATTTAAGTATGCCATGCTTATACGTAACATTTTATCAACGTTATTTACTGATGTTGAACGGTTCGCAAATGCAATAGTGGATATGGTTGATAAGGCAATAGAAGATGTATGTGCATACCGTAACGTTAATAAATCGGTTAGTGTTGAAGTTGTAACTGAATTGCATCCGGCTCTACCGTTTCTGCCGGTTGAAGTTGATTATTTGTATTGGCGTAGATGGGAGAGCATTCCTGATTATACGGTTGAATTTGAAACTCAGAATCCACGTACCCTTAATTGGAGAGATGCAGATGAAGATTCCCCGCCTTACGAGAAGGTAAGTGAAGTTGTAGAGTTAAGGTGGGGAAGTTGGATTTCAATTTCTGATTATACGGTTATATCTCATTATCAAAGTCCTCATGGAGTAAAATGGTGTGAGGTGAGTTAGATTGGGCAAAACTGAAATGGATGGTACGGAGCAAACAATATTTGAGAATACCGAACTCGGCGAGTACAGCGGATACATATTCCTTGACGCCTTAGAATCTGGAGATTCAATAACGATACGAATCTACATTAGAGACCCTGAAGATGGAAACTATAAGAAATTCATTGAGGAAACATTTACTGGCAAATTGAATACTCCAGTAGTACGTATAACTCCAATAATCGGTAAGGTTGGTGTTAAAGTAACTGCTGAGCAAACTTCAGGGTCATATAAAACTATAACTCATACTTGGTTTAAACGTTAAAGGAGGTGAAATGAATAATGCCGTCGATTATATTAAGTGAAGGTTTACCGGCGGGTGGTAGTGGACAATTAGCCTTCATACCAATGAAGTACGACGATAAATTATTTACTGTTGCGTTGGGTGGAGATGGTAGAGTACGAATAATGAACATAACGGATAAGACATTAACAATGATAGATGATACTCAAGACTCCAATGCTCTTACATGGCGTACAAGACTCATTGATTGGAAAATGAAAACTAACAGTACTGTTATATTCCGTGCATTACATACGAGAAGCGGTACTCTGATAATTGATAGAGTTGAAGTGGATTTATCAACATTAACGGCGACGAGAACTGAGGAATCAACGCTTAATCTTTCATGGCTTACCGACCCGAATTCTATTGCTCATGGAATTGTTATACCACCTCGCCTTGCAGTTATTCCACAATGGGGCGGTACGGCTAATTTACACTATGTTGATCTTGAAACTGGTAGTGATTCATATTGGAATACCGGTTTTGGTGAATATGAACCGAGAGCATCACAAAAAATTGTGGTTAGAAACGATGATATTTACATGCTATTCGGCAGACACCTAAATATTGACCCGTACCGTTACCTAAAACTGTATAGTCAAACTTTTGTTGAATTAGAATCGCCCGGCGGTGGTTCTCCAAGACCCCAAGTCGGTACTATTTCATGGTTTTACAATGATTTACTATTTCCGGCTACGAATGGTGGAGTGGATGGGGCAGATAACGATATATTCATCTATGATGATAGTTTCACGAAACTTGGTACGATAGACTTGAAGGGGATTACTGGATGGACAAGTAATGATGCGATGTGTGGATTTACTATTTACGCTAAAAAGTCTGATGGCGGGTACTATATGTTACTTGGTATAATGGATAGTTCAGAAGCAGACGCTACACGGTATCGGTTATATCATGTAGAACTTGACAGTACGTTTAGCGTTGTATCATCGTCAATGCTTTTTGAGAGAGACTGGAAATATGTTGCAGTTAATATGAACTCTGACTATACCGATTGGAATAACGTACCTATATTAGACCACAATACTAAGAAAATGTATATAGTCGGCAGTTATAGAGATGTTTCTGAGGCGACTTCATATTCGTGGATTGCGGAGATAGACCTAAGCGATATATGGGATAATGTTGCTGAATGGAATAAATCGATGTGGCATATTGGAGTTTTAGGTAAAATACCGACTATATTATCATTAACGGTAACGCCATTATAAGGAGGTGAATAATGGTATGGCTACACGAGATGTATTAGTTGAGGCGACCTTAACAGATGATAGTGGTTCGCCTCTAAGCGGTAAATCAGTAAACTTATACTATCGAGAAAGCGGGGCAACAACATGGAATGACATAGGCACTAATCCACATACAACAGATTCTAATGGTAAAGTCAGCGATACAATAACTTTAACCGTACCCGGAACGTATGACTTTAGAGCCGAGTTTCCCGGCGATAGTACGTATGAGGCAAGTAGTGATGAACTTACAAATCAGACAATAAAGGCAAAAACTATATTGTCGTTAGAGGTAACACCTCTGTAACTTGGAGTGATTACCAATGGTTACGTTACAATTGATTGCAACGCTAACTGACGGTACGAATCCATTATCAGGTAAAACTATTGAATTCTATTACAGTTACGATGGTGTAACGTATAATTTAATATCATCTGAAGTTACTGATAGTAATGGACGAGCATCAACTACGCATGAAACTGAACAAACAACATGGTATAAAGCAGTATTTAGCGGAGATGAGTTTTATGAATCAAGTGAAGCAGTACGGAAATATGCAATTGGAGTATCGGTTAAGATTTTAGAGATAGGAATACAATGGGGAGTCTATATATGGTCAATTAGTAAAGAAAAATGGTTAAAAGCCGGTACTCCAATATCTTGAGGTGATTAAATGTGTTACCGTCTAAAGTAATGAATCATATTGACCCTCCGGATGGTATAAAAGACCAGTTGATAAATGCATCTATTATTGCCGGCTTCAATTTTTTCTCTACATTAGCATCTACAGGCGTTACACAATTAACAACCGACCCATTACAAGCAATACTTGCCGGTACAATATCTGCTGGCATTGGATTCTTTGGCAGTCTTATGGTTCAAAGAGGAATATCAAAATATAACGTTATACATGAAAAAAGGAAATGCAAATGATACATTCAAAAATAATAACAATAATACGTTACATTGATTTAGTTGTATTGATAAAGCGGAAGGGTAAAGTGATTGATGGATGCACGACATATACTCCATATAAACGGGAGCGACCTATAAAAATTCAAGAGGAGATAACATAAATGTCATTAATATCTGATAGAGCGATACGACGATTAAAACCGAAAGTAGAGATACGAATAATACGTAACGGAAAAACAATATATAAGTATAGACGTAAGCGTGATTTATTCGTTTGGCGTGGACAGATGATATTTGCATATTTATTAAGTCAAGGTAATATTGGTACTGAGACTGGTACATGGCAAGTAGTAGCAAGCGAAAATGACGTTATGCCGGATGTAGGAGATGATAGTGGAGACCCATTAAACAATGAATTTAATCCGGTAATTGGTACACCTACAAACGTATCTTATGATTTCAATCCAACCATAAAACCAAGTGGATTTTATCAAGTAATATCAGATTTGATAATATACGGTACAATTACCGTTGATAGAGACGCAACCCTACGTAAAGTAGGAATCATAGACGATTTATCACCGCCTAATCAACATATTATATTTGAAGATGCCGTTGTACCGAGAAATGTTCTTACAAATGATGAAATTATAATTCGTTACACGATACAATTAGGATGAGATGATGAAAAATGATATGGAAATGGATAAAGAGAATATACTTAAGATGGAAAGCAATTCGTATTGCAAAATACCATACCGAGAAATGGGCTATGAGATTAAGAATAGACGGTAAGCACGTAACAAAAGAAGGCTATAAACGAATGTTAGAGAACCAATATAGACTACAACTCATTAAAATGGGACTATTGTAACGACGTAACGGAAAACACTCATCCCGCTCTAAATCACTCCATGCTCAGTTACATTACCTCAGATTTCCTATCCCATATTATGGGATAGGA
>Ga0180301_10002258_pt1 | contig 15103 bp, 10 predicted proteins | sample GuaBasSediGuay16_FD_121797 | JGI IMG/M metagenome (GOLD analysis project Ga0180301, IMG submission 121797) | Subseafloor sediment microbial communities from Guaymas Basin, Gulf of California, Mexico - Guay16, Core 4569-2, 12-15 cm | ecosystem: Environmental > Aquatic > Marine > Hydrothermal...
AAGTGGTGCATTAATTACAGCAATACTAGATTGGTCTATTAAGAGAGGTATTGGCTTTTCTAAAATCGTTAGCTTAGGTAATAAAGCTGATTTAGATGAAGTTGATTTTGTCGAAGCTATAGGCCAAGATCCAAATACCAAAGTAATCCTGCTATACATAGAATCTATTGAAGAAGGTAGAAGATTCATTGAAGTAGCTCAAAAGGTATCTAGAGTAAAACCAATAGTAGTTCTTAAGGGTGGAGTTACTGAAGCTGGAGCTAAAGCAGCTATGAGTCATACAGGTTCTATGGCTGGCACATTCACGTCATATGAAGTTGCATTTAAGAAATCAGGGATCTTATTAGCAAATACAATTAGTGAATTATTTGATTATGCATTAGCACTTAGTAATCAACCAATACCAACAGGTAGAGGTATTGCAATAATAACAAATGCTGGAGGTCCAGGAATTGTAACAGCAGATCTAAGTATGTTAAGAGGTCTTAGATTAGCTAATTTCAATGTAGATACAATAAATAAACTAAGATCAAAATTACCACCAGCTGCTGCAGTCTATAATCCAGTAGATGTTTTAGGTGATGCTAGAGCTGATAGATACGAATTCGCAATAGATGCAGTATTAGCTGATGAGAATGTCGATGGAGTTATAGTGATATTAACACCACAAGCAATGACAGAACCCAATGAAACAGCTAAAGCAATAATAAAACTAAGTAAGAAGTATCCAAATAAAGCTATAGTAGCTGCATTCATTGGTGGTGACTTAGTTCAAGAAGCGACAAAAATGCTAATCGAACATGGTATACCATGTTTCGATCTACCAGAAAGAGCTGTACTAGCTATGAGTAGCTTATTTAAATATAGAGAGTATCTAGAATATTTCGAGAAACTAATTGAGAAACAAGTTAGATTCTATGATGTAAATCCAAGTAGAGCTAAAGAAATTGTTAATAAAGTTAAGAATGAAGGTAGGAAAGTACTTCTTGAAGTTGAAGCTAAAGAATTGGTTAGAGCTTATGGAATACCAACACCAGTAACATACTTAGTTAAATCTGAAGATGAAGCTGTAGAAGTTGCGAATGAGATAGGATATCCAGTAGTACTTAAAATATCATCACCACAGATACTACATAAGACGGATATTGGTGGTGTAGTTCTAAACATAAATTCTGATAAAGAACTTAGGGAAGCTTATAGAACAATATTGAGAAGAGTCTATAGATATGTACCAAGAGCAACTATCTATGGAATTACTGTGCAGAAGATGGTGCCTAAAGGCAAAGAGGTAATTGTTGGAATTACGAAGGATAGTATATTTGGACATATGATAATGTTTGGATCTGGTGGTATCTATGCCGACATATTAAAAGATGCATCATTTAGATTAATACCAATAACACTAGATGAAGCTAAGGAGATGATCAAAGAAACTAAAGCATATAGAATGTTAAGAGGTATCAGAGGTGAACCACCATCAGACATAACATCAGTAGTAAATGTATTATTAAGATTGAATCAATTAGTACAAGACATACCTGAAATAGTAGAAATGGATATTAATCCACTCTTCGTATACGAGGAAGGTGGGGGTTGTATAGCCTTAGATGTTAAAATAATTATTTCTTAAGGTCGGTAAAAATGGTTAAATCACTATATATAACTGGAACTGGATTTTGTGGCAAAACAATAATTGTCTATGGATTAATAAAGAAATTCTTATCTGAAGGTCTTAAAGTATCTTACTTCAAACCAATATCGGTAGCTAGAAGAAGATTATCTACAGGTAAATTTGTAGACACTGATGTAGTAGCTCTTAGGGAAGTATTAAAGATCGATGAACCTGAGGATGTAATATCGCCAATGGTTATAACTGAAAGATACTTAGAACTAAGAGATAAAGCTGATGAAATTAAGAAGAAAATTGAGTTTTGTTATCAGAAAATAAGTAGTGGAAAGGATCTAGTTATTATCGAGAGCTATGATTATCCAGAAACTTTACTAAGTATTAATTGTTCGGTTCCTGAATTAGCTAAGACATTTGATTCAAAAATAATTTTAGTAACTTCATGTAAAAATGAAACTATCGATAAAGTTGTTGATAAGGTACTATTGTACAAATGTTTTATTGAAAAATATGGATGCGAACTAGACGGAGTTATTCTAAATGTAATACCATTACCATATCTTGAAAGAGTAAAAGGTTACATAGTACCCTTACTTGAAAATTCAGGTATTAGAGTCTTAGGCTTAATTACTGAAAAACCTAAGTTAATAGCACCAACTGTTAGAGATATTGTTGAAGCACTAAATGGTGAAGTTTTAGAAGGTGAGGAATATCTTGATAATATTGTTGAGGATATATTAATTGGTGCTATGAGTCCAGAAGCTGCCATTAGATGGTTTAGAAGAGTCAGTAATGCAGCCATAGTTACTGGTGGTGATAGAACCGACCTAATCATTCAAGCAATTGAAACAAAACCTAGCGCAATAATATTGACTGGTAATCTATATCCAACTATAGGTGCTCTCATAAGAGCTAGAGAAAAAGGAATACCAATAGTCTTAGTACCCTACGATACTTATACTACGATAGAAAAACTAAGAGAAGTACAGAGAATAGTAACACCAGAATCACTAAGAATAAAAGAAAAAGAAATCTTAGAAACAGTAGAAAAAGATATAAAATGGAAAGAAATTCTCGAAATATTAAAAAGCTGACTTAGTATTTTTCAACTATATAAAATCCAATATCTACTATGTTACTGCTCTATAGATTCTAGTATCCTTTACTTATAATGATTATTTTTACATATTGTTCTTCAGGATATGCCGTTCATCAAGTTTATTAGTAGTTGAACGAATATAAATTAGGGCTTATTATGTGTGAATCAGACGTGTATGTAAAGGAAGATGGAGAAGAAAAGCTTATTGTTAAAGAAATCATATCACTTATACCAAGAGAAAATGGTTTTATCCTTATTAACATATCTGGTAAAAAGTATGAAATACATAATGTTGTTATAGAATACATAGATTTTATTAATCATAAAGTTGTTCTTAGAAAAACAAAGTAAATCCGTAGCGCTATGGATTAATATTAGGGTTTCATAAAATGAAAATAGCTATTGTAGGAAAGGGAGGTGTAGGTAAAACAACTATAGCAGCATGCCTCGCTAGATTGCTTAGTAGAGATAAGTACAATGTTATAGCTGTTGATGCTGATCCTAGCTTGAATTTAGCAATAGCTTTAGGAATTCCTAGAGAAGTAGCTTATAAAACTCCTACCTTATTTGATGATGAAGAATTTATAAGATCAAGAACTCTTTTACCTGGTGGTTTATATATTATGAATCCAAAGGTGGATGATGTTATAGAGAGATTTGGTATTAAAGGACCTGATAATGTTATACTTATAAAATTTGGTGAAGTAAAAAGAGGTGGTACTAGATGTCTATGCCCAGAATACGCATTTCTACGAGCACTACTCTCTCATTTAATTCTCGGTAGAAAGGATGTTGTTATTCTTGATATGGTTGCAGGCCTGGAACATATGAGTAGAGGTGCTGCTAGAGGTATAGATCTCATGTTATGTGTTGTTGAACCAACCGTAAAAGCTATTGATGTTGCTCTACAGATACATAAATTATCTAAGGATATAAACATTAAGCGATTTGAATTCATAGCTAATAAAATTAGAAAAGAAAGTGATAATGAATTTATAAAAAAGTATATAAAGACGAATATATTTGAAGCTATTCCATATGATGAAGCCGTAGCAGAAGCTGATGCACTAGGTATTTCTTTACTAGATTATGCACCTAATTCTCCAGCTGTGAAAGCCATTGAAAGACTAAAGAATAAACTACTTAGTGTAATTAGACTAAGATAGAGAACTTTATTATGATATATTGATGACTATATACTCAAAATTATGTTTCATAACAAAAACTTATATTTCATCAACTATACTACGTAGGCAGGGAACACCCTTGAGTATTCCTTATAGAAACTTTAGATTAAAAGTTGATGAACTTAGATCTACTTTTGGTGAAGTTAAGGGTCTTGATATAAGTGTTGGCTATATTGTTGAGGAATGGGAAGAACCTCCAGGTCCTACACCATTTCCATCTATAGCTACATTAAGAGCTTGGGATCATATTCTTTTGAATAGATATAAGCCGTTATATTTACCTTACTGTGACTTATGCTGTTTATGTACTTATGGTAGATGTGATCTCTCAAGAGGTAAGAGAGGTTCTTGTGGAATTAGCTTATCTGAGCAACAATCTCGTCTAGTTACATTAGTGTGTGCTATTGGAGCATCTACACATGCAGGTCATGCTCGTGAGCTCCTTGAGAAACTTAAAGCTAAACTCGGAGAAGATATACCCATAGATCTTGGTGGTGAAGTATATGTTGAAATGCCTATAACAAGACTTGTTACAGGTGTTAAACCTAGAACCCTTAGAGATTTAGAGATTGTACTCGATTATGTTGAGAGGCAAATTGTACAAACACTAGCAAGTGTACATACAGGGCAAGAAGGCAGTTGGATTGACTACGAATCTAAAGTTCTTCATCTAGGTATGCTTGACCATGTAGCTATGGAAATTGCAGATGTAGTCCAAATAGTCTCTCTCAGCATGCCCAAAGCTGATCCAGAAGCTCCTTTAGTACACCTAGGTATAGGTGCCATAGATGTTACAAAACCTGTTATTTTAATCATAGGACATAATGTTCTTCCATCAGCAGCTATTGTAGATTATCTGGAGGAATTAGGTATTAGAGATAAAGTTGAGGTATGTGGCCTTTGTTGTACAGCACATGATATAACCAGATATGAGAAGAAACGTGCCAAGATTGTTGGCCCTATATCTTGGCAACTGAGATTCATCAGAACGGGCATTCCAGATGTAGTTGTAATAGATGAGCAATGTATTTATACGAATCTACTCGAAGAAATCAAGAAAATTAATGCTATTCTTATAGCTACAACAGATAAGGCTATGCGTGGTCTTCCAGATAGAACATATGCAGATCCTGATGCAGTAGTTGAGGAGCTAGTGAATGGAAAAATACCCGGTGCAGTTATTCTTGATGAAGAGCGAGCTGCAGAAGTAGCTGTGAAAACAGCACTTAAAATAGCTTCTACGAGAATGAAATACAAATGGAGTTTATTGAGTAAAGATCAGATAATTGAATATGCTAAAAAATGCTCTAGCTGTAGAAATTGTGAAAGAAATTGTCCGCAAAACCTTCCAATTTCTACAGCTATGACAATTGCTATGAAAGGGGATATATCAGCATTAGCAATGTTGTATGAAAAATGCTTCACTTGTAGAAGATGTGAATATGATTGTCCAAGAGATATACCCATTCTCTCTCTAATATTGGCATCTGCTAAGGAAACTATGGGCAAAGAGACTTATAAATGCAGAGTTGGTAGAGGAGCTATACAAGATACAGAGATTAGAGCTGTTGGTAGAGATATCGTATTAGGTACTATACCAGGTGTTGTAGCTTTTGTTGGATGCGCTAATTGGCCTGATGGAGCGCAAGATGTAGCTAAAATGGCTAGAGAATTCGCATCTAGAAGATACATTGTAGTTGCATCAGGTTGTTCTGCTATGGCCATAGCAATGTATAAGAATGAAGAAGGTCGAACACCCTATGAAGAATTCTCTGGAGCATTTGAAGCTGGAGGTATAGTTAATGTAGGTTCGTGTGTTGCTAATTCACATATAGCTGGAGCTGTGATAAAGATCGCAAACATTTTCGCAAAGCTACCTCTTAGGGCAAATTATGCTGAAATAGCAGATTATATCCTTAACAGAGTTGGAGCTGTAGGTGTTGCATGGGGTGCTATGAGCCAAAAAGCTGCAGCAATAGCTGCTGGATTCTGGCGACTTGGAGTACCTGTTATTGTTGGTCCACATGGTCTTAAGTATAGGAGAATGCTTCTTGGTGACAAAGATAAGGATGAGAACTGGCTTGTCTATGATGCCATGACAGGGGAAAGAATTTATGGAGGACCAGCACCAGAGCATCTATTCTATGCAGCTGAAACACTTGAAGAGGCCATGATCATGATACCAAAACTATGTATAAGACCTGCTGATACACCTCAGGGCAGAGCAATTAAGTTAACAAACTACATATCTTTATACAAAATGTTCTATGGTAGTGATAAGTTACCTCCAGATATTCACTTCTTTATTAGAACAGAAGCTGATATACCAATAACATACAAAGATGAAGTTATAACATATCTTAAAGAAGTCGAATGGAAAGAAAAACCTGTTACATCAAATCCAACGTTACTCAAGGAAATCATAGAGAAATATAGAATGAGGAGAAAAGGAATAAAGATATAGGTGATATTAATGGCTTTAGATTACTGGTTACGAGGAGATATACCTCCAGGCCCCTTAAAGGCTATTATACTAACGGACATTAAAAAAGTTGCAGAAATATTAAAGAGATATAAGAACTCCTCATTAATCTTACTCGGATCGCAAATAACAAAGTTTGAAGAAATCATCGGTGAAAAAGTAGTTGAGAAATTTACAGAAATAGCTAATGCTATTAATAGTGATATAATTACATCTGATTCAAGAACTATAAAGATATTAGATTCATTAGGATTTAGGAGGTACAAAATAATCTTTCCACTTGAAATGGTTCAAAAACTATTGAGAAACTCATTAAGGTATGAACCATTAGTGATTTTAGCTGGATTCAGATATGCTTACGGATGGCTACTTCTAAATAGCTTAAAACATTACAGGCCAAGCATACGTACATTATCACTAGATCCATATGCACAGCCTAACGCTACATGGACATTACCATCATTACCTCTTCAAATATGGATTAAGAATATATCTCGACTAATAGAAATACTTAAAGCTCCTAGTTAATACTTACAACAAAATGGGCTGTAACAGAATGACAGAAAGACTCACTTTAAATATTCTTACTCCAGTAGAAATCCCTGAGAATGTTAGTGTAAAGATGTTCAAAGCTCCTCCTCCACCACCTAAGGGTGCTTTTAGTGATATACCTGTTGATGTTGGTCCACAGTATGAGGGCCAAAGAGTTAGAGCAAAGGAGATGTACGTAGAGCTTGGAGGACCTAAAGTTAAACACAAATTTGAACTTTTTAGAATTAAAAAACTAGAAGAAATTGAAGATAGAGAGATAATTGTTGTAGGTCCAGATCTTAATGAGCTTAAGGAGGGTGAACGATATCCCTACGCAGTTATAATAGAAGCTGCCGGTAAAGGTCTTGAACCTGAAGCTGAGGGGGTTCTAGAGAGACGTATTCATGAATTCAGCAATTATATTCAAGGCTATATGCACCTAAATCAGAGATACGACATATGGCTTAGGGTGAGCAAGAGATCTTTCAAGAAGGGGTTAAACACCTTCAAATTAATTGGTACAGCTCTATACAGATTATTCAAATCCGCATTTCCTATAATAGAGAAGATGAGAATTATATTTATAACAGAGCCTAAAATTGTTGAAACACTCTATGATCAAGCACTGAAAGTTTATGAGGAAAGAGATAGAAGAGCACTGGGATTAAGAGATGAGGACGTTGATATGTTTTATGCTTGTAAGTTGTGTCAATCTTTTGCACCTACACATGTATGTATCATAACACCGGAGAGACCATCTGCTTGTGGTGCTATATCATGGTTAGATGCTAGAGTAGCTGCACAAATAGATCCTAAAGGACCTATACAGCCAGTACCCAAGGGCAAGGTCATTGATCCAATAGGGGGCGAGTATGAAAGTGTTAACGAGGTTGTTAAAAAACTTTCCAATGGTGCTGTAGAGAGAATACGGCTATATTCATTGTTTGAAGCTCCTCCAACGATTTGTGGGTGCTTCGAGATAGCTACATTCTATATACCTGAACTAGATGCTATAGGGCTTGTCCATAGAGGCTATACAGGTAATACACCAATAGGTCTGAGGTTTAGCCAGATAGCAGATGCTGTTGGCGGAGGTAAACAAGTACCTGGTTTTCAAGGCATAGGTATACTTTATTTAAGAAGCCGAAAGCTCTTCCAAGCTGATGGTGGATGGACACGTATAGTGTGGATGCCCTCAGAACTCAAAGAGAGAGTTCTAGATGCCATACCACAGGATCTAAGAGATAAGATTGCAACAGAAAAAGATACTTCAAATGTAGAGGAACTTAAGAAGTTCTTAATAGAGAAAGGACATCCAATAGTCAAGAGACTTATGGAGATGGAGAAAGAAGTCAAAGAAGTGGCACCTAAAGAGGTTGAGGAAGCTAAACCTGTAGAAGCCACAGCACAAACTACACAGATCCCGGTATCTCTAGCACCTCAGCCCCAACCCGGAGTAGCAGTATCTGGAGGAACAACAGTTCAAACTATTACAGTTCCTGGCCCTGGAGGTATTACTGTTACAGTAGCTATTCCTATGCCTACCCAGCAAAAAGGACCAAGCATTACTGTATCACTTAAGGGTGTGAAGATTAGGATAGAGAAGATGGTTCTCAAGAAGTCTGAAGGTGGGAAGAAGTGAATAAAGAGATAGAAAAGGATGAAAAGCAGGAAGCAAGAGCTAAAGAACAAGCAGTTGTACTTGGTTTATTGAGTAAAATAGTCGAAGTCCTTGATAAAGGCATTGTTGAGCTTTACAATGTTGAGCTTGAATTAGATGAGGTCACACTTCAAATCCCACAAACAGCTCTTGAGGCTCTTCCAGTTCCAACAGCAGTAGTTCCACAAAAACCAGCTGAGATAGCTAAACCCGGAGTACAAGCAGCTGTAGGAGTTGCTAAGGCTGTTGAGATCATAGGTAAAAAGATTGTAGAACTAGCTAAAATAGCCTTTGAAGAACCCAAGCTCAAGTTCACTGGTAAGGTTGTAGAGGTTAAGATGGGAGCTACTAGGAATGAAGGTGGTTCTAGGGATAAGGTTATAGTTCTTGGAGGACATACATGTCCTCCATACTATTATCTTGCTGGATATAAACCACCTCATCCACCAGCATTCGGTGGTGATACATTTGATATGAGAATAGGATTACCAAGAGCTGTTAAACGGGTATTTGGTGATGCCCTTGGTAATCCTGTTGAATGGGCTAAAATGTGGGTAGATAAATTCGGAGCTGAAGCAATAGATATTCACCTTGTAAGCACGGATCCATCAATAAAAGATGCTTCTCCTGAAGAAGCTGTAAAGGTTGTTGATTCCCTTCTTCAAGCTGTAAAAGTACCTATAGTTGCTGGTGGTAGTGGTGATCCTGAGAAAGATGTACTTGTGTTCCGTAAAATAGTTGAAGCTTTTCCTAGTGAAGGTCTTGTAATGAATAGCCTTAACTTAGACATGAAGCTTGAAGATATATGCCCATATATAGGTAAGACAAATACCGCTGTGATAAACTTCTCACCTATGGATATAGATAAAGCCGAGGAGATAAATAGAAAGTCATATGAATGGATTCCTAGAGAGAGAATAATACTTGATCTAAATATAGGTGGTATAGGCTATGGTACTGAGTACGGTTTTACAACTATGGAAAGAGCAAGATTATCCGCGTTAATAGGTAACGAGCTTCTACAGCACCCATTCAATGTTGGTGCTGCAAATGCATGGGGTGCTAGAGAAGCTTGGATAGCTATGGATCCCTACTGGGGTCCAAAGGAGATCAGAGGTCCCTTATGGGAAACATTAACATGCATAATATGTTTGTTAGCAGGAGCAGACTACTTCATGATCTTACATCCATTGACGATCAAAGTGCTAAAAGCATTGAGGGAATACCTATTCTCAGAGCCAAAGCCTAAAGACCCTGAAAAGGCACTTAATTGGTTATCTGCAAAAATACCGGTGATATAAATGCCATGGCGGCCGCCTGATCCTATACGAGTATACCAGTTACTTCCTAAAACAAACTGTGGTAAATGTGGAGAACCAAATTGTATGGCTTTTGCTGTTAAAATTGTGAATTTTGAAACACAACTAGAGCAATGCACACCGCTAGTTGAGGACCCAAACTATAAGCAGAACTACGAGAGATTGAAGTCCTTAATAAGCCCACCAGTAAAGGAGATAGTGCTGAAGAGCCCTAAGAAAACCGTGAAGATTGGTGGCGAATATGTCCTATACAGACATGAGCTAAGATATATGAATCCGACGGCAATAGCTATCGATGTTGATGATTCTATGGATAAGGACACTCTTATTAAACGCTTACAGATGATAGAGAGGTTCGAGTATGACTACGTTGGTCAAAAGCTCAAACTTGATTTGATAGCCATTAGATCTACAACAAATGATCCTAAACAATTCGCTAAGACCGTTCAAATAGTTATAGAAAATACTCATTACCCCTTAATCCTATGCTCCTTAAAGTCAACCGTAATAGAGGCAGGACTAAATGTGCTACCCCTAGAATACAGGCCTATGATCTATGCAGCAACAAAGGATAACTGGAGGGAGATGGCGGAGCTTGCAAAGAGGTATGAAGCCCCACTAGCTATTACAAGCCCCGGCGACCTCAGTACATTGGTATCCTTAGCCAAAACTCTTGGAGAGGATATAGGTATAACTGATTTAGCCTTAGATCCAGGGACTTTTACGGATCCAGGAGGACTAGCATATACTGTCAAGGCATATACATGGCTAAGATACAAAGCTACTTATGACCTATGGAGATATAGTGGATACCCTCTTATAGGAACACCCATATCAGCTTGGTCTTCAGTCGAAGGAGAGATCATGGATAAGATGTGGTGGGAAGCTATTCTAGCAACGATTCTAATGACTAGGTATGCTGATTTGCTAATTATACATTCTATTGACGGCTGGGTTTTATTACCGCTAGTCATGTGGAGATTCCAGCTATATACAGATCCAAGAAAGCCCGTAGCTGTACCTTCTGGTCTTAGAGAAATCGGTAGTCCAGATGAGATGTCACCAGTTCTAGTAACATCAAACTATGCTCTCACATATAGCCTTGTTTCAAGCGATGTTGAAAAAGCTAAGGTAAATGCATGGCTAATCGTCATAGACACAGAAGGTCTAGCCGTAGATGTATCAGTGGCAGCGAAAAAGTTTACTGGAGACAAAATTTCTGAGATCATGAAGTCACATAATCTTGATCAAAAGGTTAAACATAGGATATTAATCATACCCGGTAAAGCAGCACGAGCATCCGGAGATATAGAAGACTCTACAGGGTGGAGAGTTATAGTAGGACCTATGGACTCAAGTGGAATAGGTAAATTCCTTGAGAAAGTATGGACTCCTGACAAAATTAAAGAGATCATGAGCCAGTAATTTATTGATCCACTCCACACATGTATTTTCCATTTAAACGGTGATAAGATAGATGAAGAATAAGGAACTGGTTAAAGTAGTTTTCCCTCAATATAATGTAGAGATAGAAGTTCCAAAGGGTACTTCTATTCTAGAAGCAGCACAGAGGGCTGGAATAGGTATTAGAAGTGTCTGTGGTGGTAAAGGTTATTGTGGCAAATGCAAAGTTCTTGTGCATGGAGCTATAGAACATAAGCTAGTAGATAAATCACTGTTATCAAAAGAAGATATTGCAAGAGGATACGTATTAGCATGTTTAGCTAAGGTCCTAAGCAACGTAGAGGTCTTTATACCGCCGGAAACTGCTCTAGGCAAAGCGAAGTTATTAACCCACGTCCTATTACCTAAAATTACACCTAAACCCTGTATTACAAAGCTTTACATAAATGATTACTTAGACCTAGTCAAAGTCTTGACTTTCTATAGAATTGACGATTACTTAAAGCATAAAATAGAGTCCGGTATTGAGAAGGGGAAGAGGAGTATAGCCGTAGTAAATTCACTAAGTAATAAAGTTATTGATGTTAGAGAAAATGAGAATCTCTATGGTATTGCTGTAGATATAGGTACAACAAAGATTGTTGTTGCCCTTGTCAATGTCGCTACAGGCGAGATTATTGATGTGGAATCTGAATTCAATAAGCAAATTATGTATGGAGAAGATCTAGTCTCCAGAATCTCATACACTGTAGATAAAAAAGATGGTTTGAAAGAACTACAAAAAGTCGCCATAGACATAATCAATGACCTACTCAGCAAACTCTGTAAAAAACATGGTATAAATAATTATGAGATATATGAAGCTAGCATAGCAGGCAATACAGTTATGACGTATCTTTTCGTTGGTCTAGATCCATATCCACTGATACGATCATTTAGGATACCGGTTAAGGTACAGCCTACACCATACATATTAAATGCTAAGGACATTGGATTAAACATAAATGAGAATGCGAATGTATTTGTTCTTCCTTGTAGTGGTAGATTCTTAGGTGGAGATGTAATAGGAGATATACTCACAGCTGGAGTTAATTTTTCTGAAGATCCAGCACTACTGATTGATATAGGTACGAATACTGAAGTTGTTATAGGGTGTAAGCACTGGTTTATGGGGACAACAGCTCCAGCTGGGCCAGCTTTTGAAGGCTGGGGTCTAAAATGTGGTGTAAGAGCTATTCTAGGAGCTATAGAGAGTGTAAAAATAGATTCTAAAACACTTGAAGCACGTTATAGCACTATAGGCAATGCTAAACCAATAGGGATATGTGGTTCAGGATATATAGATTTGCTTGCACAATTATTTATCAATGGTATTATAGATAGACAGGGTAAGTTCTATAGACATATTGAATCGCCCTACATTAGGAAAGGAGCTGAAGGATACGAATATGTTGTAGTCCCAGCTGATGAATCTGCTACAGGTAAAGATATAGTGATTACAGAAAAAGACATCTATAATCTGATAGATGCTAAATCATCTGTATGTGCTGCTGTATCCATTATATTGAAGAAGATGTATTTGAGTGTTGAGGATGTTAAGAAGATTTTCATATGTGGCGCATTTGGAAGGTATCTAGATATAAACAGTGCTATGGCTATAGGCATGATACCGGAGTTCCCGAATGCTGAGATAGTGTACATAGGTAATGGTTCACTAGGTGGTGCCTATCTAGCACTAATATCTAAAATATATAGACAGGAAGCTGAGAGAGTTGCAAGAAATATGGCTACAATAGAGCTTATGTTAGATCCGAACTTCATGGAGGAGTATGAGGCAGGGTTCATATTACCTGGGAAGCCTGAGCTATTTCCATCATGGTGGAAGGCGAGTAGAGAGATAAAGCCTTGGAAGACATCATAATTAGCGCGAAGTAAATTGCTTATTAAGTTTCATAAAACAGTTTACTAGTGGTTACCTTGAGAAGACCGTTTATAGCATCAATATCTGGGAAAGGTGGTGTTGGTAAAACTACTCTAACGGCCCTCTTACTTAAAGTACTAATTGAAAATTCATCAGAAGAACCCATACTTGTTGTCGATGCTGACCCAGCTACAAATCTTCCAGAGGTTCTAGGAATTACAGTACATAGAACTATTGGTGATATTGTCGAAGAATTTAGAAGGAAGATAAGTAGTATAGAGAGTATAGGTTTTGAGAAGTCAGCATTATTACAATACTGGATTATACGCGACTGCCTCCTTGAAACAACATACTTTGATTTCTTAGCTATGGGCCGTGGAGAAGGAGAAGGTTGTTATTGCTATGTAAACTCCATTTTAACAAAAATTCTAGTTGATTTAATAAAGAACTACACCGTTGTGTTGATGGATATGGAAGCAGGGCTTGAACACTTGAATAGACGTGTAGATAGATATGTAAATACGATGATAATCATCGTAGATCCATCGATCATGAGCCTCAAAACAGCTGAGAGAATAAAGACTATAGCTGAAGAAGTAAAGATCAATCCAGAGAAAAAGTATATTGTAGGCAACAGAATTCCTCAATCAATGTATAGAACTCTAGTTGAATGGAGTGAAAGAATAGGGTATGAAGTAGCCGGCGTAATTCCCGAAGACGAACTCATTATGGAGTACAACTTAACTGGTAAGTCGCTTCTTACTTTACCTCCAAATAGCATAGCTATTGAAGCCGTAAGGAATATAGCTAAAAACATAGGGCTCGTTGACTAGATCTTTGTTAAAAGTTAAGCCATGTGCGATGCAAAATATTCTCTTGATGATTCTAAATATATGACTACAAGTAGTGGTGTAGTAGTATTACCCCATATACCTGGTAATTAAGGAGCTAATCAAGCATTATCTATGAAAGTTAAAGTGATGGCGTGAATAACTATTGGTTCAATAGCCCTGTAAGTTGAAATATGAGTTTAAATGGAAGGAAACACTGTTTGAAGAATGCATTGGCTATTATCATAGTGGGGTTAAGGCTAAACTGGCTATATCATATATATACGCAGTTATAGCTTCATAGACTGCATATATCTCAGCTAGTAAGTATGGTAAAGTTATGGGTCTTTCATGAACAACGTTTTTTCTCTTTGCAAGTTTATCGAGAAGTTCATTACATTGAACCATAATTTCGTAAAGTTCTACAACATCAAAACCTGTACTTAGAGCTTTCCTTATTACCTCTTGGTATAGCGTATCAAGAATCCTTACACAGTTCTTTAGATTATTCAAATTGTTTACATCAATATTGAATCCTCTACAGAGAATTTCAAGTACTATACTTGCTCCATGCTTAGCTTCATCACCTATTTCTTCAATAACTTTAGCCACTATTCTGAAATCAGTAAGTCTCAGTATGTTTTCCTTCAAAGCACTGGAGGTCAATTGCTTTCGAATAGTTCTAACTGTATAGAAATACAATCTGTTCAGGTTATCATCTCGGAAGCGTATTGAATTCACTAAAGATAAATCCTGTGATAGCAGTGCTTCGGCAACATCAAGATACATAGACCTAGCGATCTTGCTCATGTTTCTAATCAATTCCTTAACATCACCATGAATCGAGGAGAACACTTGTAGTGTAATTGCATTCTCTTCTTCGCTCATAACCTCAAGTCCTAGTAATGTGTTACGAGCTCTTTCTATGGATTCTCTAATGGTTCTCTCCATAGCTTTATTAAATCTAAGCTCAATAATATCAATACCCTGGAGATAAGCTGCTATAAGTGTATTGTAAATACCTCGAGGATCACTTACTGTGA
>Ga0180301_10002259_pt1 | contig 15103 bp, 17 predicted proteins | sample GuaBasSediGuay16_FD_121797 | JGI IMG/M metagenome (GOLD analysis project Ga0180301, IMG submission 121797) | Subseafloor sediment microbial communities from Guaymas Basin, Gulf of California, Mexico - Guay16, Core 4569-2, 12-15 cm | ecosystem: Environmental > Aquatic > Marine > Hydrothermal...
AACATAAGCTTCAACAAGTTTTTGGTTGTTTAAATAAAAGCCTTGGATAACAATGTCTCTAAAGAATTTTTCTTTACTGTCTTCCGGGTCACCTGGAAAACCCATTTCATGTAAACTTTTACCATCTAACGCAAGGTCAGCGCCAGCTAAAGGAGTTACACCACTTCTTGCAGGGCGGCCTTTTGAAACAAGAATTGTTTTTACACCACGATTACTGGCTTCTATGGCTGCTCTTAAACCAGCTCCACCACCACCAACAACCAGAACATCAGCTTTAAAAGTTTTAAAACTCAAATTTTTAGACCTCCTCTTAACCTTAAAAGCAACCTACAAAATTTTAATCTTTCTATGTGGAAACTTTAGGTCAAAAATTTTAGTGCTGTTAAAGCATAAACCTTAGCTGAAGCCACTAAATGGTCTACAACTACATACTCGTCTGGAGTATGAGCTTTTTCCATGGTTCCAGGTCCATAAATAACCGTGGGCATAACTTTGTTAAGAAAACGCATGTCAGTTACACCGGTAAGTCCAGTTACCGTTGGAAGTTTACCTAAAACTTCTTTGATGGATTCTTTAAGAAAAAGACAAACTTTTTCATTTGGGGAAGTATAAGCTGCTTCAGCTCTAAGAAGAATTTCTGTTTCAACCTTAAGTTCTGGGTCTTCCTTTTTTAAACTTTCAATTGTTGTAAGGATTTCTTTTTCCACTTCTTCAAGAGTTTCTTCAGGTATAAACCTTCGGTCTAAAGTAAAACTACATCTATCAGGAACTATGTTTATCTTAATCCCACCCTGAATAACTCCTCCAATGTTTATGGTTGGGGTTTTAGAAATTTCTTCCATGGGAACGTTTGTAATCCTATGCTTAAATTTTTCTTTAAGCTTTTGAAGTTCAACGATTATTTTTGCAGCTTTTTCCACAGAATTTACTCCAAGATGGGGTATACTTGCATGAGCAGCTTTACCCAAAGTTGCGATTTTCATCCATAAAGTTCCCTTATGAGCTACACATATTTTTTCAATTCCCGAAGGTTCACCGAGGATAGCTCCATCCCCCCTTAACAAATTATTTTCAACAAGATAACCCACACCAGTAAGTCCACCAGTCTCTTCATCCGGTGTTACTGAAACCACCAAGCTACCTTTTAGGTCTACACCAGAATCTTTTATCGCCTTAACCGCAATAACCATTGCAGCTAGAGCACCCTTCATATCAGAAGAACCCCTACCATACAACCGTCCATCCACAAATCTTGGGTTAAAAGGTTCAACGGTCCAACCTTCCGCTGCAGGAACAACATCATAATGACCGCTAAGATGAAAAACAGGTTTAGAGAGAGAACCCTTAAACGTACCAATTACGTTTATTCTGGGTAGTTCTAAGTTTAACTCCTTCAGTTTTTGTTTAGGAACCTTAACCATTTCTACTTCTAAACCAGCTTCATCCATTTTTTTGGCTAAAAGTTCACATATTTCCGGATAATTTTCACCAGGAGGGTTTACTGTTGGTATACGGATAAGGTCTGATGTAAAATCAACAATCTCCTTATACATGTTTTCTATACGGGTGGATATTTTTCTAAAACTCAACTTTTTAACCTACTTACTTTTAGGGTGGTCTATTAAGGAAATGAAGGAACATCCAACTAGATAAAAATTTAACAAAACAGGTTTATGGAGATAAAGCTTCTTTTTTGATAGTTTTTGTTGAAACAAACATTTAAGATGTTATGGCAAACTAACTAAGTTAAGAAGAAGCTTTGTAAGAAGAACTAGGTAACTTAAATTTGGTAGGGTAGCCCTTGAACGTCTACATGTTTAGAGTAGAAAACCCTGAAAACCTTGATGAGGTTGTTAGAAATGCTCTTGAAAGTTTAAACTGGAAACGTTTTATAGAGAAAGATGATAAAGTTTTGGTTAAACCGAACTTTCTTGTAAGTCCAAAGGTTGGGGTTACAACTTCCCTAGATTTAGTTAGAAGTTTGGTTGGCATTTTGAAGGAAAGAACTTCAAATGTATTTGTTGGTGAAACAGAATCCATAGGTAAGAACCTTGATAAAATTATTGAAGAAGTTGACTTGGGTTGTGAATTTGTTAACTTAAGTAAAGATAAAACTGTTGTTGTCAAAGGCGAGTATGGTGTTTATAGGCTTCCAGAATTAGCTTTAAATTCAAAACTTGTAAATGTTCCTATTCTAAAGACACATGCCCTCACAAAAGTTACCTTAGGTGTGAAAAATCTTTTTGGTTTAATTCAAGATAAAGATAAAAGAAGTTACCATTGGAAGATAGAAGGAATTTTACTTGACCTTTACAGAATTTTTAAGCCAAAACTAAACATTTTAGATGCTGTCTACTCGATGGATGGTTATGGTCCAGTGAGTGGTAGAGTTAGACCTACCTTCTTTCTTGTAGCTTCAAACGATGCTTTAACTTTGGACTTAGCCACATGTAGGTTTGTTGGTTTAGACCCAACTACCGTAGACCATCTAAAGATGATTATGGAACATGAAAAAAACGTTGAGTATAGGTTGGTGGGAGACCTAAAATTTGGGTGGGATTTTAAGGTTCCGGATACAAGGTGGGAAAAGAAGCTTGCATTCTTCCAACACTACTGGTTTACAAGGATTTTAGCAAACCGGTTTACACTAAAAATCATGAAAAAACTGTTAGGTTTGGACCGTAAAAAATGATATGTAGGAAAAAAAATATAGACTTTTTTAATTATGGTAGTTTTAAATGGGCAGTCCAGATGAGACTGTAGTTTGTGTTATTCCAACTTATAATGAAAAACAAAATTTGAAAACGTTAATTCCAAGTCTTCAAGAAATATTTAGAAAAAATAAGTTGAATGGAGTTATACTTGTTGTGGATGACCATTCACCTGATGGTACAGGTCAACTTGTAAAAGAATTTTCAAAAAGATATGGTAATGTTTACTTGGTCTCTCAACCTAAAAGAATGGGTTTGGGTTTAGCTTATAAAACTGGTTTTACCTATGCTCTGGAAAAACTAAACGGTAAAGTAATCATCCAAATGGATGGAGACTGTTCCCATAACCCTACCTACATGAGTAATTTTCTGGAAAAGATAAATGAAGGTTACGATGTTATTGTTGGTTGTAGATATATTGAAGGTGGAGGCATCATAGGTTGGAGTTTAAGAAGAAAGCTTATCAGTAGATTGGCAAACAACATTGCAAGGTTGTTAACTGGTATTAAACTAAACGACCTAACTAGTGGTTACAGAGCTTTTACGAATCAAGCTTTGAAAAAAATCAACCCCAACAAGCTGAACTCAAAAGGGTTTGATTTTCAAATGGAAGTTTTATTTATGGCAAAAAAATCTGGATTAAAAATAGCGGAAGTGCCGCTTGTTTTTGTAAACCGTAGAAAAGGAAAATCAAAACTAACTTTTGAAGAAATATTAAAATTTTCTTTAACATGTCTACGGTTATCTGTTCAAAGAATCTCACAACGACAGTTTTTAAGAAAAGAAATACCGAAAACATAATTAACGTTTTTTGATAAGTCTCGATCAGAGGTCTTTATCATGGAGCTTAAAGTGGGTAAAGCTAAGGTTTGTTTGGTAAAGGGGGATATCACCGAACAGACAACCGATGCAATCGTAAACGCTGCAAACCCAAGTTTGATGGGAGGCGGTGGAGTAGATGGAGCCATCCATAGGAAAGGTGGATCAAAAATTCTGGAAGAATGTAAAAGGATACGTAAAACTGAGTGGCCTGATGGTTTACCGACAGGAAAAGCTGTAATTACTTCAGGGGGGAACCTAAAAGCTAAGTATGTTATTCATACGGTTAGACCCATATGGCGTGGAGGAAACCAAGGAGAACCTGACCTGTTAACAGAAGCTTACCTAAATTCGTTAAAGTTGGCTGTATCTAAAGGTTTGAAAACCATAGCATTTCCATCGATCAGTACAGGAGCCTACGGTTATCCCATTGAAAAAGCATGTAAAATTGCATTAAAAACTGTGAAAGAATTCTTAGAAAAAGAAGATAAACTAGATGAAGTAGTTTTTGTTTTATTTACTCAATCTGACTTAGAGACCTATGAAAAAGCCGCAAAAGAAATTTTCAACATCCAATAAGTGTGGCAAGGTTACAAAAACTTAAATTTTTAACTTTTAGTTTTAAAACTAAAAAGTTTGAAGGTTTTTGAAGTTAACTCGTTAACAGGAAAAGTGATGCGAGGGTAAAGTATAGAGTTAGTCCAGTTATATCGGCTATCGTTGTGATTAATGGTGCTGAAATTGTTGCTGGGTCGATTTTTATTTTTGCCGCTAAAATTGGAAGTAAACCTCCGATTATACTTGCAACAAAAACTATCGCTATTATCGCCACAGAAAGTATGATAGGTACTTCAATGTTTTTGGATATTAGAAAACCAAGAACGAAAACTATAGGAGAAAGAATTAAACCAAGACAAAGAGAAACAACAGACTCCTTGATAGTTATCTTTAAAACATCATAAACTGTAACATCCCCGGTTGCTAGACTTCTTATGATAAAAGATGCGGATTGAGAACCAACGTTTCCACCAACATCATCAAGTAATGGTATAAAGAAGGATAAAGCAACTATTGCTGAAATAACAGATTCAAAATTACTCAGAATGTTAACCGTTATTGCTTCAAGCAGGCAAAGAATTATAAGCCATACAGCCCTCTTCTTAACAAGCTCAGATATTCTGGCTGTAAGGTATGGAGACTTAACAGTTTCTACGTAACCTCCAAACCTTTTTAGTTTTTCATCACTTTCTTCAACAACTACATCCACAACGTCATCAATTGTTACAGCTCCCAAAAGTTTCCCCTTATCATCAACTACTGGTAATTCTAGAAGGTCGTATCTAGCCATTATCCTCGCAACTTCTTCTTGGTCTAGTAGGGGGTGTACAGTTATCGTTGGTTTACGTACTACTTCACCAATTTTCTTATCTCTAGAGGTTACAAGTAAATCTCTAACACTGATGATCCCAACCAGTTTTTCCTGTGAATCAACAACATAGATGTTATGGTTTGTATCGTATCCCCCAAACTTTGTTTCAACATTATATTCATCAACAACTCTTCTAACCGAAGTATCTACATGGAAAATGGGTATTCGGTTTGTCATCAATCCACCAGCAGTGTCTGGAGGATAAGCTAAAAGAGGTTTAACTTCTTCCTTCTTCCACTCGGGTAATTCTTCGAGTAAACTTTTCCGTTGGGCAATAGGAAGCTTACCGATCAAGTCTGAGAGTTCATCGGAAGGTAACTCTGAAAGTATCTTAACAAATCTACTTCTGTTCATACTGGTAGCTAATTCTTTTGTTGTTTCTGCTGGAAGTTTAGCTATAAATTCCTTTATAACATCGTCAGGTAAGAGGAGGATTAACTGTAAACTTTCATCTTTGGATAAACGTTCAATTATTAGGGGAAAATCTTTAGGTTTAATTTTCTTAAGTAAACTTTTGACAGCCATTCTTTCTCTTCTAACAAACTTTACAGCTTCATCCATAATTTTGGCCAAATCTTCACCGGACAACCTTAAAACATCTCCCAAACAAGTTGTTAACATCTCCTTGGTTAAAGGTAACTTTCTTATAGGTTTTTTCATGATAAGGTTGTATTTGAAAAAAAATGATTCTTCAAAAAGAGTTAAAAAAGATGTCAAAAAGCAAAATCTTGGAAGTTTTTAAACTTTTCAACAAAAACTGGTGGGTTGTAGATGGGCTATGGTTTTCAGTTGTAGAAGAAGAATTTGGTTTAGAAACTGTACAAAAAGTAAACCTTAAGGTTTCCGAAAGAATGGCCCCGGTCCTGGCTAAAAACATAACAGAGTTTTTGGGTTTAAGGAAAGATAAAATTTCAGACTTAACTAAAGCCTTAAAATTTTTACCATGGCTAACCATCCAAAAAACTCAAATTAAGGTTTTGAACAAAAACGAAGCTCTTTTTAGTGTTATTGAATGTATACCACAAAAAACAAGAATTAAAAAGGGTTTAAAGGAATTCCCATGTATAGACTTAGGATTAACATTCTTTACAAGGTTTGCCCAAACAATAAATCAAAAGGTAAAAGTTGAATGTGTTACATGTCCACCTAAACCACATCCAAAAAATCTATGGTGTCAATGGAGATTTAAGTTAGAAAAATGTTAAGCTTCTTTTTCTAAGTCTTCCAAGCATTTTAAAAGTTTTCTAAGTTGATTTAACTTTTTCAATTTTTCAACCCTTGGCACATAGGGGACAGAAAGAGGGTCTTCTTCAACCTTGTCAATTATCTTTAAAACATCATCTAAAGACAATTGCTTTTGACTTATCTCTCCTTTTATAACTTCAAAAATTTGTCTTAAACTGATGTCCTGTTCACTAAGATAATCGATCAAAAAGCTTCTAACAAGTCTAACATCGGGTGAAAACATTTTTCCTAAAATTTTTTTGGGAGTTTTTAGCCTATTAGGATAACTGTCTAGTTTAATTTAGTGTTAACTTTAAAATTCTAAAAAGAAGGGAGAAAAACGTTAAAGTGTACTTAATGCTGAAAAAAGACTTAAGTTAATAAGGAAAAAACGAGCTATTTAAAGTATGGAAACCTGTAAAATTGTTTCTTATTTAGGGATAGAAGCTGAACGTCTTGGTAGACCTGGTTGTCAAGGTGCAAAAGCTAGACGTTTAATATCAGAAGAAGATGGTTCAAAAAATTTTCATGCACGAATAATAGAAATTTTACCTTCAGGAATGATACCTCCACATAAACATGACCATGAACATTGTGCCTTTATTTTGGAAGGAAAATGTATTATTGTTTGTGGAGGAAAAGAAAAAACAGCAGAAACAGGTTCTGTTGTTTTTATACCTTCAGATGTTATACATTCTTGGCATAACAAGACAAATAAGGTTACAGTCTTTTTTCTTGTAGATGTCTTTCCCAGTCTAAGCTAACTTTCCAACATAACTTACTTTTTTGAAACAGTTGTTTAAGAGGAATTTACTTGACATCTGAGAAGGTTTTGTTTTCTTGGAGTGGTGGTAAGGAAAGTGCTCTTTCACTTTACAAGATTCTGGAGAGTGGAAAGTATGAAGTTTTAGCTTTACTGGTCACCGTTACAGAAGATTATGGTAGGGTTAGTATGCATGGTGTACGTTTTCCCCTAATCAAAAAGCAAGCAGAAGCTATGGGTTTAAACCTTGAAAAAGTAGCTATTTCAAAAGATTCTTCCAATGAAGAATATGAAGCCAAAATGAGGGATTTACTTACCAAATACCGAAGAATGGGGGTTTCTTCCGTGGTTTTTGGAGATGTGTACCTAGAAGATGTAAGGAAACGTAGAGAAAACAATCTTTCAAAAGTGGGGATAAAGGGGATTTTTCCTTTGTGGAAGGAAGACACTAAGAAGCTTGCTCAAGAGTTTATCAAGTTGGGTTTTAAGGCAATTGTTACATGTGTGGACTCAAGAATTCTTAACAAAAGTTTTGTTGGAAAACAGTTTAACGAACATTTTTTAGCTAAACTTCCTTCAAATGTTGACCCCTGTGGGGAGAATGGAGAATTTCATTCTTTTGTGTTTGATGGCCCGATATTTAAGAAAAAAGTCGAATATAGAGTTGGAGAAACTGTTCTAAGGGATTCCTTCTATTTTTGTGATTTACTACCTGTCTAGTTTTCCATAAAGGTTGATTTAAAGCTAAAAATGAAGCTTATTTCTATTAGTGGGGAGGTGAGCTAAAAAATGAAAATTGTATACCATGAAAAGTTTAAAGAAGTTTATTCAGGTGACCCGGCCGCCAGTCCTGGAAGAATTGAATGTATTCTTAAGGAACTTAAAAATGGTTATGAGTTTGCCAAACCTGAACCAGCAACCGAAGAAGACCTTAAACTTATTCATACGGAAACTCACATAGGATACGTTAAAAGGATCGGAGTGTATGAAATAGCTGTTTTAGCTGTTGGGGGAGCCTTAAAAGCGGGAGAGATTGCTGTTAAGGATGAACCAGCGTTTGGTTTAATTAGACCACCAGGTCATCATGCAAGTCCAGACCATTGTTGGGGTTTCTGTTTTTTCAACAACATAGCCATAACGGTGGAAAAACTTAGGAAACTTGGAAAGGTTAATCGTGTTCTTATAGTTGATTTTGATTTACACTATGGGGATGGAACTGAGAATGCTTTTAGAGGGAAATCTAACGTAATCTATTATCATCTACCAAGAATTAACTCTCTGGAAGAACTTGAAAGAATGTTGGGTGAAACAAAAGGTTACGATTTGGTTGCTGTTTCAGCAGGATTTGATAGACATGTTGAAGATTGGGGAGGAATGTTAACAACACAAGATTATACTCAGATAGGCGAGGTCATAAAAAGGTTTAGTGAAGAAGTTTGTAAAGGAAAAAGGTTTGCTGTTCTTGAAGGCGGATACAACCATAGGGTTTTAGGAAAAAATGTAAAAGCATTCTTAGAAGGATTTGAGTAAATTTAAATTTCAAGTAATTCTCCAACATTTCTTTTTAAATCTTCAACGATTTCGCTACTTCGTGAAGGTACTATTTTAATCTCCTTGACGGGTTTTAGTAAATGTTGAATTTGACTTGTTGTTATTTCCACATCTATCCTTAGTTGGGATGTTAGCTTGACTGTTGTTAAGTACCTGTTTGGGTCGTAGAGACGTATAAACCAAGGTTCAACACCTAAAACAATTTTAAGGTTTTCGATTTTATCCCAAGGAAGTGCAACATTACCGTAACTTTCTACAACAACAAATTCATGGTTACGTTGGATTTTTTCGTAAGCTAATCTAATGGCTTCATCATAGTATTTTTTAACAACCTTATTTAGGTCACCTAAACTGTATATGTTAATGATTTCTTCTGCATTGTCAAACAGTTTTGTTAACAATTTTTCACATTCAGTGTTTTGGTTAAGTAGAGGTTTGTTCACCGTAATTAAATGTTTCATGTTGTTTTCTTGTACGGTTATTCTATCTACAAGGAAGGTTGGTAGTTTGTTTATGTATGGGTATGGAAAAGTTTCAATCCATAATCTATGGATGGGGCTGATTATTTCTTCTGGAAAGTTTGTTTCGGAAGCTTTTCTTAAGAGTTTTGCATCTTTCCCGTAAAGTCTACCTTGTGAAAGTGCTTCATGGACAATGTCGTAGTCGTACCATAGACTGTTTCCAGCTTTGGGTTTAAAACCACAAACATTGATGTTTTGTTCTTTTAGGTACCGTAAAATTGCTTGAGCAACCATAGTTTTACCAGCATCTTTTTCCCTGAAGCCAACGATTAGAAGACTGTTCATAGCCTAAAAAGTCGTGAACCTTTTTTCAAAAGTTTAGAGAAAAATAGGATACTTAAAGTTTTATGATAAGGCTGGTGGAAGAAATTTTTCCAAATCTCTCACATATTTTACTGTAAAAAATGAGCTTCCACAGTTTGGACAGGGGTTATCTCTTGTAGCCCTATCAAGTATTTGACCACATTTTACACAAAAACAGATTGGTTTAAGTTTTTTCTCCAACTTTTCTCCTAGCCAAAAAAAGGGTTAAAGATTTTATAAGGTTTTCTTACCCATCCGATAAGGTTTTTTGGAGACATTCAATAGACATTATGATGAAAAAATCAAATCCAAAGGTTGTTGTTTGTAAAGGTGAAGACCCTTATCGGATGGTTTGGAAAGGCTTAGAGTTTTTTAAGAAACCATCTACGAAGACTGTTGTTTTAAAACCAAATTTAATTAACAGTGAAAATCCACCTACAACAACACCTTCAGACATAATTGAAGCTTTAACAACCTACTACAAAAAAATGGGTTATGAAGTAGTCATCGGTGAAGGCTCAGGTTGGTTTGAAACTAAACATGCATTTGAAGTATTAGGTTACACAAGAATTTCTGAGAAATATGGAGTAAGACTTGTGGACTTTAACAATGACAATTATGAAGTAAAAGAAAACCCGGAAGCCTTTGTACTTAAAAAGTTTGAAGTCCCCTTAACGTTAAAAGATCCCTACGTAGTTTCTGTTCCGGTTCTTAAAGAACATTCCATAACAACAGTGACACTTTCCCTTAAAAATATGTTGGGAGCAACGTTAGGTGAAAAAGGTAGAGTAGCAAGAAAAGGAAGATTTCACCGGTATGGTGTTGATGAAAGCATAGTTGATGTAAACCTTTATGTTAAACCAAACTTTGCGATAATAGATGGTAGAACAGCTGGACTTGGTAGTGAACTTAAATCAAAACCAAAAAAGCTTAACCTGATGATCTTTTCAGAAGATTTGGTGGCTGCTGATGTTGTTGGAGCAAAATATCTTGGTCATAATCCATCTAAGATAAGACATCTTAAACTTGCTCAGGAAAAGGGGTTAGGTACAGCAGACTTACAACAAATAGACCTTGTAGAAGTTGAAACATGAAATATCAAAGATTCTTAACTCCAAATTTTAAGCCGTACAACCCATTAGAGTTGGCTAAAGAAACTGAGAAAATCGTAACTAGGTCTGGACCTGAAGGTGTTGAAAGAAAGTATACTGGAGTTTACTCTGCTCCGGTTTATAGGGGTGTGGCAACGGGTTATGCTGTTGGTTGTTGTTTACGTTGTATCTATTGTTGGAGTAATTGGTCAAGAGATTTTCCGGAAATTTTTGGTAAATTTTATTCTCCTAAACAAGTTGCTTTGATGCTTCAAAAAGCAGCAAAAGAAGGTATTACGGCTTCAGGCTGGGAAGCTTTTAGACATCTTAGGGTGTATAAACTAAGACTTTCTGGTTGTGAACCAACCATTGGAAGGGAACATCTATTTTCGGTTTTAAGTTACCTTATGGATTCAGAATACCCGCTTTTTATTTTGGAAACTAACGGAATACTTTTAGGCGCCGACAAAAACTATGTAAAAAAGCTAACAGAATTTGCAGGAAAACTTTATGTTCGAGTTTCCTTTAAGGCAGCAACACCAGAAGGTTTTACTCAGAGAACAGGGGCTCTTGGAAAATTTTATGACCTACCATTCAAAGCCTTAAAGTATCTGTTGGATGAGGGAATTTATGCAAGAGCAGCAGTCATGACTGACCCAAAAATAATGTCAAAAGAAGAAAGAAAACTTTTGATTGAAATGTTGGGAGAGATAGACCCAAGGATAGCAAAAAACCCATGGGAATTGGAAGAAGAAAGAATAGATGCTTATGAAACTACCGTTAAACGGTTAAAGGCATACATAGATGAAAAGTTTGCTGAAAAACTTATGGTTAAATTTTCAACAAACAGGATTTTAGGTTAGAAAACACAACAAAATTAACTTAAAACTAGAGGGGGGATTATATTTCAGGGAGTTATCTTGCAAGACCTTCATGAAAAACTTATCAAAAGTGTTCTTGTTTTTAAATGGTTTTTTAACATTGTCACCAACATGGATGAACTTGAGAAAAGACTTAGAGATAAACTGTTCTATGTTTTAAGACCTCGAAAAGACATAATCACAGCAACCAGTCTGACAAACCCTTCCATGATAATATTCATCCTTATCCAGAACATGAAGGAAGGAGGAGACCTTATAGTCATCCAGAATCCTGGAGGCTGGTATGATGATGAAGACATAATTACACATATGCCATTGTTTTTTAAGACAGCCGGAATAAAGAGTGATAAAAACCAATGGTAAAGCTCGGGGACCCTCCGCTTTTGGTTTTAAACCTAAATTTGAAAACTAATAGTTTTAAGAAGTCTTTTTCTTTTAAATACGGAAAGAGTGGCTGCTACAGCAAGTATCGTTGCAGCCCCGATAACTATACAGGAACCTACTGGAAGGTGTAAAGTGAAACTTAATCCAACACCAGTTATTGCTGAAGTTAAACGGAGTAAGGATGCAGCTAGAACTATTTTTCTTATGTTTTCTGAGAGTTGGAGTGCTGAAGCTGCAGGTATAAAAAGAAGAGAAAACACAAGGAAGCCTCCGGTTATTCTTAGAGTAAAAACCGTTACCGCACCTGCAAGTGCCACCAAAGCATACGTGTAGGCTTTTACGTTTACACCTTCAGCTTCCGCAAGTTTAGGGTTAAAAAGTATGGAAGAAATTCTACCCCAAAAAACTACAAGAAACAAAATATAGATAACGGTAAGTGTTGTAAGAACTATGAGATAGTTTAACGTTACCGCAAGAACACTTCCCCAAAGTATTTGACCTACTTTTTCACTTGCAAGTGTCGCACCTGGAGAGATTATCAAAAAAATAAACGTTAGTGCATTGTAAACCGAAAACATACTCATAGAAGTTATGTCAAGAGGAATCCTTAAGTGGTCTGAAAGGGGTCCAAGTATCACTGCCGTTACAAGTGCAAGCACAAGACCTAAAACTATCGGGTCTCCTCCTACAACAAGACTTAAAGCTGCACCTGCTAAGGCTGCATGAGCTGTTGCAAAAGCTATAGTATTTACACCCATCCTTGTACACAGAACACCTGTACATCCACAAAGAGAACCAGCCATAGTTCCGGCAAGGAGGGCATTAAGAATAAGCCCTGAAATCATCTCAAGTTCACTTCAACTATCCTACCAGAATTCATTCTAACCGTCATGGTACATCCTTTTGGTTTGAAGGAAACATCATGACTAACCATAACTACCGTACAACCATCTTCAATAAGACTGGGTAAAAGTGTTTCAGCAATAAATCTTCTTGACGTTTCATCAAGTGCACTAAAAGGTTCATCCAAAAGTAGAAGTTTTGGTTTTCGGACAAGTGCTCGGGCAAGCATAACTTTTTGTTGCTGTCCTCCACTTAGTCTTCCGACAGGTCTGTTTGCTAAATCATCGATACCAACAAGATTTAAGGCTTCTTCAACCATCAACCAATCATTTTCATTAAGCTTTCCAAAAGGCTTGTTTGATGCAAGACCCATACCCACAATTTCTTTAACTGAGAATGGTTCTCCTGGAGGTCTCATAAAGTCTTGGGGAAGGTATCCACACATTCTTCTTGCTACGTTAACTTGTTCCGGAACATCATAACCAAGTAGTTTAACCCTTCCAAACTTAGGTTTAAGTAATCCAAGCAATGTTTCAAGAAGTGTAGTTTTACCTGAACCGTTAGGTCCAACTATAAGTGTTAAACTTTTAGGAGGGATTTTAAGCCAAACATTGGTTATTGCAGGTTTTGCTTCTCCAAAATAATAGGTTGAAACACCTTGAAATTCTACAGCATAAACTTCATTCTTTTCAAGTTCTTGAACTGGCTTCAACTTAACTTCTCCTTCTAACCATGTATCCAATTAATGCTGCTTCAACAATCACAACAACAATCAAAGAATAACTCAAAGTTTTGTATAGGTTAAGTTCAGACTTAACTTTTAACACTGTTAGTTGTATTTCATGAAATTCAACAGCCTTAAACAGGGTTTCAGCATTTTTCTTCAAAACATCTGTAAGAGTGTTTGATTCAGGGTCGGTCCATGGAAAGTTTGTTAACACAACATGAACAGCCCCTATCTCGGATGCAAGTGATTCTCCAAAAGCTGTTCCGCTTTGAAGGTTACTTATGACAAGCATTACACCTTCAGTTTTTCCTGTTTCGACAAGTTTTTCAACATCTGCAGATGAAAGTTTTTCAGGTGGTCCGAAGTCCGCTACAACATTAAAACCAAGCCATGAAACATATGGTTTTAACCATTTCATTGTTATCACTTTAACGTTTGAAACACCAAGAGCACCAGCTTTCCCTTTCAGAATGGAAGAAGTTTCATTAAGTTCTGATAAAACGGTGTTGAGTTTACTGGAAACGTTTAATTCAAGGTTTTTTTCAAGAACATTGGCAACCTGTACATAGTAGTTTGCGATTCCTGTAGGAATGTTCCAATTGCCTGAAACTTTTACCAAAGAAGCATTTGTTCCTGATGCTTTAACAAGACTATCAACCCAAGGTTCAAATCCGTGGTAGAGTATCAAATCTGCTTTTGAGAATGCGTAAACATCACTTGGTTTTATGTCGTAATGGGCTGGACAGACGGCTGGGCTTGAGATAACCATAAGTTCAACAGAATCCCCAGCAAGGTCTTTTACAACGCTTCCAAGAACGGAAGTTGTGGTAACAACAACTGGTTTTTCTCCGTTTGCTAAAGTGATTGGTAAGGTGATAGATAAAACTAGGATTAAACATAATGGAAGGAGGACTGTTGGTCTTTTCATAGTAATATCATCCTCAACTAATGTAATATTTTTGGTTATTTATTAGTTACGGTCAAAACCAAAAAAGAACAATCTACATTACACATAAGCTAAATAGAAGAAGAATCGTTGAGTATGGAACTGGAAAGTTAATCTTTTAGGTTTGAGTTTTACTGTTTTTTACAGATTATTATTTTGTTACTTGTTTTATCTGCAAACGTAATATCAAGGATTTTAAGGACCTTAAATCCTATGTTTTCTAATGCTTCTAAATATTCATCCATTGTTGCATCATTCTTAAAACTGTAAATCCTGTCACCTTTTTCTTCCTTATCAAAAACCCATAAACACCATTCTAAGTCAAGCAGAATAGTTTTATCTTTCTCCAATTTATCAGGAAAATATTGTTTGTTAATGTACAGACCACCATCCTTTAAGCTTGAATAAATTTTTGGTATTAACTCTAACTTTTTTCCACCTGGATTGTAGGAAGAAAAGATTATGTCGTAGTCTTTACCAAAATCATCCACAAAAAAATTTCCAGGAATGACATGAACCCTCTCAACACCATACTTTTTTAGATATTCTTTTGTTTGTTCTACTACTCCGGGTAGGTCAAAAACAAACGCTTGTAAATTTTTGTTTAGAATCGAAAATGCTATTGCATAAAGTCCATGTCCCCCACCTAAATCAAGAAGTTTTTTTGCTGTTTTAAATTCGGGTAGACTTGAAACTATTTCAACTGTTTTTTGAAGTTCTCCGGAAAGAGTATTTTGTGCCAGTGAATGTACTACTCTTTCCTTAAAAAATTCTGTTATGTTAAATTTGACAGGCCCTTTTTTCAGAATTTCCGGTAAATTTCTCCAGAGTTCAACCATTTTTGTCGTGTTTTTTATGAAAAATTGTTGGGAAAATGGAGAGTCTTTTGTTAGGTAGGTTTCACTTAGAG
>Ga0180301_10002260_pt1 | contig 15097 bp, 19 predicted proteins | sample GuaBasSediGuay16_FD_121797 | JGI IMG/M metagenome (GOLD analysis project Ga0180301, IMG submission 121797) | Subseafloor sediment microbial communities from Guaymas Basin, Gulf of California, Mexico - Guay16, Core 4569-2, 12-15 cm | ecosystem: Environmental > Aquatic > Marine > Hydrothermal...
CCAGAAAATTCTCTATCTTGCTGTTGATAATCTCAAGCTGCTTTTCAATCCGAGTGAGGTATTCAATGATAGTTTGTTCCTGCATTGATGACAACTACACTTTAGAAGTTGAAAAGGGTTTCGTTGCAGTGTTTGATTTCAATGGAGAAAAACTGTTTTTAAGAAGAAATAAAAAATTAAATCAAAGCAACTTAACAAACTCCTCAACACTCAATTCAGCTTGCTTTAGTATTACTCTGAGAGTTCCTTTCTTCAATTTGAGCATCATCAATATCCAAATAGACTTCAATAGCCTCCTTGACGTTTTCAATTGCCTCCTCCCGTGTTTCACCCTGAGAAACGCATCCCGGGAGAGAAGGAACATAAACAACATATCCGCCTTCTTCAGCCTCTTCAAGGATGACCTTGAATTTCATGTTTTAGAATTGGATAAGGAAGTTGAAAAGGGTTTCGATGATTACTTAGATTTTAGAGCGTATTCGATCTTTTTGGATTGTATGATTATCAAACACTATTCTCAAAGCATAACAACATTTTCAAAATGCTCAAAGTGTTTGTCACCTGTTAAAACCTTAAGACCTTTTTTATTAGCACTTGCCAAAATCAAGGCATCGATCATTCCAAAATCCTTTACTTTGGGTTTCATTTCGGCATGTATTTTTCCAGCTTCTATTCCGATTTCGTCGTCCAATTCTACAACTACACACCTATTTAAAATAAATTAATAAATTCGACTTTTTCTTTGCCACTACCATCAGTTCTCTGTGTTTTGGAGAATATTTCGGCTAAGATGACTGGGGAAGTGTATAGAATCTCGTCACTCTCCACGATTTCTTTAACCTTCTTTCCTTTCTCTGTTCCCATAAAGTACCCCATCCACGCAAAAGAGTCAACCATCATAGTCGATCTTCATGATCTCTTAAATCTGATAGGTCTGTTGGCTTCATCGTTCCAAATAGGCTCTTCTTTTCTTTTACTAAGGCATTGTAAAGGATCTCATTTATCTTTTCAGACATCTTTTTCTTACCAGCTACCTTTTTCAAAGCCTGATAGACATCCTCTCTTAGATTTATTGTGGTTTTTACAAATGCCATATATGGTAATATTACCGTATTCTATTTATGGTTTTTGGAGAAAGTTTTTACAAAATTGCACAGGGGATAGCTATTCAGAATACCTCTCAATCTCCTCAAGCTTTTGCAGAACGAATCTGCCGAATTCGGTTAGAACATACTTTTTCTTCTTTCTACCAGTTTTATTGTCTGGAATTAACACTTCCTCAGCTAATTTGAGCTCGATTAATTCTCTAACTCGCCTATCAAAATTCCTTTTAGATAACTCAGAAACATTGAAAAGCTCTGTAAAAGTCTTAGGATCATTTTTCATCTCGGAGAGTAACTTAAATGCTACAAAATCGAGGAAATCGAATAGGTGTGTTCTTTTACGTGGCATTGAACTTAATATTACTTATAGCCAATTTATACAATTTCCATATTTAAGGATACTTAGTATCTTAATAGAAACTCTTAAGTACTTGGTATCTTTAAGAATACTAAGATGTGTTTTGTAGGAGGTTAAAAACATGAAAGTTTGTTCAGACGCCTCCGAAAAATGGGATGGAAAAATCAGAAAAGCTATGGAAATAGAGGACTGGGACACAATTTCAGCTTACATCAGGGAGTTAACCAAGAAAGACTTGATTTCTAAGGGGCTTTTGAGTAACGAAAGCAGAAACGAAGGTAAAATGGGCAGGTTATCGAACACGATAGGGTTGAAGAAATTTACAGCAATTGCTGGAGCTTTACATGAATTATGCAGAAAGAAATACAAGACAATTATTAATCCTCTATATTCAGAACAAGACGAAAATCAAGAAAAACAGACATTGGGAAAGTGTTAGAAGCTCTGCTGAAAAGTTTTTAAATGAGTTTAAGAGGGATTAAAATGCTCGATTTTCTAAAGGGCTTATGGTGGATTCTGAGAGGAAAGCCGATTTTTCCTTATAGGAGGCTTAAAAATGACCATACAACAGCTTATAAAAGGTAAAACGTATCCTTGTGATTTAGAGCTTGGTAATGACGATTTAATTCTTCTCATAATAATTTCAACTCTCTCTTCTCATGTTCAAAGTTCAAAAAATTCCATGATTCTCTTTTTAAGGTAAAGTCTACCAGCACTGTCTTTGTCAATGTAAATTCTACCAACCGTTACAAAACTAGACATAGCTGTTCAATTTACTGAGATTAAGTTTTAATTTTGAGGATAGCATGAAAGTTGTAAAATTAGGAAATTTTACTTTGTCAATTATTTTACAAAATTTTAAATATTCCAATAAATTGAAATTAGATAATCAAAACCTCCTCAAATACTCTACTATACTCTCAAAAACAGCTTTGCCATCCCCATATCCATTTCTTTCATTAGAGTGCTGATAACCGAAAAACACTCTCTCAGGATGGGGCATCAATCCGAATACGTTTCCCTTCACATTACATATTCCAGCAATGTTGTAATAGCTACCATTCGGATTCCAAGGATAGTTTGCGTAATTTCCCTCATCATCTACGTATCTGAACACGATCTGGTCGTTTTCAATCAATCTATCAACAAACTCGTCTTCTTTACCCATAGGGAATGTTACCCTCCCCTCAGCGTGTGCCACTGGAAACATAACAACGTTCTTTTCCAATTTTTTTGTAAAAATGCATTTTCCTTTGTTTTCATGCTTTAGAAGAGTAACCCTGCACTCAAACCTGTTTGAATCATTAACTCCCAATGCCATTTCAGGTTTTTCAGCAATTGGCTTATCTTCATCAAATCCGGGCAGAGCTCCCAACTCTACCAATACCTGAAATCCATTACAAATTCCCAAAACAGGGTAGCCATTTTTGATGAAATTCTCAATGTCCCTCTGCAATACAGATTTTGTTCTTGCGGAAAAAATTGCCCCAGCCCTGACGTAATCACCAGCAGAAAAACCTCCAGGAAAAACTAAACAGTGATAATCGGTTATGTTTCTTTGTTCCTCGTCTTTTATCATGTCGCTATAAAACTGCTTTAGATGTACTGCTTCACAAAAAACACCCAAACTTTTGAATGCCAACACGGTTTCATCCTCACAGTTTGTTCCCTCAATTCTAACAACAGCCACCTTGATCTCATCAATGTCCATGATTGTGATACATGGTTTTTTGTTTTAATACTTTCGTTAACTGTTAGTTGTATTCATCTCTTGATCAATGGGCTGGACAATTTATCTAGTATAGCTCTTTTAAGCAAAGTTAACCAACCCAAAAAATCTAATTAGCTTGAAATTCAACGGTTATTATGAAGTACAAAATTCATCCAATACCTGTTGGTGTTAGAATTCTACCAAAGTGCGCAATGACATACTATTTTGATTGCGACAAAACGATGTATTTGCCCGTTTTTATGTGGTATTTGGAGGGTGGAAACAAGAAGATAATCGTTGATACCGGGACAATGGATCCATTCAAAACTAAGGATGTTGAGAGAGAGTTGGGGAAAACATACACGTTCATCGAAGCTTTGGAGAAGTACAATCTAAAGCCTGAAGACATAGATGTAATCATCCACACCCACTTGCACAACGATCATTGTGAGAACGATTTTTATTGCACAAACGCAACGATTTACGTGCAAAAGAAGGAATATGATTTTATGCTCAGTCCCCACCCAATTGACTTCAGATACGATAAGGATTTACTTGAAGATGCGATAGAAGAAAACAGGATTGTTCTATTGGATGGTGATGCAGAGATAGTAGATGGAGTAAGTGTAATGTTCACTCCTGGCCACACACCGGGTGGACAGTCAGTAGTTGTTGAGACTGCAAAGGGAAAGGCAATAATAACTGGATTTTGCTGCATAATGGAGAACTTCTATCCACCACCAAAGGCTGAAAGGTTTATGCCAGTAATACCTCCAGGAATAAACACGGACATAATCGCTGGCTACGATAGTGTGCTGAGAGTTAAAGAAGAGGCAGACATAATACTGCCTTTGCATGAGCCTTCTTTGATTAAAGAGGATACGATTGGCTAGTTTTTTAATTTTTTAATTTTTATTTGATGACTTTGAGCCGAAAGTGTTAGGGCAAACCGTGATATAGTTAATGATTTAATAAAAACCATGAAAATCGAAGAAAATGTTAGCTACCATGAGAGCATAAACGAGATGTATGAAAAAGTAAAGAAAGATGAAATAACAAACATCGTTGACAGATTTAATGCACAGGAAAAAGGAAGATGTCCTTTTTGCACAAAAGGTTTGAGTTGTAAGCTCTGCTCAATGGGTCCTTGCAGAATTTCGGAAAAGAACCCTTACGGGGCATGTGGTATTGATGCTGCGGGAATGACGGTGAGAAATTTCGTCCATCTTAACATACTTGGTACTGAAGCTTACACGTATCACGCAATCGAGGCTGCAAAGACGTTGAAAGCTACTGCTGAAGAGAAAACACCATACGAGATCAAGGATGTTGAGAAGTTGAAGTGGTTTGCAGAGCAATTGGGTATTGAAGGTGATGATGTAAAAGAATTGGCAATAAAGGTTGCAGACTTTGTTATTGCTGACCTTAGTTCAGTTGATAAAAGCAAACTTGTGGAGATATTCTCTCCAGAGAAGAGGAAGGAAGTTTGGGAAAACCTCGGAATATTTCCTTCAGGTGTCTTTCAGGAGTTACTTGTTGTTGGTTCTTCAAGCATGACGAATGTTGATACAAACTACGTTTCTTTGGCTAAGAAAAGCATGAGCATGGGTATTGTTACATGTATGGCTGTACAAATTGCATTGGAGGTAATACAAGACATATTGTTCGGCACTCCGATGCCCCACGAAAGTTATGCAGATTTGGGAATTTTGGATCTAGAATACGTAAACATTGCAGTTGACGGGCATGAGCCATTTGTTGGGGCTGCATTGATAAAGTTGGCTGAGAGTGAAGAGGTGCAAGAAAAAGCAAGACAGGCGGGAGCTAAGGGCTTAAGAATCATCGGATTTATTGAAACTGGGCAGGAATTGATTCAACGTTTTAATTCTCCAGCCTTTGCAGGAATCGTTGGAAACTGGATCGTCCAAGAATTCGCATTGGCTACTGGGGCTGTTGATGTGTTTGCTGCGGACATGAACTGTGTATTACCATCTTTGCCTGAGTATCAGCGCTATGGTGTTAAAATAGTTCCAGTAAGCAGGCTTGTAAGACTTAGAAGCATAGATGAGGGATTGGATTATGAACCTGAGAAAGTTGAGGAGATCGCCAAACAATTAATTGACATGGCAATTGAGAATTTCAAGCAAAGAGATAAAACAAAGAGCTACAAGGTTGACAAAAAGCAGAAGATATTTGTTGGTTTCTCACTAGAGGCGATTCTTAATGCTTTAAATGGTGATTTGAATGTACTACTTGAAGCAATAAAGAGGGGAGATATAAAGGGAGTTGTAGCTTTAGTTAGTTGCACAACATTGAAGAATGGACCTCATGACAACAATACAGTCACAATCGCCAAGGAGCTTATAAAGAGGGACATCTTAGTATTATCGTTGGGTTGCGGAAATGCAGCACTGCAGGTTGCTGGCTTGACATCATTAGATGCGATAGAGTTGGCTGGAGAGAAGCTTAAAAATGTATGCAAGGCTTTAGGAATTCCACCAGTGTTGAGCTTTGGAACTTGTACAGATACTGGAAGATGTGTTTATCTTGTAAGGTTGATTGCTGACGCCTTAAATGTGGACATACCACAATTACCAGTAGCAGTAACAGCACCTGAATACATGGAGCAAAAGGCAACAATCGATGCTGTGTTTGCGGTAGCTTACGGATTGACTACGCATGTATCACCAATTCCACCTATAACTGGCAGTGATGATGCTGTTAAGCTGTTTACAGAGGACGTTGAGGCGTTGACAGGTGGAAAAGTAGTCGTTGAGGAAGATCCAGTTAAAGCTGCTGAACTGCTTGAGAAGGTAATAATTGAGAAGAGGCAGAAGTTGGGGATTTAATTTTTCTATTTTTATTATTTTTAATTTATTATCTTGATGATTGCCAATCACGTTTTCAGGAACTGAGAGTTTTCCTAATCAGTAATTAATCTTTCTTAATTAGCTTTCAATATCAATTGAGAAAATTTAAAAATTTGAGTAAAAATATTAGATATGGAGCTAGAGTGGTCAAAGAAAAAAAAATTGTTAGAATTGGTGAGAAAAGCATACTATGGGGAAGTTATGCTTCCCGATTTTCAGAGAAACTTCGTTTGGGCAAGGAATGACATAGAGGAGTTAATTTGTTCCTTGTTAGAGAAAATGTTTATAGGTACTTTTCTCATCCAACGTGTAAATCCAACAGACGTTCCTTTTAAGGTAATACCAATAGAGGGAGCTAATAAAGTAAATAGAAGCTTCAATCCAAGACCTGAAATTATTGTACTTGACGGGCAACAAAGACTTACTTCTCTGTTTTATGCTTTATACTCTCCGGACATCCCCTTGAAAAATACAACAAATCCATATGCGTTTTTTATAGATTTGCAAGAATTATGTATTGATAATATTGAAGATTCTGTTTTCAGTTGGTCAAAACAGTGGAGAGAATACAAAGCACTATTGGATGAAATTGGAAAGTACAATTTGACAGAATTAAAAGAAAGAAGAATACTGCCTTTAACTTTTTTATCGAATGAATCTGATTTTTGGAAACTATGGTATGGTGAGTTTAGGAGTTTGTTCAGCGAAGATTATGCACAAAAAATAGAAAACTATCTAAAAAATATTATAGAACATCAAGCTCACGTATTAAGTATTCCTCTAACAGAAAAACCAGAAGATATAGCGATATTATTTGAAAGAATAAATCGAACAGGAATCAAACTATCAATATTTGACTTGCTCACAGCTCGGTTATACAAGTTCATTAATTTAAGAATGGAATGGGAAAATGCATTTAATGAAAAATACTGGCTAAAGCAAATAGCAGTGAATGATATAAAAAATAAAAAATTCCATATTATGTTATTCAAGGGTTAGTTTTAAGTGAAGGCATGAGCATAAAAGCGAGAGATATAATAAAAATAGATTCCACGATTTTAAATAAGGAATCTTGGAAAAAGGCAGTAGAAATACTAGAAAATAAAATTTTAAGCAGGTTGTTTGATATGTCTGAATATGGAATTGCAGACTATAGATGGCTCTCTTACCCTTCTATGATTTCAATATGGCTTGGATTATTTATCAAAGCAGAGAAAGGAGAGGTAGATATAGATATCAGCAAAATAAACAAGTGGTATTGGAGTGTAATATTCACAGAAAGGTACTCTGGTTCTACTGAGACTAAACAAACTAAAGACTTTAAAGATTTGATAGCATGGTTAACAGATTCCAGCAAAATCCCTGAAGCGATAGTTGATATGAGAAGCAAGTTAGACATTATGAAAATAGATACAAAGTATTCCGGTAGTTCCATCTACAAGGGTGTTTTTAACTTACTCTTCAAAAAAGGAGCGTGGGATTTCTATGAAAAAGACAAAATTAAATTTTCAGTAAAGGACTTGGAAGACCATCATATCTTCCAAAGAAATTTCTAGAAAACAAAAATGTAAAAGTTGAAAAGGATGTTGTACTTAATAGAACACTAATTTTGTCATCGACCAACAAGAAGATTAGTAAAAAAGCACTAGCCACGTATATTGAAGAGATGACAAAAATTCATGGAAATGAAGAGGATGTAAAAAGGATTTTAAAAAACATTTCGTAAATGAAGAAATGTTTGAGTTACTAAAAAGTGTAAAGGAGAATTCAACTTCAGAAGAAATAAAAGAAATATTTGAACAATTTATAGCCTTAAGAGAACAATTGATTAAAAATGAAATTAGAAAACTTGTAGAATAGAAATATAGTGATTAAATTTACAACATCACAAACTAGCTCATCAGAATGTTTATGAAAATTATGGAAATCACTGCTTAATCAGCAAATACGCTGAAATCAAAAATAACACAACACCAATCAAACCAGCAAACAACATTGGAATTTGATGAGTTGTTTTTAACACGTTTAAAACGTGCGGATAAACAGCGTAGATGGCAAACGATATTAGAGATACAGCAACGATTTGAAATGTTAGTGTATCTTTAACCTCAAATCCTTCCTTGTCCAGCAATTCAGCTTTCAAACAAGCGTTCCACACAAGTTGTGAAGCTACAAACAGCCAAGTTAAGGTTAAAAAGTGGCTGATGTCTTGAGCTTTATAAGGGCTGAATATGGAATACAGATAATCTGAAAGATCGTAGAATTTGAAGAAGTACAACGCATCTAAAAACGAGTAAAAAACCTCTGAATTTGCTAAAATCCTGCCAAAACTGAAGAGAATTAAGATAGCAAAAAAAGACAAGCTATACGGATTTCTGTCCATCAAGACCAAAACTATTGGTATGATGAAAAGCAAATAATAGATAGGATATTGAGATAATAGAGCAAATGGCGAAGTCAAATAGGCTTGTAAAGTTAAAAATGCGGAGATTTCAGCCAGCACGACTGCTATGATTGCTCCTAACAATTTGTACTTCATCTCAAAACCCTCATCAAAGTTTCCGACAATCTTTTCTCAATATTCCACTCCACAACGTCGATTCCTGCTGCCCTTAATCGTGAAATTGTGGATAGTCGTAGGCTATCAATCATTTTTAATGTAAACTCATCCCCGCCTTGAGCGCCATTAAGCATTTTTAAGGCCAATACAGTTACTGGCAACCCCTTCTTAGCCATTCTCGATGCCCTAATTGATGCTATTAATGGTTTTGAGTGTTCAACCCTCGTTATAAAGATTGACATTGGTTTGTAGAGCATCAAATACTTTTTACACCTCTCAACAGCAGAATTTAATGGCTCAATTCTTTCTGCAACCTCAATTCTCATCAAATCACTGCTAATCTTCTTAAACTGCCTTCTCCCACTGTCAGGATAAATTAAATAGCTATGCCCAACAACGTAAAAACCAACCTTGTAGTTCCTTGTTGTGAAGTAGTAGCATATCGAATTTGCTGCTTCAATTGCTGCCTCAAAGAAGTTTTTTATCGTCGAACCATGAAGCATGTATCTGTTTGCATCCAAAAATACCCATATAGCCTTCTTTCCCTCCACCTCATACTGGTTAACCATAACTTTACTCGTTCTGGCTGTGGCTTTCCAATTGATTAACTTAACCGGGTCTCCAGCAACGTACTCTCTTATCTCCCTAAAATCTGTTCCAGGGACGCCAATTGTGGATATGTCTATTTCCGGATGGGGTGTTCTTGCTATTCCCCTAACGGTCTCTATTTTGACTATTTTTTGAATTCTGTGCTTAACTTCCAACTCTAAATCCAAACTAACTTCTTTTCTTGTTTTACTTGTCAAAAAAACGTTTTCACATTCGAAGATTAATTTATCAAGCTTGTATTTCCCTCTTTTTGTTGGAATGGCTTTATATCTAATTTCAATGTTGGTAGAGCCAATCAAAAACTTGATTACAGCATTCTTTCCATCAACTAATTCAAAGTGTTCGGGCAGTTCATGCATAGCCTTGATTATTCCAAATCCTTTAATGTTTACAACGATTGAGACTTCAAAAGGCTCACCAACGTGTTTTCCACCCTCAACACCGGAATGGTAAACATTTACACTAAATGGGACGTTTGGTAATAGTAGAATGAGTAGAGGGAACATTGAGACAGCTATGAGTTCAAAGGATGTGAAGAGCAATCCCAACAACAACAAAAGGAGTGATGCTGAAATTAAAGAATACGAGGTTTTGCTGACCTTCATTGCTATTCGATTTTTTCAATCCTTTCAACTTCCTTAGGCACTTCAACTGATTTCAAAACATCCTCTACAACGTTTTCAGGCTTCTCCCCTTCAATAGCATACTCGAAATTTAGTATTATCCTGTGTGACAAAGTGTCTAAAGCTATCTTTTTAACGTCGTCAGGAATCACAAAGTCCCTTCCATCCATAGCCGCCAAAGCCCTCGAAACCTTTAACAAAGCCAAGCCACCTCTGGGACTTGAGCCTATTTCAACAAGTTCGTGCTGCCTTGTAGCCCTGACCAACTCTGAGATGTACTTCAGTATGCTATCATCAACGTATATTTGTTCAACAAACATCTGCATTTCCCTAAACTCGTTAACACTCACAACTGGTTTGATGTCTTCTGTTGGATCATCTTTTTTCCACTCTATTCTCCTCCTCAAAATCTCCATTTCCTCGTTTAGATCAGCAGGATATCCGGGGGACATCTTAAGCAAAAATCTGTCCATTTGCGCCTCAGGTAAGGGGTACGTGCCTTCCTGTTCAATTGGGTTTTGGGTGGCGATAACAAAGAATGGTGCATCGAGAACAAACGTATCACCTTCAATTGTCACCTGCTTTTCCTCCATAGCCTCAAGTAAGGCTGCTTGAGTTTTTGGTGGACTCCTGTTTATTTCATCCGCCAGCAGTATGTTTGTGAAGATTGGTCCTCTCACAAACTCAAAGTTGTTCCCCCTCCAGATTTTCGTTCCGGTAATGTCAGCAGGTAACAGATCGGGAGTAAACTGTATCCTCTTGTAATCAGCCCCAATCGTTTTGGCAAAAACTTTTGCCAGCAACGTTTTTCCCAAGCCGGGATAATCTTCGAATAACACGTTTCCATTTGCCAAACAAGCGGCGAGCATCTTCTTAATTAATTCCTCATCGCCAACGTAAACACTGCAAACTGCTTTGATTATCCTATCACATCTATCCCTAAATTCACGCCAATCAACACCGAATTCAGCCAATTCTAACACCCTCCGTCTTTAAATATTCTATAAACTCCTTCAAAACTTTCTCCCTCCTCCTTCTATTTCTCTGATCTATCCTTTTAACCTCCCACTTAAAAGGCAATGCAGGATACTTTTCATCCTCATATCTAACTATTAGCGTCAAAGCCTTGGCAACTTTATCCTCACTCCAACCTAAATCAAATAAAAACCTTGACATTGTTGCTATAAGCAAAGATTTTACGCCATTCTCCACAAACTCTCTTTTAGCATTTGATATCCTTTCAAAAAGCTCATCTCTCGTATATGACAGCCTTTGTCTGTGCATTTTTATATATTCAGTCTCATCGATTTTTAATGAAGACTTAAATCCAGACGAAAGCTTTATAAAAGCTAATACAATTGCAGTCCACTCGAAGAAGTTGACCAAGCCAGTCCTTTCAAGAATTAGTGGTCTTATAAAAATGTAGTATCCAGACAATAAAACTGTGAATGAAAGTAAAAATGCCCTCGATTTGCCCAACCAAACTGCGAACTCGTTTGTTGATAGGTTTGATAGAGTTGTTATTGCCAAGATTACTAAAAAAGCAAGAAAGGCAAATCCCAACTCGTTAGCCTTGTCAAACGGGATCTTTGAGATTAGTTGGTAGCCAAAGAAGCCAGCAAGTATCAAAGCTATGCTTGTCAAAAAAACTTGGTAGTATGCTTTTATGCCTTCAGGCAACTCTATTCTTGCAACAGCCAAAGCCAACAGCAAGAGCAACAGGTCAAATTCAATGTTTTTGAACACAACAAACAATACAGGCTCAAAGTTTGACAGGATTAATAACACAATCTTAAAAATAAAATACATAGCTACAGCCATCGGTATCGATTTAACACACTTGGTGTATTTGTTAAAATCTAAAATAAAGTACGTCAAAAGCAGAAAATATACAATTGCTATTTCTTCGACGTTTATTGTTAAAAATTTGTTTAGAGTATTGCCATAATAACTAATTGCAAAGTAAACCGATGAAAAGAAAATTGTAATAGCTATTATTCCTGCAAACCTACGCATCTATCTCACCTCTCAACCTCAAATAATCCATAAAAACCTCAATAAAATCCTTTCTATTAAACACCAAATATCCGTACTTTGATAGCTCAAAATACTTCAAAAATTTTCCATCCTCTATATTAGCCAATTTCATAATCTCTCTGGCAGTGTAATCTTTCAGATTGATTTTTTTAACATTTTCAACATCTTTAACGAAGTTTGAAAAAGTCTCCACTATTGCATCCCTGTAATTCATGATTTTTATTGTTATCTCTTTTTTTTCCTTGATTTTTTCATTCACAACCCTCTCAACGCTGATTTTGTATTCGCCCTCCTCTTCAAAGTTCAGTTTAACCTCCATCCCCTTTTCGTGGAACGCTTTGGGTTCGTCGTTTAACTTGAACCTAACAAATCCATCTCCTCTATTCCTAATTCTTACAATAACTTCTTCACCTACGTTCCATATCAGTGGTAGTTTTTCATCCTCCCTCACAACCTCAACTTCAATAAAACTCCCGAATTTCAATCGTGTAACTATGAAATATGCGGCTATGGGCAGTATGGCTAAGAAAATCCAGTATGGGAATGCATTTAATTCAACAACCTTTTTTGATGGCAGATAGTATTCATTACCCAAATACTCAATTGTAATTTTATCTGCATTGCCAACATTCAGAATTACGCTACCGTTCTTGAGTTGGTACGTTTTGTTCATAGCCATTACAAGTCCACTAACCAACTTACCTTCATCATCTTTTACTCTAACAAGAATGCTCTTATTCTGTAAAACTTGAGTATCGATGAACGTTTTTGCTTTTAAATAAACATAAATGCTCGTTGTGTGGTTCATGCCTAAAATTGTCACGTTTATCTTCTGTTTTCCCAAACTGCCAAAAAGCTTGGTTTTAATTGCAAAAGTTCCATTGCTTGCCTTCACAACCCCAATTTTTTCTAATCTTAGTGTTGCATTGTTCAGCAATTTGTCGTTAAAATAAACTCGCCCAGAACAATCCCATTCTTCATTTCTAATTGCCGTGTTGTTTTCCAGTATTATCTTCACTTCACCAGCTTCAACTGTTTTTTTGTAAGACATTGGCAAAATGTATCCCTTTCCGTTAAACCTGATTTCTATCTCGTGAAAACCCCTCTTGAGATGCAATGGATATGAAAAAAACCCAGAATTGTTTGTTTTTATTCGCTTTACCTTTCCATCCACCTTTATTATGATTTCCTCATTAGCCATTGGAGTTCTGTTGTAGTCGAACAGATACCCACGAATTGCGTAATCTAAGGGAATTTTGTCGGGAATCTTAACCAACAACTCTGGAGAGCTGTATATTTTGATCTTTGGATCGCTCCAAGATGGCATGTACTTTAGACTGCCAACAAAGTGTGCAACGACGTTGTACTCACCAACGACATCTGGGATTGTTATGTTGCCCTCAAAATGTTCACTTTCAAAGTAAATCAAACCAAGCAGAATTCCATCTTCACTCTTATTTTTCTTCAAAAACACCTCAACAAATCCGTTCTCAACTGGTGTTCCGTTCGACGTTACAATGCCTCTAACCGTAAAATTCTCCCCCCTCATCGCTATTTTATCCACATAAGTTATCTCAGTTTTTGTTAGTAGTCTTTTTGTTGAAGATGGAGTAGGATCAAACTCGACCCATCCGTTGTCAAACTCCACTTCCGCCCACATGTGAGCTTGGTCTGCAAAGACCGTCTGATTCTGACTTGTCGGTTTAGCTAAATATCCTACAACGACCCTCGATTGTAATCCGATCGATCTGCAAAGGACTGCGAAGGCTGATGCAAAGTGCTTGCATATGCCCCTTTTACCTTCAAACAAAAACCAGTAAACTGGATCAATATTTTTTGGGATGTTATAATCAAAAGAGTACCTATAATTTTCCTCTAAATACTTTTCTATCGCCTTAACCTTTTCATAATCTGTTGTTGCATTTTTTGTTATCTCTAAGGCCAAATCTCTGATTTTTGAAAAGTAAGTTTTATCCATTTCTGTCTCAAAACCGTTTTCTTTGGCATTTCCCAAAGTTTTGACATCAACTTTCCATGAGGTTGAGAATGCCTCATAGGATTTTGATAGATTCTCCTTTATCAAAAAAGTGCCCGTATAGGCGTTGTATCCAGCATCAACCGTTACGTATGCAGTATCTTTTGATACTGGAATGTGCTTTACAAATTCAACTATCGGTGTAACCTTGTACTTTGTAACGTGTCCGCTCGATTTTATGAAGGGCGTATCATCATCGTATTTTACGTTATCTTCTAACCACTCCCCATCTACATACTCACTTGCCGTATAAAGTCGCATGTGATTCGTGTATCTATTCAACCCTTCAACGAAGTAAATTGGAACGTGTGGGGGATTGCTTTGGGAGCTTAAGTTTGATAAATTGGATTTCGTGAGTGAAACTGGAACCTTGTTAACATTCACAGTCTCCTGATTTTCCTTAAAAAATCTACCACCTATAAAACCTTCTAAACCAGTTTTGCTAAAACTCACAAATGCTAAATTTAGGAGTAAAGATAATGCTATGAGCATCAGTATTAATGCTAATGTTTTTCTGAACAACTCCATTAAATCTGCTGTGTTTATGTTTATTTTTATTTTACGGTTATGGAGCTATGGGAAGAGTGGGACAAAATCCAAACCCAACTTTTCATCAAATCCAAACATAACGTTCATGTTTTGGATAGCCTGACCACTCGCACCCTTGACGAGATTGTCAATTGCGGATGATATAACAAGTCTGTCCTCGCCCTTAAACATCGCTATGTCACAAAAGTTACTCCCTCTAACCCAACTCAGCCTAATCTCATCCTGTAACCTCACAAAGAAGCAATCTTTGTAGAACTCCTCGTAGATTTTTTTAACCTCATCAATTTCAAGTTTACCCCTCAAAAACACGTGGGCATTTGTCAAAATCCCTCTCGAGCCTGGAAACACCTGAGGTGTGAAGGAAATTTTTATATCTGGCTGAAATCTGCCCAACTCTTGCACAATCTCCCAGTAGTGCCTGTGATTCGTAACCTTATAGGGCACTATTGCCTCATGTAGGTTTGGATAGTGCGTAAACGTTGTCGGCTCTGCTCCAGCTCCGGTTATTCCACTTTTTGAGTCGAAAATAACTCTTTCAACCACTTCATGCTTTGCTAAAGGCGCTACTGCTAAGATTGTTCCCGTTGGATAACATCCTGGATTGGCAACAAGTTCAGCTCGTCTTATTTCATCCCTATGCAA
>Ga0180301_10002261_pt1 | contig 15097 bp, 16 predicted proteins | sample GuaBasSediGuay16_FD_121797 | JGI IMG/M metagenome (GOLD analysis project Ga0180301, IMG submission 121797) | Subseafloor sediment microbial communities from Guaymas Basin, Gulf of California, Mexico - Guay16, Core 4569-2, 12-15 cm | ecosystem: Environmental > Aquatic > Marine > Hydrothermal...
ATATTTCTTCATCTCCAGATCATCAACGTTGATATTAAGAAGTTCCAACGCCTTTTTAATGTACTCAGTATACCCGTAGTTCAAAAACTGTATAGTATGTCTTGGACACCGCACACAGGGGTGTTGACAAACTAGACATATGTCTGATAGAGTTATGCGGTAAAAGGTTACCGTAGGCTATTAACAGGAGTACAAATAATTGTTACTACAACAGGCTCAAGATGTGGAGAGAAAGGTAATTGCTATTCTCAGGATTCTGAGCCAATCCAGTGAACCTCTTGGCGCTAGAGTTATTTCGCACCAGCTTAAGAATCATGGTGTCGAATTAACTGAACGAGCTGTCCGGTATCACCTCAAACTAATGGATGAACGCGGGTTCACGGAGAACATGGGAAGGGATGGGCGGATAATTACACGGTTAGGACTCGAGGAATTAGAAAGTGCTTTAGTTGGCGACAAGGTTAGTTTTGTGGCTTCTAAAACTGAACTTATGGCATATCAAACGGAGTTGGATATAGATAAGCGCCAAGGTAAAGTTCCCGTTAACATCTCATTCTTCCCCGAGAAGCAATTTGAGAAGGCAGTTGAAGCTATGAGAAGAGTTTTTCAGGCAGGGATTTGCGTTAGTGAGCTTGTGGCTGTAGCTCATCAGGGTGAAAATCTGGGTGGAGTAACCATACCCCAGGGTAAGATAGGGCTAGCCACTGTTTGTAGCGTTATAATAAATGGTGCTTTACTTAAAGCTGGTATCCCTGTTGAATACAAGTTTGGCGGCATCCTCCAAATTAAGAACCGCAAGCCTTTGCGATTTGTTGAGCTTATCCTATATTCGGGCTCATCCTTAAACCCTGCAGAGCTATACATTGCCAGTAAGATGACCAGCGTCGGTCAAGCCGCCAGAAAAGGAGAAGGTAGGATTTTAGCCAATTTTCGAGAAATACCGGCTATGTGTCAACCTGCAGCAGAAAAAGTTGTTGCCAGGTTAAGAGAAATTAATCTGGATGGGCTGCTTATGATGGGTGGGGTAAGCAAGCCTCTATGTGGAGTGCCCGTGGAATTAAATAAAGTGGGAATGATACTCGTAGGTGGGCTTAACCCTGTCGCTGCGGTTGTTGAATCCGGCATAGAAGCAGAGAATCATGCTATGAGCACTGTTATGGACTATCAAGAGATGATAAGATTTCGGGATTTATGAAATGAATGTAGTGAGAATCATACCCTGTTTGGATGTGAAGAATGGCAGGGTGGTCAAGGGAATAAACTTCGTGAATCTAAGAGATATCGGAGATCCCGCAGAGACAGCGGAGGCTTATTGTCGAGAAGGAGCTGATGAACTCGTCTTCCTCGATATCACCGCTACTGTGGAAAGCAGAGGAACAAGGCTGGAGTGGGTCAAGAAGGTAGCGGAAAAGGTTACCATTCCTTTTACCGTAGGTGGCGGCATCAGGAACATCGAGGATATAAAAACTTTGTTGGATCTTGGCGTAAATAAAGTCTCGGTTAATACCGCGGCCGTGAAAAATCCTGAACTTATAAGAGAGATTTCCGGAAAATTTGGCGAGGAGAACCTTGTTGTTGCCATTGACGGGCGAAAAAACTCACTTGAAACAGGGTTTCCACGATTAGAGGTAGTGGTTAAAAGTGGTAGCGAACCCACTGGGATAGATGTTGTTGACTGGGCAAGAAGAGTAGAGGAACTAGGGGCTGGAGAGATTCTGCTTACCAGCAAAGATGCCGATGGCACAAAGGAAGGATATGACTTGGAAATGACCAGAGCTGTAGCTGAAGTCGTCAGCATCCCAGTTATTGCTTCCGGAGGTGCAGGTAAACTTGAGCATTTCTATGAAGCTGTAACAATTGGCAAGGCAGCAGCGGCATTAGCTGCTTCTATCTTTCACTTCGGTGAAATATCTATAACTGAAGCGAAAAAATATCTAAAGGAACAGGGGATTCCAGTAAATATATAGAGAGCCTTGTTTAAGAATTTAGCTGCATAGTTATTGGGTAATCAGGCTGCGACGAAATCGGAGCAACTAGGAAACCCGAAAGGTGGATATAAAAGATAAAATATAAGGAGGTAAATTTATGAGTAAAAACAATGAGGAGCAAGGATTCAAAAACGTAAGGGAGCTGATCAATGATATTGGTGTGCAGATGAACATCCCCGAAATGTGCCGCCTACGGCTGATGGAATGTGAACGTGAGCTGACAATTCATTTTCCGGTAAAGATGGATGATGGGAGGGTAGAAGTTTTCACCGGTTTTAGGGTTGTGCACAACGATAGTCGGGGACCTAGCAAGGGTGGGATCCGATACCATCCGGACGTCAACCTGGACGAAGTTAGAACTTTAGCGGCCTTGATGACCTTGAAGACTGCGGTTGCCAATATCCCTTATGGAGGTGCCAAGGGAGCTGTTATTTGTAACCCGAAGATCATGTCTCAAAGCGAACTTGAGAGATTAACCCGTCGGTACGCTTCCGATATCGCGATTATGATGGGTCCTGAAAAGGATATCCCAGCCCCCGATGTTGGCACCAATCCCCGGGTCATGGCCTGGATTATGGACACCTACAGCATGGGCAAGGGATATTCAGTGCCGTCAGTCGTTACTGGAAAGCCTCTGGAGATAGGTGGTAGCACAGGTAGGTTCGAGGCTACCGGTCGTGGGTGCATGGTCAGCGCCTTGCTAGCAGCCAAGCATCTACATATAGATCCGCAGGAAGCAACTGTTGTTGTTCAGGGATGTGGAAATGTCGGAGCAGTAACAGCCGATCTTCTGGCCAAAGAAGGTTGCCGCATAACAGCGATAAGCGATTCTAAGGGCGGCGTCTATAACCCCAAGGGCTTGAATCTGGAAAGCGTGTTCAATCATAAAAAAGAGACAGGTTCGGTAATAGGCGCTAGGAATACCGAGGAGGTCACTAATGCTGAACTCCTAGAACTCAAATGTGATATCTTGGTGGTAGCAGCTCTTGAAAATGCGATTGTCAGGACCAATGCCCCTGCGGTAAAGGCGAAGATAATCATAGAAGGTGCCAACGGTCCGACTACACCTGAAGCAGACAAGATCCTGCTTGATAAGGGCGTATTCCTTGTCCCCGACATACTAGCGAATGCTGGTGGCGTGATAGTATCGTACCTGGAGTGGGTGCAGGGTCTGCAGTCCTTCTACTGGGATGAGACAGAGGTTAACAAATACCTTGGGGATTTGATGACCAATGCCTTCAACCAAGTCTTATGCATTAGAGAAGATGAGAAAGTCGACATGAGAAAAGCAGCTTACATGGTTGCACTACGACGGTTGGCAGTTGCTATGACGACAAGAGGTATATTTCCCTAAACCTGTTCTGAGCTTGTCCAAAGTCGTAAGCGGACAGAGGTGAAGCTCTGGTGTGCTAAGCATCTCTGTACCACCGTTAGATGCTGCTGACCCACATATGGCTATGGAACGTCGAGAAGGATAGCTTGATTGAAAGCCTTTCCAGATTCCTCTTGTAGTATGCTCATAACTGGATGGGATTTCAACCCAGACATTATACTCGTTGTCTAAAAAGCGCCTTCTTATTTTTACGCACAAGGAGAATAAATGCTTATTAAGATCGACGTGGCAATTATTGGTGCCGGGGTAATCGGCCTAGCTATAGCTGGTGAAATCGCCCAGCGAAACAAAGAAGTGTTCATCTTTGAAAAGAACCATACCTTTGGACTTGAGACCAGCAGCAGGCAGAGCGAAGTCATTCACGCTGGTATTTACCATCCTGAGCATTCCCTTAAGACAAAGCTTTGCATCGAAGGGAGAAACTTACTTTACGAGCTTTGTGACAAACATGATATTGCCTACAAGAAATTTGGAAAGATTATCGTGGCAACAAACGAAAATGGAATTACACACCTTGAAAAGCTTTACAAGCAGGGGAGGAGAAATGGCATTGAAGATTTGATGCTTCTTTCTCGATCGGAACTGAAAAGGCTTGAACCAAATGTCGAGGCGAGGGCTGGTTTATTATCCCCTTCCACCGGAATTATTGATTCCCACTCTTTACAGAAATTCTTTTACAGACGAGCGAGAGCAAAGGGAGCCAAGTTTGTGTTTAATACCAAGGTATTAGGAATTGAAAAGACAGGGATGGGATACAAAGTACAAATAAAGGACAGGGAAGGGATTTCTGATTTTGTTGCCCGGGTTGTGATAAACTCCGCGGGCTTGAATTCCGACAAGATAGCCCAACTTGCCGGTATAGATATAGATAAAGCAAATTACAGGCTTCATTACTGTAAAGGCGAATACTTCACTCTAAGTTCGAAATATAGAAATCTCATGAGCAGGCTTATTTATCCCACTCCAGAGCAAGCCGGACTTGGAATTCATGTAACTCTGGGACTTGATGGTCGGGTACGATTGGGGCCCAATGCCCGCTATGTTGAGACAATAAGTTATAGTGTTGACGAGACCCAGAAGGAAGCTTTTTACAAATCAGTAAAAAAATTTCTGCCCATGGTTGAACTTGAGGACTTAGCACCTGAATTTGCTGGCATAAGACCCAAGCTCCAAACCCCAGGCGGCGCCTTTCGAGATTTCGTCATTGCCCACGAAGAGCAAGCGGGCTTTCTAGGGCTGATAAATCTAATCGGGATAGAATCCCCAGGTCTAACTGCCGCTCCTGCCATTGCCAGGTATGTGGGAAGAATGGTATCTAAGTTTTTTAGTTGACATAATGCTACTGTTGCCTGATTCTAGTCTAGCTTGGTCAGAGAATGATATTTGTGGTGAGTCTCTTCAGCATACTTGTCTGAGACATGGACATAGCGGGCGATGCCATCTAAGGATTCATGACTAAAAAGAACCTGAAGGGGGACTGGATTAGCACCTTCCTCAGCCAGATAAGTGGCAAAGCAATGTCTCAAGGTATGAGGAGTTGTCTCGATTGATAAGCCACATCTATTTGCATACTTCGAACAATGTTTTGGATGGACCTTACTGTCAGTCGCATTTTTTCACCGCTTTTCCGAACATCTACCTTACCGCTATGACGAATGAAAAGCGGCTTAAAGTGGTCTCGGCGCGATTGCAGGTAGCGTCTGATGTACTCTGCGACTGTATTTGATAGAAACAATATGCGTATCTTATTTCCCTTGCCCTCGAGGGCAATTCGTTTCCGCTCTAAGTCTACCTGGCCACGATTTAAACTAATCAACTCGGATACTCTCAACCCTGTGTTGAACAGTGTTTCCAGAATAGCTTTATCGCGGAGCTCCATAATATTTGTCTCGGGGGCTGGAGCTTCAATTAACCTGATTAAGTCTTTAAGCTCGGGTAATTTAGGCCGTTTTGGGACAGCCTTCAGCAATTCGACTGCTTCGGGCGATAAAGGGCAGGGATAGCCGATACCAATTAAATAGCGCAGGTAAACCCGGAGTCCTATCAACTTGTAGTTTATGGTGCACGGGGCAAGTTGCTTGTCACTATGATTGCTTGGCTTCGCTGTATTTCGACCGTGCGAGGCAAGATATGCTTTGAAGGAGGTGATAATCTGCCTGTTGATTTTATCAAAGGGAATGCTGTTCTCATTCAGAAAGTCATCGAAAACTTCCAGGTATCCCTTGTAGTTGCGAACTGTCAATGGAGAATAATGGTTAGCCTGTAGGCTCACCAGAAAGTCATCAATATACGGCAGCATTTCAAATTGGTCCTTTTCCCTGCGCGCTATGCAATATATCATATTGATCAGCCCGACAGGTAAATTCTATAGCCTGCCTTTCATCTGGTACTAGTAGAATATTAGAATTTGGCAACATCTGCAAATTCCACCATAATTTATAAGCAGAAGTATCACCTATCTCTATGAACAAATCCATATGGCCGTCCTTATGGATACCCAAATCAGCACGCCCTTGACTGAGGAAGGGCTCAGTAACTACCTCGAAACCTTGTTTTACAAAGTATTCGGTGAGAACATCCATCATTTTTCTATGCCAGACACCACCGTGACGCGCGGATTTCTTAATGCCATGCTTTTGAGTCAAATCGTCCCATAGGTCATGTCCATCTCTAGCGATGAATTCCCTTGCTTTAATTTTGCCCGTGACAATCAAGAGGGCGATTTTCCTGTAAGTATATCTACAGTCGTCACAACCTGGTATTTTGCCTCTGACCGTTTGCTCAATGACTCTCTCCAGCCATTCAATTTCACGATTGATAGCCTCCTCAGCTATGCGCCATGGCAAATCTCTCTCTGTAGACTTGCTATCCTTTCTTGACATAATATTTATTCTTGCCTATTTCTGCTATGGAAAGCTTTATGTATTTCTTTTAGATGCCTGTTGGTGACATGAGTGTAAACCTGAGTTGTTCTGATGCTTTCATGGCCCAGCATTTCCTGGACAGAGCGAATGTCGGCACCATTTATCAGAAGGTCTGTAGCAAAGGAATGCCTCAGAGTGTGAGGAGTGACCTCGATTGGCAAGCCAGATCTTTTTGCATACTTGGAAACAATGTTTTGGATGGACCTTGCCGTCAAACGCATTTTTTCACCGTTGTTCCGGGCATCTACCTTGCCACTGTGGCGAATAAACAGGGGTTTAAAATGGTCCTGACGTAACCTCAAGTAACGTTCAATCCACTGCGCGGCTGTATCTGACAAGAAGACTACTCGTAGCTTATTTCCCTTGCCTTTAACACCAAATTCCTTGCGCTCTAAGTCTACCTGGTCGCGATTCAAACTAACTAGTTCTGACACTCTCAACCCTGTGCTGAATAATGTTTCCAGGATAGCTTTATCCCGCAGTCCTATTACATTTGATATTTTCGGGCTATTTAATAACCTTTCTACCTGCTCCGTATTTAAGAAAGCAATAGAACGGGGGTCTTGTTTGGGGAGTTCCACCTTGTCGGGGGATAAGGTAGGTATGTCACGCTGAACCAGCAGATATCGTAAAAAAGCTCTCAATGCAACTATGTGGTAGCTTTGGGTGACTCGTTTTAGTGGTATGCCATCGCGGGCACGCAAATGTGCTAGATATAATCTATACCTTCTGACAAGTTCCTGGTTTATGTCTTCGGGTTTTGTAATAGGTGAATTCTCTGTGAGCCAGTTGTGAAATCGCTCCAAATAACGTCTGTAGTCACGAATGGTAAGAGGAGAGCAGCCTTTCTCGATCTCCAGGTACTCTAAGAAGTCGGTGATTAATAATTCCAGGCTCATGTTTAATTCTTATATTCTGTGAATTTAAAACCTTCGCAGAAGTTACACTCTGCGAAACGTTTCATACTATCACCTTTTCCATTTTCATGTCAAGTACCATCTCATATTCAGGACAAAATAATACTTCCAAAGCCATAGCTTCATTATAATAAGCTAGTAAGCTGGCAAACTGATTAGCCCAGCAACCCCGAATCCTTAAGGAGTCACCACTCCTCCATCCAGTTGTTCACCCTCATTGCTCCCCTTTCCCCACTCTCGGCTCATTAAATAGCTCCGCTCCCGGGCAACCCCGCGCAAAACATCAACCATGTAAAACAAGCCTCTCAAAGTGAAAGGGAATACTAAGATGTATCTCCGTCTTTTTCATGCCTCTAAAATCGCTTCTCAGAGCGAGTTTTCAAATTTGTTAACGTCATATCAGGTTTTTACTCCAAACCATAGACTGTAAAGGCAAATTCTCTCCTGGAGATAAACCGATAATGGCAGAGAAGTCCGTGGGAAAGCTAACACCTATTGACAGGATATTTGTTAAGGGTAATAATTTCTATGAACATGGGAATAAAGATAAAACTAAGAGGCAAGATAGCAAGATGCGCCATCAAAGCTCTAGTTAAATTTCCTCAAAACAGGGTAAGTGAGGCAGCCATAAGAGTGGTTATGGAAAGAATTTGGCGCCAGAAAATAGCTAACTTGACGCAAATCTTGGCCTCGGTGAAGAGGTTTTCAGTGAATACCAATAAAAATTGCCAAGAAAAAATTTTAGAAAATCTTGCCTTTAAAGGTTTGATTGAAAATCAGCCAATCAGGGATGAAGCAAGGAGAAATGGTTTGCCTCCTCTGTATACAATTCTGATTTCTCCAACAATGAGATGCAATTTAAAGTGCGATGGTTGCTATGCAAAGAGCTACCAGAAAAAGGATGATTTGCCCTTTGAAATAATGGATAAAGTCATTAAAGAAGGCAAGGAAATGGGGGTTGCGTTTTTCACCATTTTGGGAGGAGAACCATTTTTGAGAGAAGATTTATTTTCGCTTTTTGAGAAACACTCCGATGTTTATTTCCAGGTTTTTACTAACTCTACTTTATTGAGTGAAGAGGCAGTCAAGAAATTGGCTGAAATGGGTAATGTGACTACCCAACTTAGCATTGAAGGCCTTAAGGAACGAAATGATAAGAGAAGAGGGAAGGGACACTTTGAGAAGGTAATGACAACAATGGATATTTTGAGTGAGCACGGAGTTCCCTTTGGCTATTCAGTTTGTGTTACAAGAGAAAATGTCGAAGAAGTAATGAGCAACCAATTTCTGGAATTAATGATACAAAAAGGAGCGTTTGTTGGCTGGTATTTTCTTTATATGCCAGTTTGTGGCGATAGAAATACTGACCCAATGCCTCTCCCCGAGCAAAGAAAATTAATGAAGGAAAGAAGAGATTATATTAGAGCTCATTATCCAATTTTAATTATTGATTTCTGGAACGATGCTCCCTATGTTGGTGGCTGCATTTCTGCGAAGTATTATTGCCATATTAATAATTTTGGTGATGTTGAGCCTTGCATTTTTGCTCATTTCGCCCAGGCCAATATTAAAAATTGCTCCTTGAAAGAAGCTCTTAACTGTGAGCTTTTCAAAAGAATAAGATCCCGTCAGCCATTTGATGAAAATCTTTTCCTTCCCTGTCCCTTGATTGATAATCCCGGGGAAAGTAGAACTTTCCTTAAAATCCCGGGGGTTTATCCCACGCACCCTCAAGCCGTAACCTTAATTGAAGACTTGAAGGATGATTTGGACAAGTACTCTCAGGAGGTTCATCGGGTTTATGCGCCAGTCTGGGAGGAGTGGGCAAAGCAGAAATAAATAAGAAATAAATATGCGTTTTGTTAGGTTGGCAAATTCTATCGAAAACTACTTTGTAATATGACCAGTAACTTGATAAAACAAAATGTTGCCAGGCTACTGGCTGAACTTCCCGACGGAGTTGAACTAGTGGCAGCAGCAAAAACGAGAACACCTGAGGAGATTCTGGAAGCGGTTGAGGCAGGAATCAAGATTATCGGAGAGAATTATGTCAAAGACACAAAGGAAGCATATGGAGTGGTGGGCAAGAGGGTGAAATGGCATTTTATTGGGACCCTTCAAAAGCATAATGTCAGGAGAAATGTGCTGGAAATATTCGATATGATAGAAAGTGTTGATTCCTTAGGAATAGCCCGGGGAATTGATAGAAAATGTGCTGAAATTGGCAAAATAATGCCGGTATTGATTGAGGTGAACAGTGGCAGAGAACCCCAGAAATCAGGAGTTCTGCCGGAGGATGTGGAACAATTAGTAAGAGAAATATCCGGTCTTAAAAACATCAAAGTAATGGGTCTTATGACCATGGGGCCCCGCTTTGGAAACCCAGAAGATTCGAGGCCCTATTTTGTGGAGACAAGAAGGATATTTGACAGAATTAAAGGACTGAAGTTACCCAATGTAGAAATGAGATATCTTTCTATGGGCATGACTAACTCTTACAAAGTTGCCCTGGAGGAAGGCGCCAACATAATCAGAATAGGCACTAAGATCTTTGGCGAGAGGTACAGGGCATAATAGCTACCGTGCCTAATCTGCTCTTAAAGATGACAAGCTATCTTATTTAGAAGCCTGTCAATTCCCCATCCTTTGGCAGCAGAAATGAGAGCAACGCCATCACTCGGCAGCAGGATTTCTTCTTCGAGGAAAGGGATAGTAGTTAATGCATTCAGTTCTGCCTCGCTGCTTAGAGCTAAGTCAAGTTTGTTGAACACGGTAATTTTGGGTTTCTTTTCCAGATTTAGCTCGCTGAGTATCTTTTCCACTGTAAGGCACTGGTTAGCAGCATTTGAATGTGTTATGTCAACTATGTGCAGCAATAAATCAGCCTCCTCAAGTTCTTCCAGAGTAGCGCGGAAAGCAGCGATAATAGAAGGTGGAAGTTTGTGAATAAAGCCAACGGTATCTGTGATTAGAAATCGTTGCCCGGTGGGTAAAGCCAGCCGCCGAGTCACTGGGTCCAAAGTAGAAAAAAGCCTGTCTTCTACCTCCACACTGGCTTTGCTTAAAGTGTTAAACAAAGTGCTCTTACCGGCATTAGTATATCCCACGAGAGCTATGATGGGCATGCCGGTTTCCTTACGGCGTCCCCTGTAAAGAGTTCGGTGCTTCCTGACACCTTCTATTTTTTGCTGAAGTAGATTGATACGCTTATAGATAAGGCGGCGGTCGGTTTCCAATTGTGCTTCACCGGGACCTCTGGTACCAATGCCACCGCCGAGTCGCTCTAAATGTCGCCACTGCCCGACAAGTCGCGGTAGAAGATATTGGTGCTGAGCCAGTTCGACCTGGAGTTTTCCTTCATGGGTCCGAGCTTTTCGAGCGAATATGTGTAAAATCAGAGCGCTGCGGTCAATAACTTTGACTCCCAAGACCTCCTCGAGATTTCTTTGCTGCCTGGGCGACAATTCGTCATCAAAGATTACTGTGTCGTAGTTGGTTTGCTCTTTGAGGGCGATTAGCTCTCCAATTTTACCCTTGCCTATATAATAGGTGGGCGAAGGCGAGTCCAGCTTTTGAGTTAGCGTACCTACTACATTGGCGCCTGCTGTTTTCGCCAGATGAGACAACTCCTGCAAAGAATCAGCAATTGACCAATCGCAGTAAGATTTCTTGCTTCCTACTCCGATGAGGAATGCTCGTTCTACCTTGGCTTCGGTAGTAAATAATTTCTGCTTTATCTCCTCCTCCTACACACAATCGAGATTGCTTCGCTGCTAACGTTCTGCACAATGACAGTTTCGGGCGTGCCAGGATAATAAGCGACTTATACCCTGCTCCAAACGCTCATCAGAAACGGTCAGGGAAAATCTGATGTAACCATCTCCTTCCTTACCATAACCAATTCCCGGAGTTACTGCTATCCTGGCTTCGTCCAGCAATTTCCTGGCGAAGTCAATAGATGTATATTCTGGGGGAATCTTGGCCCAGATATAAAAGGTTGCCTTGGGTATCCTGGATTTTAGCCCTATCTCATTAAGGACTTTTACTAACTTATCTCGGCGCCGTTGAAAAACAGAATTGCGCTCAGCGATATGTTCCTGAGAGCCACGCAGAGCTTCCACAGCAGCAAATTGAATTGCCCGGGGAATGCCTGAATCCAGGTTAGATTTAACTTTAAATAGCGCATTTATCATGTCGGCATTACCTACTAACATTCCTACCCTCCACCCCGTCATATGATGGGTCTTGGACAGGGAGTGAAATTCCACTCCTATTTTCTTTGCCCCAGGTGTCTGCATGAAGCTCGGTGGCTTGTAGCCATCGTAGGCAACTTCGGTATAAGGAGCATCATGGCAGATTGCCAGGGTATGTTGCTGTGCAAAACGAACTGCTTCTTCAAAGAAACCTAGGTCAGCTATAGTGCCGGTGGGATTGTTGGGATAGTTAAGCCACATAAGCTTTGCCTTATCGGCTACCTCAGCCGGAATAGCTTCAAAATCGGGTAGAAAGTCGTTTTCCTCCTTTAAAGGCATGAAATAAGGTTCGCCACCGGCTAATATGGTACCCAGAGAATATGGCGGATAGCTGGGGTCAGGAACCAAAACAATGTCACCAGGCTCAATAAAGCATAAAGCTATATGTCCGATCCCCTCCTTGGAGCCTATGAGCGGTAGCACTTCTCTATCTGGGTCCAGGTTGACACCAAAACGCATTTCATACCACTCAGCGATGGACTTGCGAAGTTCGGGCAAACCAGCGGTTTCTGGGTAACGATGATTTGCAGGGTCACGTGCCGCCTGACAAATACGCTCAATGATATGAGGCGGTGTGGCTAAGTCAGGGTCACCCATAGCAAAGCTAATTATATCCTCTCCCCTAGCCTTAAGCTCAGCGATCCTCCGATTTATTTCCACAAAAAGATATGGAGGTAACCTATCGAGTCGTTTAGCTAATTCCATCAGTTCCTTCCTTCCTTCTAGTTATTTTCCATTGTAGATTTTATTCATCGCACCACTAAGTAACACCTTCCCTACCCTCTTCCAGAGTACTGTCAAAGTCTTATCTATGAGTATTATGTCAACTTATACCTCAACGGGCAATTCGCTCTGGTTTGAACTGGGGCAGGCTCATATTTACCTCGGCGCGTTTGACTTTATTCATCGGCACATAGGCTGTATCTTGCTTTATGCCTGACGAAGTTTCTATGGGCAGAGAGTGGCTATCCAGCTTGCATCGGGACTCTGTTCCACCCTCTCTCGATTCTCTCACCTTAAGGGATAGGCTTTGGGTGAAGGTATCCACCAAGATGAACTCATTACCCGTAGCCTGTAACTTATAGAATTTCATGACATGAAACTTTCTATGATACCCTTTACTTTGTCCGTAGTGACTCCCATAAAATCTGGGTCGGCTTCTTCTTCAGTTACACTTACCTCAAACCAGTGTATCCTGCTATCGCCGGGACGAAACCAGGTATACTGGTGACGCGCCAGTCGATGTGTTTCATATTTTATTTTATCAATAGCCTGAGGCAAAGTCATCTCGCCTCGAAGAAACTGCCCTATCTGCTTGTAACCTATGCCTGACATAGAGGGCAAGGAAGGACTATAACCTTTTTTCAATAGCTGTTCTACTTCTTCAACCAGTCCCATTTGTATCATTTTGTCAACACGCAAATCAATCCTTCTGTATAATTCGCTTCTTTCCTGGGTTAAACCGAGGAGCAGGACAGGGAAATCTGGCATCTCTTTACGCTGCAATTGAGAAGGCGTCTGCCCTGTCGCATAATAGATTTCTAGCGCTCTTATTATTCGGCGGATATTACGTGGATTGATTTTTACTGCTGCCCTAGGGTCAATATCCTGCAATTCTTGATAAAGGCTTTGGCTACCTTCTTGCTCTGCTCTGGCTTCTAACCGTTGTCTGAGCGTTTTATCAGGTGGTGCCTGAGGTATTTTCCATCCCTCTACCAGAGACCACACGTAAAGGCCGCTACCACCAACAAGTAAGGGCAATTTGTCTTTCTGCTGAATGGCTTTCATCGCCTCTATAGCTAGCTGGTGATACATAGCCAGGCTAAAATCTTCGTCGGGCTCGACTACATCAATGAGATGGTGAGGGACCGATGCCCTCTCAGCCAGACTGGGCTTATTAGTGCCGATATCCATATACCGATAGACCTGGCGGCTATCGGCGCTTATTATCTCTATAGGGAAGTGCTGGGACAGATGCAGAGCAAGCTTACTTTTTCCAACAGCGGTGGGACCGACGATGACAATCACTGACTATTTTATTCTTTTCTTGATTTTGGCAGTTTGCTCGACAATACTCACAAACTCGTCAGCTTTAAGACTGGCTCCACCGACCAGGGCACCATCGATTTCTGGATATGAAATAAACTCGGCAATGTTAGTACTGGTAACACTGCCGCCATAAAGGATGCGTACATCCAGGGCTATGCTCTTATCCCATATCTTAGCCACAACGGCACGGATAAACCTGATCGTGGCTACCGCCTGCTCGCCGCTGGCTGCCTTGCCTGTACCGATTGCCCAAACTGGTTCATAGGCAATCACTAAATTAGAAACAGGTTCTATACCATTTAAAGCTTCTGTCACCTGTCTGTTAATTACCTCCTCTGTCTTGCCAGCTTCATTCTCTTCAAGCCTCTCACCAACACATAAGATAGGCTTAAGATTGTTTGACAAAGCCGCCTTTATCTTTTTGTTGACTATTTCATCAGTTTCTCCAAAATACCATCTTCGTTCAGAATGTCCCAGTATGACAAATTCACATAACTCTCTGAGCATCAACGGGGATATCTCACCGGTGTAAGCCCCTTTAGTCTCAAAATACATGTTTTGTGCACCGAGCTTAACAGACGAATCGTGGAGCATCATATGTATAGAAACTAAGGACACGAATGGTGGACAAAGCACCTTTTCCACTTCTTCTATCCTGTCCAGTTTCTCAAGCATTTCGATAACAATCTTTTCAGCTTCAGAAACCGTGGTATTCATTTTCCAGTTGCCAGCAACAAAAGGAATTCGCATTTCACAATCTCCTTTCACTATTTATCTAATAAAACCCTCACACCAGGTAAGGTAACCCCTTCCAAAAATCTCAAGCTGGCACCACCTCCGGTGGAGACGTGGGTCATCTTATCAGTTAATCCCATTTCTTGAACTATTTCAGCAGAAGAGCCGCCACCAATAACGGTAGTGGCATTAAGAGTGGATAGAAAACTGGCTATAGACCTGGTACCTTGAGCAAATTGAGGTATTTCATAAATCCCCATGGGACCATTCCATATGATGGTACGACATTTCTTGAGTTCACTATAGAAAAGCTCAATGGATTGAGGGCCAATATCTACGATATGGCTGTCCGATGGTATAGTAGTTGTTGGTACTACTCTGGTTGGGGCTCCGACTCTAATTTCTTCCACCACAACTACATCAATGGGAAGCAAAAATGGCACTCCCCATTCTCTGGCTTCCTGTAACAATTTCCTGGCCAGGCCCAACTTGTCGTCCTCTATCAAAGAACGTCCTACCTCATACCCTTGTGTTTTTAAGAAAGTAGCAGCCATGCCACCACCAACCAGTAATATGTCAACCTTTTTTAGCATATTTTGCAATAGCTCTATCTTATCGCTTACCTTTGCACCTCCTATAAGACAGGCCGAGGGCCGTTCTGGATTATGCAGCAGCTTCTCCATAACCTTTAGCTCTTTGTTCATTAAAAAGCCAGCCACCGCGGGCAAGTATTTAGCCACTCCCACGGTAGAGGCATGAGTCCGGTGAGCACTGCCAAAAGCATCATTAACATAGATCTCAGCCAACTTGGCTAGCTTACGGGCAAAGCCGTCATCAT
>Ga0180301_10002262_pt1 | contig 15093 bp, 18 predicted proteins | sample GuaBasSediGuay16_FD_121797 | JGI IMG/M metagenome (GOLD analysis project Ga0180301, IMG submission 121797) | Subseafloor sediment microbial communities from Guaymas Basin, Gulf of California, Mexico - Guay16, Core 4569-2, 12-15 cm | ecosystem: Environmental > Aquatic > Marine > Hydrothermal...
ATTGATAATAAAATACTATTTGATACCGGAGAGAATGGTAAGTGGTTACTCGAGAATATGCGCTCTTTAAAGGTTAACATAGATAAAATTGAGGCAATAGTAATTTCTCATGACCACTGGGATCATTGGGGGGGGTTATGGGATTTGTTAAAAAGTAGAAAGGGCCTGCGAGTATATATCTGTCCTAATTTCAGCCGTGATTTTAAAGACAAGGCTAAAAAGTTTGGTGTCAGCCTTATAGAGATAGATAAATTAACACAAATTTTGCCGGATATATTTTCTACAGGAGAAATAGCCGGGGCCTATCACGGTAAATACATGGCAGAGCAAGCCATGGTGTTAAAAACGAAAAATGGCATTACCGTAATTACAGGATGCGCGCATCCCGGAGTTTTAAAAATGGTTGAAAAGGTGAAAGCAAAATTTCCAAAGGAGCCGATTTATCTTGTTTCCGGCGGTTTCCATCTGATGGAATCGGATAAGAGAGCGATAGGGATTGTAGCCGAAAGCTTTAAGAAATTGGGCATAATTAAAGCCGGACCTACGCATTGCAGCGGCCCGGAGGCGGCGGGAATTTTTAAGGAGAAATACGGTAAAAACTTCGTTTCAATAAAAACAGGCCAAGCACTAAACGTGTAATTGAAGAAATTAAGTATGAATGGAGGTAAGTATAATTATGAATGAAAAACGCGCTGTTGAATATTGTAAAAAATTAGTAAACGTGCCTTATAATAAGTTGAATTTGGCCAATTATAAGGAAAAACTGGCGAAACTCTTGAAAATAAAAATCAATTTTATAGAAAGCAAATCTTCCGGCCCTATAAAATTGATGTCCGGACAGCATAAAAACGCGGGTATTATTTCAACCGATTATCGAACAACCCGGAAAAGAAGGGTTATTTTGATAGGAAAGGGTATTTTGTTCGATGCGGGTGGTTACGACATAAAGCCTTCCGGAAAATACGCGAATATGAAAATTGATATGGCGGGAATGGCAAGCGCATTTTCGGTTGCATCCCAATTGGTCAATGAAAATCTTGCAGTTTATTGTCCTGTTTCCACAAATTTAGTAGCTAACAGCCAGATATTGCCGGGTGATGAGATAAAAATAGGAGGCAAGTTAGTTGTTGTAAGCAATACGGACGCGGAGGGCAGATTAATCCTCGCGGAAGCTTTAACAAGTGTGCCGCAAACTTCGAAAGATATTATTATTACCGTAGCAACTTTAACAGGTGCGGTTGGATATGCTATTGGCGAAAAAGCCACGGGAGTTTTTACTTTAAATGATGATCTGTATAAAAGATATAAGATGAGTTCAGATAAAGCGAAAGAGTTGGTTTGGAGGTTGCCTTTGTGGGAATATCTGGATAAGAAGTATTTTAGAAAAAAACGAATAAAGAATTCAGTAGAAGATAAGCCGGGACCTTCCTTGGCCGCTCTATTTTTAAAACAATTTGTTAAATATCCTGATAATTGGATACATTTAGATATAGCGTATTCCTGCTGGGATAAAAAGAAAGAAAGAGCTACCGGCCAACCAGTCAGGTCATTAATTAATTTTATAAACACTGTGTGGAAATAAAAAAAGCATATCTTTAATGAGAAGGGATAAATGTGACGGTTAATCATGATTTGATTACATTCGGGCCGGTCCCGTCGAGGCGATTAGGACGAAGCTTAGGAATAAATAATATTCCTCCAAAGATCTGCAGCTATTCCTGTGTTTACTGCCAGCTGGGAAGAACTCTGAACATGCGGGCAGAAAGAAAAGCCTTTTACAAGCTTGATGAGTTGTTGAAAGCTGTAGAAAAGAAAGTCAAAGACGCAAAAGACAAAGGAGAGCAGATAGATTATCTTACCTTTGTCCCGGATGGCGAGCCGACTCTGGATATTAATTTTGGCAAAGAGGTGGAATTGCTTAAGCCATTGGGAATAAAGATTGCTATTATTTCGAATGCTTCTCTTGTATGGCAAAAAGACGTTCGGGATGATTTATGTAAGGCTGATTGGGTTTCTTTGAAAATTGACGCGGTAAGTGAAGATGCCTGGCGTAAAATTGATAGGCCTTATAGATCTTTGCGGCATGATAATATATTACAAGGCATAGCAGAGTTTTCGCGGATTTTCACCGGTAAATTGGCCACGGAGACCATGCTTATTCAAGATGTTAATGATAATGCTGAAGAGCTGGAAAAGATCGCATGTTTTATCATTGGTTTAAAAAATGTAAAAAGTTATATATCCATTCCGACAAGGCCTCCGGCGGAAAAATGGGTGAAATCGGCAGATGAACAAGCAGTAAACAGGGCATATCAGGTATTTAAAGAGAAATCTATAGACGCGGAATATCTTATCGGTTACGAAGGAAATGCCTTCGCGTTTACGGGAAATGTCGAGGAAGATTTATTAAGTATTACTTCAGTACATCCGATGCGAAAAGAAGCTGTGGATGAATTTTTAAAAAAGGCTAATGGGAATTGGGTTGTTATCGATAAATTAATAACCGAAAACAAATTAATAGAGACAGAATACAAAGATAATAGATTCTATATGAGAAAAATATGAATTTAATTTTAGGCTTGGACACGACGGGTATTCAAAATGTTTAATCAAATTTCAAAAGAGTTAAAAATTCACGCTCCTTTTACGATTTTCGGAGCTGTCACAGGAGTCATAATAATAGCGCTTTTTCAGAAGTTGCCATCAGCCCTTTCATATAACATTTTTTATGTGCTTCATCCCATTCACGTTGTTTTGAGCGCGCTTGTCACTGCGTCTATGTATAGGCTTCACACATGCGAGCGTATAAGCGGTAAGTGTATAAGGGGCAAATGCAATCTTTGGTTATTGTTTATTATAGGCTACATTGGGTCTGTAGGTATTGCCACTATAAGTGATTCGATTATCCCTTATTTGGGTGAGGTAATGTTAAAAATGCCTAATCGAGGAGTCCATCTGGGTTTTATTGAGAAGTGGTGGTTGGTTAATCCTTTGGCTATTACAGGTGTGCTCATAGCCTATTTCAGGCCGACCACGAAATTTCCTCACATGGGGCATGTTTTATTAAGCACTTGGGCCTCGCTTTTTCATATAATTATGTCTATAGGAGGGAAGTCTTTAAATTGGTTTGTGTATCTTGCGATTTTTTTGTTTCTTTTTCTCGCGGTATGGATCCCTTGCTGTGTAAGCGACATAGTTTTCCCTTTATTGTTTGTGAAAGAGGCCAGACATAATGATTAATATGAAAAGGTTCGCGTTATATTTATTTCGATGGCAACTCAGTACTCCCATACTTTGGCTGGTAGTCAGAAATTTAGGGGTTGGCATATGGTCTACGATCATAGCTAATTTAATCGGAGGATCGATATTTTTTTGGGTAGACAGATTTATATTTACTTCTAAAGCCGTTGAGATGTGGCATTTCAAAGAAAAAGGTATTTGCGATAGTTGTGGTAAAGAAGCGAGCCTATGGAGACTAGCATTAGCCCCGGGTTATGATAGGAGAGATTCCGAGCCTAAATATTTCTGTATGGAATGTTCCAAGAAGAGAACGGACGAGCTAAGGCGCAAGGGTATAAAAATCAGAGGCAAAAGTGGGTAAAACAATAAATGTCTAAAAAGGCGGATTTTAAAGGGTACGGTATTGTCGCTTGCGGTACATTACGAGGTGAATTGAATTTCTTGGCCAAAGAGGGTTTTTTAAATGCCGATAAGATTTTATATACCGCGCCGGGTTTGCACGAAACACCGTGGGAACTTGAGAAGCAGCTTAAAAAACAGATTGATAACGCGAAAAAATATTCGCAGAAAATTTTAGTCGTATATGGTGAGAAGTGTTTTGTTGATATCAAGGATCCTTCAAGAGATATAGGTGTGATTATCCGGAAAACAGGAGCGAATGCTAAAAGAGTTAAGGCAAAAAATTGCGTTGATATGTTTACTAGCATAGAGGAAAGAGAAAACATAGCCGAAGGTAAAAAAGTTTATTGGCTTACTCCCGGATGGCTGGAATACTGGAAGATAATTTTTAAAGACTGGGATCAGGGAAAAGCTAATGAAACATTTCCCCAGCATGACAAAGCGATTTTGCTTGACGCCGTAGGCATATTTGAGGAATATTCAGCCAATTCACCGGAGAAAATTCTTGAATTCGCCGATTGGATGCATCTTAATATAGAACCTTATAAGATTTCTTTGGATAGGTTAAGGAGGTTGTTGGTAGATGGGGTTTCATAAAAAAAGGAGGATGAGAAAATGGAAGTAACAGTAAATGATTCGAACTTCAAGGAGGAAGTATTGGAATCGGATATTCCGGCTCTCGTGGATTTCTGGGCCCAGTGGTGCGGGCCCTGCTTGATGGTTGCGCCGGTACTTAAAGAGATTGCTAAAGAATATAAAGGAAAATTAAAGGTGTGCAAAGTAAATGTAGATGATGCTCCTAATACCGCGTCCAAATACGGGGTAATGAGCATACCAACCTTGGCGATTTTTAAAAATGGGAAGGTAGTGGATAAGGTTGTAGGAGCGCTTCCTAAAACCGAATTGGAGCCTACGATTAAGAAGCACATTTAGTTGGGGTAAACCCTGTTAGAGATAGGTTGCCGCAGGCAACCGTCAGGGATTTCTAACGGGGCAAACAGGAGGTGATGATTATGCCCATGTATACTTATAGATGTAAAGATTGCGGCGAGAATTTTGATTTGTTGATAGGAGTAACTTCAGAAAAACCGGAGCTTAAATGCAAGAAATGTAATAGCAAAAACATCGAACGGTTATTATCATCGTTTAGTGTTGGCGGGCCAAAGGATAAGTCTTCTTCCGGGCCAAGTTGCCCTACGGGGACATGCCCTACTTGTTATTAAAAAGGGATGATTGAAAATGCCTATTATGGAGATTAGCATAGTGCCCCTGGGCACAGAAAGCGCGTCAGTTAGTGGGTATGTAGCGGACGCGGTAAAAATACTCAAAGAACAAAAAGGAATAAAATATGAGCTTACCCCTATGGCTACAATAATAGAATCGGATTCTGTCAGGAAACTGTTAAATATAGCGGGAAAAATGCATAGAACTGTATTAAAGGACAAAATAAAGAGAGTGGTAACTACGATAAAAATAGATGACCGCAAGGATAAAAAATTAACGGCAAAAGGGAAGATAAAGTCGGTACAAAAAAGATTAAGGGCTTTAAATGGCGGATTTTAAGCAAATTAATGAAGCAAGGCAAATATTGGGATTAGAAGAAGACGCGGCCATAGAGGAAATAAAAAAATCCTACCGTGTTCTCGCGCATAAATATCATCCTGATAAATGTGAAGATAAAAAGAAAAAAGAATGCGAGGAAATGTTTAAAAAAATAGCGCACGCTAATGATATTCTTACGGCTTATTGCGCGGGCTAAGGTATTCCTTTAAGGAAAAAGACGTTAAAAAAAATACCATGGATGGGGAATTCTACAAACACCTGAAAAGATTCTACGACGGCTGGTGGGGAGATTTGGATTTTTAATGAAGATTTTTGACCGTTATTATAAGAAATATGACGCCTGGTATGATAAGAATGAATTCGCCTATCTATCGGAACTTAAGGCGATACGCAAGGTTCTGCCTAAGAAAGGGAAAGGACTGGAAATAGGAGTCGGTACCGGCAGGTTCGCTCAAGCTTTAGGCATTGGGTCCGGGGTTGACCCATCAAAAAATATGATTGAAATCGCGAAGAAAAGAGGCGTAAATGTAAAGCTGGGATATGGCGAGCGCCTCCCATTTAAGAACACAGCTTTTGACTATGTGGCAGTTATTATTACTATATGTTTTACTAAGAACCCGGAGAAGGTTTTAAAAGAGGCATACAGGGTTCTAAAAACGAAAGGCAAAATTATTATAGGGATAGTTGATAAAGATAGCTTTCTCGGCAAGTTTTATCAGAAAAAGAAAAGTGCGTTTTATAAAGAAGCCGTCTTTTTTAGTGTAAAAGAGATAGTATATTTGCTTGGTAGCACAGGTTTCTCGAAATTTTCTTATTATCAGACATTATATGATTTTCCGGATGAGATAAAATCAGTGCAGAAACCACAAAAAGGTTTCGGCAAGGGCGGTTTTGTGGTAATTTCAGGAGAAAAGACAATTTCAGGACGCAAAAAGTATGGATTCGATTACCGATGAAGAAGACGTTAAATACTACCTGGGCAGAATGTATGTTCAGGAAAAAGACTATATTAAAGCGATAGAAATATATAAGAAAGGCCTTGCTCTTAACCCGCAGTCACCTATTTTGCTCTATGAATTAGGCCTGGCATATTTACGGTTGAATAATAAAAAAAGAGCCTTGAGCTATTGAAAGAAGGCATTAAAGAATGTTTCAGCATATAGCTATCTTGGGGTACTCGTAAAAGAAAAAATGCGGTTATTGCTTCATCACTGATGTTCGCCCAGTTTAAAGAAAGTGAGTTATCAGAATACGTCTTTCTAAAGGAGTTCATTAGTGAGCATTCCTGCCTTTATATCGCGCTTACTGAAACTCCCAAAATTGTCACTTCAAGTAAATAGATATTCCTTTATAATCGGTGACTCGCAGATTTACATTGACATATAACGAAAATATGGTATGTTAGTTATTGTATAATCGTTACTCAAAAGTAACCACAGGAGTATTCTCGATGAATAAAAATACAATGACGTCTTTAAGCAAAACAGAGGTTGAAATAGTTGCCAGGCTTACGTACGAGGAAAAGGATATCGTTACCGCTAAAGAGCTTGATTCTTACCTCGCGCCGGATTTCCCATACAGAAACCAGTTGGTTTACAGCCTCAAGAAAAAGCGGGTCTTGATTCCTATTAAAAGCGGCGTTTATATATTCGTGCCTTTAGACGCCGTGCCAACGGGGCGCCGTGTTAGCGAGTTTCTTATTCCACCGGCTTTGTTTCCCAAAGGCGATTACTATATCGGCTATTCCACGATGTTTAATTACTATAATTTTGTGGATCAGCAGTTTCAGACCGTTTATGTGCTCAATACAAGGATTTCGAGATCTCGAACAATTGCCGGTTTATCGTTTAAGTTTACGAAGATTTCTTCCAAAAAGATGTATGGACTAGAGAAAATAAAGATAAAAGGCAAGGAAGTTATTGTCAGTTCAAAAGAAAGAACTTTGGTAGATCTTATTTACTATAATAAGCCGGTCGGAGGGATTAATGAAGCGGCTGAGATACTTGAGCGCTTTGTTAAAGAAAAGAAATGCGATATCAAAACATTAATCGATTACAGCGTGCGATTTCCTGCGATCAAAACACGTAAACGTATTGGGCTAGCCCTTGAAAAGGCTGGCGTATCGGACTATTTATTGAGCCCTCTTGCAAAGAGTATTAAAAAAACATCCCTGATTTCATTTTCAAATAACAGAAAAGGAAGAATAAATGAAAAATGGAGAGCAATTGTCAATGATACACAACGATAAGGATAAATTCTCGAAACTCGTAGATCGTATCGCTTCACAAACAGGTTTTTATGCGCCGCTTATGGAGAAAGATTATTATTTGACGCTTCTTCTTTCGCATATTAACGGTCTTTCAGAGCATCTTATTTTTAAAGGCGGCACATGCCTTAACAAAATTTATTACGTATATTATCGATTGAGCGAGGATTTGGATTTTAGTATGCGCCTGCCGGATCATACGACAACCCGGGGCAACAGGCGCAAGTCGATTCAGCCCATAAAAGATAACATCGAGGCTTTCGCTACACAATTTGGCATGCGTGTTGAAGGCGTTGAAAACGCGGGGCGGAACGAGTCAAAACAGTATATTTACTATTTCGTGTATGATTCGGCTATAGTCCCGACAGAACAGACTATTAAATTTGAAATAGGACTACGTTTTAACCCCATTGATAAGACTAAAATGCAGGCTGTTCAGCATAAATTCATCCATCCTTTTACCGGAGAACCTTTGTTTGATGGGGGCAAAATTAATTGTTTATCCCTGAATGAAATTGTGAGCGAAAAGCTTCGTGCCGCGGCGCTTAGATTAAAAATCGCTCCGCGCGATTTTTATGACCTTGATTTTATTATTCGGCAAGGGTTTGATTTAGTAAACAAAAATGTTTTAACGCTTTTCAAAAAGAAAATCGAAGAAGACAGTAGTAATACCGATTTGTCCAAATATAGGGTTAATCTCGGCCGGTCGAGCGATGAAATTAAAGATATGAAGTCGCGCATCGAAGATGAACTATTTGGTGTCCTTACTGTTGATGAACGAAAAAACTTTGACCTTGATAAAGCGCTTAAGCGGATAAATAAGGCTATGGAAAATGTTACATAAAACTATCGGTATAAAATCCTGGCCAGTAGATGATCGGCCGCGGGAAAAATTATTAAAGAAGGGGCCGCGGGCCTTGAGTAATTCAGAGCTTCTGGCTATTCTCTTGCGTACCGGCACCAATGGCTCAAGCGCTATTGATATTGCCCGCAAGGTCATGAAGAAATTTGGCACCTTTAGGAATATGGTTCATACTGATAGCCGGGACTGGAAGGAATTTAAGGGCCTGGGTAGCGCTAAGGCGGCTCACATCCAGGCCGCGCTTGAAATCGGCAGGGGGTTTCGTGAGGATGAGGCAAGTACCGGCAAACAAAAAGTATCATCAGCTAAGGATATTGTAGATATTCTTAAACCGCAACTCAGGGATTTAAAGACAGAACTTTTTAAGGTTGTCTATTTAGACAGCAATAACCGGATTATTGACATTACTGATGCTGCCACCGGCACAGTGAATCACGCTATACCGATTGTGCGCGAGATTATCCATAGCGCATTACAGAAATTCGCAGTATCGATTGTTTGCGTGCATAACCACCTCAGCGCCAATATCACACCGAGCACGCAGGATAAGAAGTTTACCAAAGAATTAAGCGATGCCGGGAAACTGATGGAGATCAAACTTGTTGATCATATTATCATCGGTGACGACAGCTATTATAGTTTTTCTGATGAAGGGATACTTTAAATATGCCAATGAATGAAGCCTAGACAAGGAAGAAATATATTGATGAAGCTTTAAGGCGAAGCGACTGGAATAAAATTGTGCCTTTTAAAGAGGGGGTATTTTATAAAGATGAAGCAGTCGAAGAGTATCCGACAGCTTCAGGCCCTGCAGATTATGCCCTTTTCTGTAACGGCTAGCGATAGCGATTGTTGAGGGCAAAAAGGTTGCTGTTGGCCCGCAGAATGTGCTCCAGCAGGCGCAGAGATACGCGCGCACTTTTCAAAACAGTCCTTTTTCATTCGGTGAATATAAGATTCCCTTTGCTTTCTCGACAAATGGCACGATTATCTGGTTTCAGGATTTACGCCACCCGTTAAACCGGTCCCGCAAAGTAGCTCAGTTTCATACCCCATCAGCTTTAATGGAGTTTCTGGCGCGAAATGAAGATGAAACCAGGGCATGGCTAAAATCAAACACCGATTATAACGAGGGCCTGCGTTTATATCAAAAGCAAGCTGTGCAGGCAACAGAAAAGGCCCTTATTGATAGAAAGAGCCGTATGCTTATCGCCATGGCAACCGGAACAGGAAAAACTTTTACGACTATCAACACCATTTATCGCTTGATGAAGTCCAATTATGCCAAGCGTATCTTATTCCTTGTTGATCGCAAAGCCTTGGCTGCCCAGGCAGTGAGTGCTTTAGCCAGCTTCGAACCCGAGCCCGGCTTAAAATTCGATAAGATTTATGAGGTCTATAGCCAGAAGTTCAAAAAGGAAGGCTTTGAAGAAGGCGAACAGTTTGACCCTAAAATCCTGCCGAATGAATATTTGACTGACCCAAAGAGCAGGGATTCATTTGTCTATGTCTGTACGATCCAGAGAATGGGGATTAATCTTTTTGGCAAAGAAGGTATGTTTGATACCAGAGAAGATGACGACGCCGATAAAATCGACATCCCTATTCACGCCTTTGATTTGGTCATTGCCGATGAGTGTCATCGCGGATATACCGCTTCAGAGGACAGCAAATGGCGGGAGGTCCTGAATCACTTTGACGCTGTTAAGATCGGATTGACTACCACACCAGCCGCGCATACAACCGCCTACTTTAAAGAGATTGCCTATCGTTATGATTATGAGCGCGCGATGCGCGAAGGCTATCTTGTGGATTATGACGCGGTAAAGATAAATTCAGAGATTACCATAAACGGTGTTTTTCTTAAAGAAGGTGAAGAAGTTGGCCTTAAGGATACTGATACCGGCCAGTTGACATTCGATATATTGGAAGATGAGCGTGAGCTTGTCGCGACAGCCAATGAAAGTGACTGGACAGCACCTGATAGGAACCGTAAAGTCGTTAAAGAGATCAAGAAGTACCTTTTAGCTCATGAAGAAGAAAGAGGCCATTTCCCAAAGACGCTTATTTTTGCCCATAATGATTTGCCTCATAGGTCACATTGTGACCAGCTCATCAATATTTTAAGGGATGAGTTTAATCGCGGAGATAACTTTGTCCAGAAAATCACCGGAAGCCCAACGGTTGACCGTCCATTACAAAGGATCAGGGAATTGCGCAACCGCCAGAGCCCAGGTATTGTGGTTACCGTCGATATGCTTTCAACCGGCGTTGATATTCCCAAGATCGAGAATATTGTTTTTTTACGGCCTGTGAAATCACGTATTCTTCTTGAGCAGATGATGGGCCGCGGGACCCGGCTTTGCCCGGAAATCAATAAAGACCATTTTACTGTCTTTGACTGCTTTAATGGGACCTTATTAGAGTATTTCCGTAAGATCACCGGCATTTCTGCAGAGGCCCCGATAAAAGCAACCCGGACTATCAGAGAGATTGTTGATGACATAGCCAATAATGTAGATGCCGCTTATAACACGAGTGTTTTAGTTAAGCGTATGCAGAGGATTGCCAAGTCCATTACACTGGAAAGCAGGGCGCAGTTTACTTATATCCTTGAAGGCGCAGATATTGCTGACTTTGCCAAAGACCTGCCCCAAAGGCTTCACAAAGACTGGCAAGGCACAATAAAAATCCTGAAAAAAGAAAGTTTCCTTGATATATGCGAAAACTATCAAAGGGCGCATAAGCCCTTTATCATTGCTGAGCCCGCGGTTGATATCGTGAGTTCTGAACGCGTATTCCGCGCCAAAGACGGAAGCGAATTGCGGCCATCCGATTACATCAAGGAGTTTGAGGAGTCCGTGCGTAAGAACCCCCGAGCATATTGAAGCCATTGAAATTCTCTTAAACAAGCCCAAAGAGTTTCACACAAAAGACCTTGACGAGCTCAGGGAGAAGCTTTCTCACGAGCCGGATTACCTGCAGGATAAATTTAGTGAGAAGAACCTTCGCATTGCATATAAGCAGAAGCTTGCGGATATTATATCGATAGTCAAGCATGCCGCTAAGGGTGAGAATTTGCTCACAGCAGAATCCAGGGTAAACAAGGCCTTTGCCCGTATTCGGGGAAAGCATTCTTTTACGCCCGAGCAGGATAAATGGCTTGGGTTTATTCAAAGGTATCTGCTTGAGGATATGTTGATGGAAAAGGATGATTTTGACCTTGTGACCTTTACCCGCGGAGGCGGAAACTTTGTTAAAATTAATAAGATTTTTAACGGTGAACTGGATAAACTTATCCAGGAAATCAATGAGGCGGTATTATTATGAGCGACGTTGTCAATAAACTATGGGGATTTTGCCATACCCTGCGCCACGATGGCATAGACTACGGGGATTATATCGAACAGATTACATATTTATTGTTCCTTAAGATGGCCGAGGAGCGCGGCGCAGAAATCCCTAAAGAATACAGATGGAGCGTATTAAGAGAGAAATCTGGCACAGGTTTAACGGATTTTTACGCCGATTCCTTACGGGCCCTAGGTAAACAGCCCGGTGTATTAGGTGATATCTACGGAGGCGCGATTTCACGGTTTTCCAATCCGGTAAACCTGAAACGCTTAATCAACCTTATCGATGAAACCGAATGGACTTCTCTTAATGTCGATGTCAAGGCCGCCGCATATGAAGGGCTTCTTGAGAAATCAGCCGCGGAAGGCAAGAAAGGCGCAGGCCAATATTTTACCCCGCGCGTTCTTATCCAGTCCGTTGTCCGCTGTATGAAGCCGGATCCAAGAGAAAGAAAAGATTTTACCATCTGCGACCCGACATCAGGCACAGGAGGTTTCTTGGTATGCGCTTTCGAATGGCTTATGTCAAAAACCAAGGGCCGGATTGAGCGTAAAGACCAAAAAAGGATAATGGCGAATACCTACTATGTGACAGAGCTTGTTGCGCGGCCGAGACGACTTGCGCTTATGAACTTATATCTGCACGGTATCCACGCCAATATCTATCTTGGTGATTCTATCTATGAGCCTTTGCGAAGCGAGCGCTACGATTGTATCCTTACAAATCCTCCATTTGGGGCAAAGGGGGCTAATCAGGCCCCGACCCGGGATGACTTTACAATCGCAACCAGTAACAAACAGCTCAATTTTATTCAGCATGTCGTAAATATCTTAAAGCCCGGTGGCCGCGCGGCTATAGTCTTGCCTGACAACTGTTTATTTGAGGATAAGGCTGGAGAGGTTTTAGAAATTCTTACGCAGGATTGCAATCTGCATACGATTTTACGCCTCCCGCGTGGAACATTTACGCCGTATAGCCAGGGCGTTAAAGCAAACGTGATTTTCTTTCAAAAAGGTATGCCTACTGAGAATATTTGGATTTTTGATGCCCGCTCCAATGTGCCCGGAATTACCAAGAAAGAACGTCCTCTTACCGCCATGCACTTTGAGGAATTCGAAGTGAGCTCGCCTCAAGATGTGTTGACACTCCTATCCATGAAGAAGTGTCAACACATCTCCGAGCGAGTTCAAACAAAGGCTGGCGACCAAGCCAGCATGCCCGCCGGCCCAGGCGGGCAAATAAGCGAGCGGCCCAGCGAGCGTGCAGCGAAGACGAGCGACAGCGAGGCTGAGCGGTGCATACGCCAACCACACAGCCCGCCCCAGCGGGCGGGGCATTGGGCTCATTGTAGTTTAAAGAACGAATACAGAACATTGTAAAGACGAAACACAAGGTCAGCCGAAAGTCCGGATAAAGACTTTTGGGCCAGAATTCTTGTAAGTTTTTGTTTTGTTTGGCATTGCGATTTTTGTTTTTGTTCTAAAAAGAAAAAATTAAATGGGGGAAAAGGGAAAAAGAAAAAATTTTCTTTTGGCAGATTTTGATGTTTTTGCCCCGCCTGCGGCGGAGCTGTCATAACTCCCTAGTTATGCCTAAAAAGCAGATAAAGGAAATCCCCCATCCTCCCACAACAGTTATTCGCCAGCCCCCTTAAAAATATTATTGACAACCTGATTTAATATGCTATAATTGGTAACAATATGCAACAATAGGCAATTATTGTGTTTAAGAAAGGGTGAATTATGGAAGCAAAGTGGATGACTTTAGACGAGGTTGCCGACTATCTCCAGATTAGTAAAGATTCTGTATATCGGCTTGTGCAGAAAAATGAAATTCCTGCTTCAAAAATCGGCAACTTATGGAGATTTAAAAAAGAAGAAGTTGATGAATGGTTTAAGAAACGGGCTTCAACCCCAGATATTGTAACACTTAATCCTTATCATATACGAATTCAACATGTAGAGCGCTTAGTGGGTTTTTCAACAGAAGATACAGCTCCAAACGGAATTGCTAAAATTCTGGCAAAGGCATTTGTTTGTTCAGATGACCCCGCGTTTTATTTATATTCAGACCAAATATCGAAACTTTTTTTAAATAAGCGTTATCTACTCGATGGTATTCATAATTATTTAATTCTTATTCATGGTGATTTATCCGCAGATGTTTATGTCAATAATATCCCAATGCAGATCAGGATGTTATCAAAGCGAAATTTAAAGGCAGGTGAACCGGTTCGGCAAGATGATATCGCAAATATAACAGATCTTCGTTTTGTTGGTATTGATATCAAAGAAGACGACTGCGTTATTTTTTGCTTCAAAAAGGGTTGGAAGTTTGGGCTTTTTTTCGACTTTTGCCAGGCCGATCAAAAAACACTACTTGATATCGATGGTTTATACCATGTACTCGGGGGATGTTATCGTTATCTTGCGTTTCAAGAAATTTATTCAGTTTTAGAAAATGAGAAGGTTTTTGAAGCATTATTTTCTGATGGATGGTTTCCCTTTATTCAACTGTTAGGAGGGGGCTTTCAAGAACTCGCAAAATTTTATAAAGATAAAAATAAATTTTCATCTGCGATAGAAGCCTTTATAGACAAATTTGACGGCGACCGTATTCGTCTATTTATTGAGCGATGGTGGGCAAACCCTTTATTTAAGAAAAAACAAAAAATATTAGAGGCTGGAATTAATGCGTATATTTCTGGAACGAATGAGGGATATATCACTTGTATTAAGACTTTATATTCAGAGATAGAAGGTATCATCCGTATTCGTTACGTGGAGGAGCTAGGCCATGATCCAAAAAAATTTCCTGATTTAATCGCTTATGTCGAACAAAAAGCTGAAGGTAAATTTGGGGCACGAGGTAGCTTAGGGTTTTCAGATCTATTTTATCGATATCTTAAAGACATATTTTTTAAGGATTTCGACTTAAAAACAGGAAAAGTTGACCTATCAAGGCACACGACTTCGCATGGTGTGGCTGACGAGAAAGATTATAATCGCATGAAAGCTTTGCAGGCAATCCTCATTCTCGATCAGATGTATTTTTATTTAACATAATAATAAACTCGTGATTATCGTAAGGAGGAATGGCTATGGAATGGATCCCTTTTACGCAAACTTTATTCTCGGTTGCTCTCGGAGCAGTCATATCGCATTTGTTTTGGAGAGAGCGTTTCAGAGAAACTAGATCGGCTGATTATTATCGGGAGGTTCTCGAAAAACTTATTTCACCTTTTTATTTATGGTTGTTATCTGGTAGAATAAAGACGCAAAATAGAAACCTTGATCCTCATGTTTCTCAAGAAGAATTAAAAAAAATGATAATTTTTAGTGAAGGTGATGATAAGAAAATTGTAGAGGAGTTGAAAAACAATGTTCACTTAGCCGCAATTGATCAGCGC
>Ga0180301_10002263_pt1 | contig 15093 bp, 18 predicted proteins | sample GuaBasSediGuay16_FD_121797 | JGI IMG/M metagenome (GOLD analysis project Ga0180301, IMG submission 121797) | Subseafloor sediment microbial communities from Guaymas Basin, Gulf of California, Mexico - Guay16, Core 4569-2, 12-15 cm | ecosystem: Environmental > Aquatic > Marine > Hydrothermal...
GAGGGGGAGATAGTGACCTTTTAATAGCTAGCTATCAGCGTCGATGTGGCTCTGATGCTCTTTATCTTACTGAGCTTCATCACGAAGGCGTCCAGCTCCTGAAGGTTCCTGGTTTGTACTTTGATGATGAGATCGTACTCTCCGTAGATCTCATGAACTTCCTTGCACTGGGGCAAGTTCTTGAGCTTTTTCTTGATATCTCCTTCTTTACCCGGCTCCACGATCACCAAGACATACGCGGTTATCATTTGCATAAGAAACCCCTCTCCCTTTATCAATTTTTTGAGAAGGGCCGGCCGGGACTTCCACTCACTTTCCTTGAGAAAGTGGGATTTGAACCCGGGACCTACGGCTTAGAAGGCCGTCGCTCTGTCCAGGCTAAGCTACCGGCCCTGATGCTCATCCTCAAGCTTGCTTTATAAGCTTTTCAAGTATCCTCATACCTCAACTGAAGGTAATCAAACCGTCCAAATCCAAAAATTAATAAAGGTTCCCCCCTTGAGTCTCCCCATGAAAGGTGGTTCTTTTCTCGGAGAAGGACATCCATAAGATAGAGGTTAAGTGGCAGAAGAGGTGGAGGGAGGCAAGGATATTTGAAGCGGACCCAAAGAAGGGAAAGAAGTACTTCGTGACCTTCCCATATCCTTACATAAACGCAGCTCCTCACGTGGGACACGCCTATTCCGCTACCAGGGCTGACATGATGGCGCGTTTCATGCGCTTGTTGGGCTACAACGTGTTGTTCCCCTTCGGCCTTCACGCCACTGGGGAGCCCATAATGGGAGCAGCCAAGAGGATAGCCATGGGGGATCAAAAACAGGTAGAAGCCTTCGTGATGAGTGGGGTCCCGAGGAAGGAGGTGAAGGAATTTAACGACCCCGTGAAGATCGTCAAGTTCTTCGCTAAGACCTGGGTGAGGGACTTCCAAGATTACGGGATGTCGGTGGACTGGAGGAGGACCTTCTATACTACTAAACTGAACCCTGAGTATAACAAGTTCGTGACATGGCAGTACAAGAAGTTGAAGAAGATGGGGTTGGTCGTGAAGGGAAAACATCCCGTGATCTGGTGTCCCTCTTGCGAGTCTCCAACGGGTTCCCATGACAGGAAGGAGGGGGAGAATGCGACGGTGGTGGAATACATCTTGTTAAAATTCAAGTTCGGAGATGCCTTCCTACCAGCTGCTACTCTGAGGCCGGAAACCATCTTTGGAGTGACTAACATGTGGCTGAATCCAGAAGGGGACTACGTGAGGGCCAAAGTAGACAATGAAGTGTGGATAGTGAGCAAAGAGAGCGTGAAGAAGTTGAGAGATCAGGAACACGAGGTAGAAGTCCTGGAGGAGTTTAAGGGAAAGAAGATCATCGGAAGGAGCTGTGTGGAGCCCCTAAGGAGGAGGGAGATACCCATACTCCCCGCCTCCTTTGTGAACGTGGAGAATGCGACTGGGGTCGTCATGAGCGTCCCCGCTCACGCTCCCTACGATTACATGGCCCTGAAGGACTTGGGAAAGCTGGAGGAGCTTAAGCCTATAACCATCATAAGGAGTGAGATGGGGGAGAACCCAGCGAGGAAGATATGCGAGCAGATGGGCATAACCTCCCAAGAAGATGAAAGGTTGGAGCAAGCCACCAAGATCATATACAGGAGGGAGTTTCATAAGGGGGTACTGAACGAGAATTGCGGGCACTACAAGGGAAAGAGGGTGAAAGACATCAAGCAGAAGTTGGTGGAGGACTTCTCAAAGAAGGGAATCGCTTCCATCATGTACGAGGCATCGGAACCAGTCATATGTAGGTGTCTGACTAGGTGTCACGTGAAGATCATCAAGGACCAGTGGTTCTTGAAGTACAGCGATGAGGAGTGGAAAAAGAAGGCGTTGGAATGCCTGAAGGGGATGGAAGTCTATCCGGATGAGGCGAGGAATTGGTTGGAGAACGCCATCATCAACATGAAGGACAAAGCATGCGCGAGGAAGTCTGGGTTGGGAACACCTCTCCCTTGGGATCCCGAGTGGATAATAGAGCCACTGAGCGATTCCACCATTTACATGAGCTATTACATCATCGCTAAGTACGTGAGAGAGGGAAAAGTAAAGGCGAAGAACATGAAGGATGAGTTCTTCGATTACGTGTTGTTGGGAAAGGGGGAGCCTAAGGAGGTGGGAAAGAAGTGCGGGTTAAAGCCTGAGTTGTTGAGAGAGATAAGGGAGGAATTCGAATACTTCTATCCCGTTGACTTGAGGAACTCTGGGAAGGACCTACTATCGCACCACCTTCCCTTCTTCATCTTCCACCACGTAGTGTTCTTCCCGAAGAAGTACTGGCCAAGGGCCATCGGCGCGAACGGGTGGGTGACCGTGGACGGGGAGAAGATGAGTAAAAGCAAGGGGAATTTCATAACGCTGAGACAGGCGGTGGAGGAGTACGGAGCAGACGCCTCCAGATTGGCCTTCTTGGACTCCAATGAGGGGCTGGCGGACGCTGATTTCAAAAGGAGTGCTGCTCGGAATTTTAAGGAATTACTCTTGAGGATATTGATGACCTTAGAAAGGTTCAAGGATGAAAGGGGAGAGGAGGACCTCATGGACGCTTGGTTGAGGTCGAGGATCCAGTTCAGGGTCATGAAGACGAGGGAACACCTGGAGAGGATGGAGAATAGGAGCGCTTTGTTACACTCCTTCCATGGCCTATGGCAGGACATAACCAAGTACATCCAGAGAAAGGGAAAGGTGAGCGGAAAGACTATAAGGTACGCGTTCGACGTGTTCGCCAGAATAAACGTACCTTTCGCCCCTCACATCTGCGAAGAGATCTGGGAGAGGTTGGGAAAGGAAGGGTTTGTCCATCAAGCGAAGTGGCCTGAGGTGAGGAGGGAATGGATGAACGAGAAGTTAGAGTACGGTCAGGAGATGATTGACAAATTGGTCTCTGATGTGAATGAGATCTTAAACATCCTGAAGAAGAAGCCCAACAGGATCACCTTCTTCGTGGCGTCTAGTTGGAAGAGAGAGGTCTTAAAAGAGCCAAAGAAGCTGAAGGAGGCTATAAAGGAACACGGGAACGTCGCGATAAGGTTGGCGAACATCTTAAAGGAACCCTCCAAGAGGCCGAAGTTCATCTTGGAGGAAGAGGAAGAGTTTGAGCTCTTGGAAAGCATGAGGGACTATTTCAAAAAGGTCTTCAACTGCGAGGTAGAGATCAAAAGGGAGGAGGAATCCGAGGAAGAAAAGGCAAGACAGGCCTTGCCCGGCAAACCAGCCATCTTGATAACTTAGAACATGCCCTTCTTCTTCAAGAAGGTGATGTAACCGGCTATCTTGTTCCTTATGACCTTAGAAGGGATGTCCACTATTTGACTCAAGATCTTTTTGTTTTCCTCGAACTTGTCCGTGAACTTGCTCCCGTGCTCTAACAAGATCTTCCTAGTCATGCTCTTCACGAACTTCGTCCTTATCCTGCTCATTTGACCACCACCGGCTTCCTCAACACCACTTGTTTCACAGCTCTTTTAAGCTTTGCGTCGTTCCTGGCGTATATGGTGAAGAGGGGTTCCTCCTTCTTCACTTTTTCCCCCACCTTCTTGTGGAGATATATCCCAGCCCCCTCGTCGAGGGGGGCCCCAGCCACCCTAGCGAGCTCGTTCAGGGCGTGATTGCTTATGTACACCACTCTCCCGTTCTTCGGGCTCGTATAAGTGAATTCGTGCTCATAAGGCTGTAGGTCTTCGGAGATGACCCTAGGGTCTCCTCCTTGAGCCTCGATGATCTCCTTCATCTTCCTCAGAGCTTCTCCCTTCCTCAGCACCTCTCTCAAGTCCACTCTCACGTTCAACAACTTCAATAAGTTCCCCGCGAGTTTCAAGGCCTTACTCCTCAAATCTTCGGGGCCACTCCCCTCTAAGACCATCAAAGCGTCTTTGGCGGAGAGGAGAGGACCAACGCCGTTCCCGATGGGTTGGTACCCAGAGGTGTAAACCACACTCACCTCCATCTTCAGGCGCTTGGCGATCCCAAGGAACATCCTCTTTAACCTGGCTGCCTCCAATCTGCTTCTCACCTTGGCCTCAGGCCCTATGGGAAAGTCTAATACTATATGTGTGGCCCCGACCGACAACTTCTTCGCCATGATGCTGGCTATCATCTGAGAGACCGGATCTATATTAAGAACCTTCTCCACGTTTATGAGTTTGTCATCCACTGGTGCCAAGTTCAATGAACCTCCCCACACTATGCACCCACCAACTTTGTTCACGATCTCCTTGATCTCGTCGAGCGAGAAAGAGACATTAGCTAGAACTTCCATGGCATCAGCAGTCCCAGAGGCAGAGGTTATCGCCCTGCTCGAGGTCTTGGGCATCACGTATCCCAAGGATGTTATCAGAGGAACTATGATCATGGTCACTTTGTTCCCCGGGATCCCCCCCAAACTGTGTTTATCCAGGATGGGGTAATGACTTAACTCCAACCTCTGACCGACGTCCACCATGGCCTCCACCAGGTAAGCTATCTCGTCCAAGTTCATCCCCCTTATGTATTGGGAGACCACGAAGGCTGAGATGTCCATGTCACTCAACTCATCCTCATTTATTGCCCTGACGATCTCCTCTATCTCCTTGCGCTTGAGCCTCTTACCGTCCAACTTCTTCCTTATGTAATCCGCTGCTAAGGGTTTCTCCAAGACCTCTATGTCCGCCTCCTCCCAGTCCTTTATGTCATATCTTTCCCAGATGTCCCTGAAAAGGCCAATAGCATTCCTAGGAAAGCGCTGGGCTATGTTGACTATCGCAGTTATTTCCTTGTCCTTCCACAAGATCTTCACTCTATCCTTTGGCCTAACCCCCAGCTTCCAGGCAGTGCTGTCGTCTAAGACCACTACATCTGGCCCCCCTGTCTTGAAATCTAATCTCTTGACCTTAAGCATAGAAGGAGGAAGCAAGAACACCTATTTAAGCTTTAATGAAGGATCCACGGGTAATGTTTCTCTATCAGGTCGTAGATCATCTCTGGTGCGTAGACTCCGAACTCTGTCATGAACCCTGTTATGAGCTCCTCGGGGGTTATATCAAACGCGGGGTTTATCACATCGAGTCCTTTAGGTCTGGCCTTCCAGACCTCATCAGAGGACCTTACCTCTATCCTTCCTTTTGTGTATATGGTCTGGGGATCAAATTTCAACAAGGTGGTGGCCACGTAGAAGGGAACGTTCTCTCTCTTCGCCAGTACCGCGAGGGGGTAGGTACCCACCTTGTTGACCACGGAGATCTCTGAGGTTATGGCATCGCACCCAACTATGACATAGTCCACCCTATCCATCAAAATGCCTGCGGCGCTGTCCGTTATGAAGTGTGTCTTTATCTTGTGCTTCAAGAGCTCCTTAGCAGTCTCCCTACCCTGGTAAAGGGGTCTCGTTTCTGTGACGAACACTTCCACTCCCTTCACCTTCTTCAACACAGAAATGACAGAGGAGGAGTGGCAATGAGTCATCACCTTACAATTTTCTTTTAACCTGTTAGCACATAGGGATATGTCTGTCGTAGCTTTCTTCAACAGGTTCTTGGCAGAGTTTATTGCCTCGCGGAAGTCTTCCTCCCTCAAGACGTAGTTCACTAGGTTCCTCATCAAAGGTTCGGTGGGTCTTGTAGAGAACAGTCTCCTCCTCGCGATCTCTAAGTCTTTCCTCGGGTTTTTTGAGCGTCTCAACACTTGTTCCAAATATCTCAAGGAAGCAAGGGCGACATTAGTCGCCCCTTGAATGCGAAGGGCTCTCAAGTCCTCCAAGATGCCCATGAGTTAAGACTAACTTTGAGATATTTAAAGGGTTCTCCTCAAATCCGTGACATCGAAGCTCTTGACGCCCTCCAACCCCCTCACCTTTTCCTCTATCTCCCCCAGGTGTCCCTCTTCATCCGGGACCAAGAAGTAGATCACCAAAGCCTTTAAACCAAAGGCGATGGGTTGTACTTCGCTCCCAGCGAACTTTCCCCTCTCCTCTATGACCTTCCTCACCCTCTCCTCCAACTCCTTTAGATCCACCTCTAAGGAGGAAGGCATCACCCTTGCCGCTACCATCACTTCCCCCATTTTAAGGTCCCTCAAAACCGCACTTCGGGCACTTATACTTGGCCGCTATCTTCCTGCACTTCCCACACCTAACGATCTCATACTCCCCGCACTTGGGACAGGGAAACACCACGGAGTTCTCTATGGTGGATATTTCCCTCCCGCAGGAGATGCATTTCTTCATTGGCTTGCTCAAGATATATAAATTTTTAAACTTTAGGTAAGGCCATGTTTAAGCAGGTCATAGTCGTGAGGGAAGATTTGAAGATGAGTAAGGGAAAGATAGCGGCGCAGGTCGCTCACGGGAGTTTGAGCGCCTCCATAAAGGTGATGAACTTGAAACCTTCCTGGTTCAAGATATGGAATCAAGAGGGACAGAAGAAGGTCGTCCTAGTGGCGAAGGACTTAAAGGAGTTGGAGAAGTTGGAGAAGAAGGCTAGGGAGAAGAAGTTATACACGGAATTCGTGGTGGATAGGGGGTTGACTGAAGTCGAGCCCGGGACGGTGACCTGTTTGGTCATAGGACCGGGACCAGAGGAACTAATAGATAAGGTGACTGGAAGCCTCCCCTTGTTGAAATGATGAGGATAGACGATATTTACGTGGGAAAGGGAGAGATAGTCCGGGGGGCGCTCAAGGTCGGGGAGCTTCCGGACACTTCTCCCATCCTACTCCCCTTAACCGTCATCTCTGGAGTCAAGAGAGGACCAACCCTCTTGACCTGCTCCGCAGTCCACGGTAATGAAGTCAATGGGGTGGAGTTGAACTTCAGGCTCTCCAATTCCGTGGACCCCAGTGAGTTGAGGGGGAAGCTCATCATCCTGAGCATAGCGAATCCTCCTGCCTACAACGCGAAACAGAGGAACAACCCCATGGACGAGAAGGACTTGAACAGGTGCTTCCCCGGGAACGCTAATGGTTCCATAAGCGACAAGATAGCCTATGCTATATTTCACAGCCTGGTGAAGAGGGCAGACTACCTCATAGACCTGCATTCGGGATCTGAGCATTTCAGGATGGTCCCCTTGGTCAAGATCTTCGAGCGTTCCTATGAGAGCGTGAAGTTCTTCGGGATAAGGTTCGTTGAGACGAGGAAGGGAATAAGGGGAAGTTTAGCAAAGGAAGCCTATAAGATAGGTGTGGAGAGTTACACCTTGGAGATAGGGGAAGGTGGGAGATTGGAGGAGGAGTTCGTGTCCCTGGGGTTGAACGGTATACTCAACTTCATGAGAGGCATAAAGATGTTGGAGGGAAAGGCCTCGAAGGGAAGGGTGCTCTACGTGAAAAAGAGGATCCAGGTGAATGCCCCAAAGGGAGGGATCTTGGCGCCAAAGATAGAGATCGGGACCAGGGTGAAAAAAGGGACGAGGTTAGGGGAGGTCCACGACGTGTTCACTGGGGAGAGATATGTCGTGAGGGCCCCGGAAGATGGGTGGGTCTTCGGGGTGAAGAAGAACCCCCAAGTGTATACAGGGGAAAAGTGCTTCCTCCTTTATAAGTGATCCCTAAAGTACTTGATCACGTCAGCCACGAATTCCGTGAGGATGTTCTCCCCAGAGTAGAAGCGCTTCGCCTCATCGTAAAGATAATCAGCTACCCGCTTGAACAGGTTCACCCCAGTGACCTTGGTTATCATGAAACCTGGGTTCATGTTGCACTCCAACACCTTTGGGCCGTCCTCCCCCGCCATTATGTCCACCCCACATATGTCTGCCCCTATGACCTTGGCCGCCTTGACCGCGATGTTCTTCATCTTCCTGTCTGGCTCGTATGGCACATACTTCCCCCCAGCGTGTATGTTGCTCCTTATATCTTTCTCGCTCGCCACCCTCATGGCAGCGGCGTGTACCTTGTCGCCTATGACGAAAAGCCTGATGTCTCCCTTCGCTTCTATGAACTCTTCTAACAAGATCTTTTCCCCTTTAGAGATAGAGAAGGCATCTATCATGGTGTTCGCTGACTTGGCGTCCTTGGCGAAGATCACCCCCTTCCCTCCGCTCCTTCCCTCCGCCTTCACTATCAGGGGCTCCCCCACCTCTGAGGAGAGGTTCTTGGCGATTTGCTTGGAGACCGTGGCAATGGTTTTGGGAACTGGGATCCCATGGGAGGCCAGGACCATGAGGTTGTACACCTTGTCCCTCGCTATCAAGTAAGATTCCGGCTTGTTCGGGAAGTATACCTTTCCTTCCAACAATTTTAGGATGAGATAGCCGTAGTGAGCGTAACTGGGCCCTATCCTCGGGAGGATCACATCGAAGTCCTCTAATTCCTTATCCCTGTACATCACCCTGGTGCTCCCCTCTCCTATGTTTATGGTCACTTTCTCTATGGGTACCATGAGGACGGAAGAGAACCTCTTTTTAAGCTCCTCGAGCAATTGAACGTAGAGCTCTTTCGATTGTTTTATGCTCTCGTAGGAGAGCACGCATATCTTCATGAAAAAGATTTCCAGGTGACCGCATTTAAATCAATCGATTTTGATGGAGAACCCCTTCAGATCCTTCCTTCCCACTATCATCTTATACTTCATCTTGCTCCTATCCGCCACGCTGACCTCGGTTTCTATGAGCTTTCCCGCCAGCTCGAACTTGAGCCTCACTAATTTTCTCCTCTCCCTCCCCAAACTCGACCTGAACCCTTTCTCTCCCACTTCTTCCAGCCCCAACTCCTCAGCCAATCTCTTATCTATCGAACTCCTGTAAGCTCCCGTATCAATCTTCGCGATGATCTCTATCACCTTTTTCCCGTAAAGCCTTACCTTCTCGAATGGCTTTATGATCATTCGAACCACCCCACTAGGGAAAAGAGCGCTCCAGGTTTATATTTCACCACTTCCTCCACCAGTTCATTCCTTACATAGGACTCTTTGTACTTCAATCCCAACAGGTCTGCGAAGAACTTCAACTCCTCGTACCTGAAGTTATAGAGAGGTTTGTCCTTCAAGGTCACCTTTGGGAACTTGCCCTCGAAGAGGCTGGACAAGATGTCGTTGGCTATCTTCTCCAAGTAATCCGCTTTCACTTCCCTCCCCTCGGAAAAGCGAAACGGTTTCCCTTCCATGAGCTTCCTCAACACGACTTCTGGTAAGGTCTTTCCTTTTGGTAGGGATAGGGCCTCTCCTTTCTTGAAAAATCTCCTCAAATTACTTCCAAACCTCTTCCTCATCATCTTCAGGAAGTGCTTCTCGCAAAGCCACTTACCCAGGTAAGGGAGGAATATCACCCCCTTTCTTCCACAGACATGACATCGCATGGAAAAGGTTAAATCAAGCCCGAAGTTAAAGTTTTCCATGCTTGAGATAGATGGCTCCCGCCTGGAAGGGGGAGGGCAGATAGTGAGGAATGCGGTCGCCCTCAGCGTGGTGACTGGGAGGCCCGTGAGGGTTTATAATATAAGGGCAAATAGACCGAATCCTGGGCTGAAGAACCAACACATGCATTCCATAATGGCCCTGAGGGAGTTGTGCGATGCGGAGGTTGAGGGTTTATTCCTGGGGAGCAAGGAGATAAAGTTCGTTCCAGGAGAGCCCAAGAAGAGGAGGATAAAGGTGGAAATCCCGACCGCTGGTTCCATCACCTTAGCCATGCAGAGCCTCTGGCTCCCTTGCTCTCTTAAGGGATGTGAGGTCGAGTTCGTGGGGGGCGCGACGGACACCAAATGGAGCATGCCCATGGATTACGTGAGGTTCGTCTTCCTCCCTCAGGTCAAGAGATTAGGTTTCGAGGCGAAAGTGGAAATCCACAGGAGGGGCTATTACCCAAGGGGAGGGGCCCACGTCACCTTCAAGATAGAGAAATGGAAGCCAGAACCCTATGATTTCGAGAGGGGAAAGAAGAAAGGGATTTTTGGCATATCCTGTTCCTCCATAGGAGGGGTGGCTGAAAAGCAAAGGAGGGCCGCGTTAAAGTGTTTAGGGGAGGGAGAGATAGAGGCGGTATACGAGGACGCCCCTTCCCCTGGCTCGAGCATAGTCATCTGGGCGGATTATGAAAAGACCTTAATAGGAGCTGATGCCCTAGGAGAGAGGGGAAAACCAAGCGAGGTGGTGGGAAAGGAAGCGTGTGAGAAATTGCTCTTAGAAATGGAAAGGGGATGGAGCGTGGACGAGCACATGGGAGACAATCTGGTCCCTTTCATAGCTTTGTCTGGAGGGAGCTTCACGACCGAGCTGTCCATGCATACCAAGACGAGCGTGTGGGTATGTAACTTGTTCGGACTCGATGTTAAGGTGGAGGGACACAAGGTATGGTCAAAGATGTGATCGAGAAGTCGAGGAGACCGTGTATCATAACCCATAGCGATACCGATGGCATATGTGCCGCTGCTCTGGTTTTAAAAGAATTTGTGGACAAGAAATTCAAGGTTCTGGTGGCCTCTCCGAATAGCATGGCCCAGAAAAGGTTTTATCGCCTTGTTCCCAAGGCTGATCTTTACCTAGTTTTAGACCTGCCCTTAGATCAGGTTTGGGAAGTTGCTAGAAATTTTCTGAAGGGAAAGATCATCGTGATGGACCACCACAAGCCTCAGAGAAATCTGAACAAAGAAGGGGTGACTCACATAAACCCTTTATTTGAGGGAAGCAAATATTATCCAGCTTCGAAGCTCGTCCACGACGTCTTAGATTCAACTCATCATTGGGTTGCTGCCATAGGGATAGTCGGGGATATGGGGGTGAAGGAGTGGAGGGATTTCTTGAAAGGATTTGACATGGAGGCCTTGGAAGAGGCGGACAAGCTCATAGGTTCCGCTATGATCTACAAGGGAGAGAATGGGGCACTGAAGGCTATAAGGTTCGTGAGCGAGGCTAGTTCCATAGAGGACCTCCTCAATAACAAAACCTTGAGGTCGTGGAAGGAGAAAGTAGATAGGTACTTGAAGTTCTTGGTGGAGGAGTTCGAGAGAAAGGCAGAAAGGATAGACGACATAGCTTTCTACGAGATAAGACCAAAATACAGGATAGGGTCCGCGCTCGCCAGCGTCCTGAGCTTGAAGTATCCTCACCTAACGATCGTGATCATAAATAAGAAGGATGGGGTGGCAAACATAAACTTCAGGAGACAGGATGGGAAGTACGACATGGAAGGACTGGCGAGATATTCGACTCAAGGGATAGGGACGGGTGGAGGTCATGAGAAGGCGGCTGGGGGGAGCATAAAGCTGAGTAAGCTAGAGGAGTTCAAAAGACGAGTAGTTCGATACCTAAGAGAAGAGAAGTGAGCAAGGTGTAAATCAAGGTCTCCCTCATCATCCTTTCGTCCTTGGAGAATCTCACCCAGAAGTTCTTATTTAGGACGGATGCCATCGCGCTGAGCACGACTCCCTTGACCCCCTCCTTCAAACTTATGCTACCAAGCGATAAGAGGAGGGAGATAGATGCCACAACAGGGGAAGAAGCTACCAGGCCTCCCAAAAGGGAGAAGGCGAGGACGTATTGAGTGAAGTAAGAGGACAAGGCGGAAAGGAAGAAGAAAGTGAGGGAGAATTTCACCACGGATTTGACGGAGAATGGGGACTCCAAATCGCCCTTTACATCGGTCGATCTGAATTTATATAATGAGACGAACGCTAATAAGAGGGATGGTGAAAGGAAGTACTTGGTCAACTCGAGGACGAAGTCCAAAGAAGGGAAGGTTATGGCTACTATGACTACCAAGCTCAAGAACATGGAAACGATGGCCATAAGGACTGGGGAAGCGTCTTTTCGTTTCAAGTTGGTCGACAAGATGTAGGTTGTAGCCTCCGAGTTCACGAAGCCCCCAAAGAAAGCCACTGCCAAGGCTCCTTTCTCCTTCAAGATCCTCCCGAGCACGAAGGCGGAGAACTGAACTATGGAGATGGAAACCACTATGATCCAGAACTTATGAGGGTTGAAGAAGCCTAAATAGGTCTGGTCGGGCAGTAAAGGGAATATCACAAAGGCTATGATGGCGAACTTGATGGCTGACTTGACTTCTTCCGCGTTTAAGTGCTTCACGAAGACGTGCATCTCCTCTCTCGTGGCGAGGATGAAAGTGATCAACACAGTCATGATCGTGGCCATCACGTATTCCCCCATGCCACACAAGAGCCCTATGAAGAAGAGGAGAATGCCCGCGGTGAACGTGGTGATCCCCCTAGCCCCGCTTTCCTTGAACCTCAAGAAGTAGGAGGAAGAGAGGGCGAGCAAAACGCCTAAGAATCCTAAGTAAATGGGAATATCTCCTAGGATAGATCTCATTTGGACGACCAATGCCCCCAAAGAACATATGAGGATGGAGGTCCTTATTCCCAGCAGCAACTTCTTCTTTTGCACTTCTCTTCTGAATTCCCTCTCCATTCCCAAGAAGGCTCCGAGGGCCATGGCAAGCAAGATGGCAAAAGCGTCCATAAGATTTATTTAAGGACGCCAGTTTAAATGGATTATGAAAATCGCTTTGTTGCAGCTCCCAGATGGCCTGAAGCCGAGATTTGAGGAGTTCGTGAAAGAGTTGGAAGAGAAAGGTTACTTTGTGCTCGTGTGGGGAGGCACTAACTTCGGGGCATGTGACATCCCCCTCTTACCCGATAACTTAAAAGACATCACGATATTCAACGTGGGGCATAACGAGTTCCCACCCAAGGTGGATTAGATGGTAGTTGGGATAGATGAAGCGGGAAGGGGTTCTTTCGTCGGGCCCTTGGTCATATGTGGGGTCGAGCTAGACCAAAGAGGGATGAGGAAGTTAAGGGAAGATGGGGTGAAGGACTCCAAGCTCCTCTCTAGCAAGAGGAGGGAGGAACTCGCCAAGAAGATAAGAAAGGTGGCGAAGAAGATAACTTACGAAGTAATAAGTGCCCAGGAGATAGATGAGAGGATGGGCGTCGGGACGAACCTGAACGCCATAGAGGCCATTCACATGGCTAGGGTAATTAATAAGATGAAGCCCAAGAAGGTGATCATAGATGCGCCAAGCGGGGTGAAGAGGTTTAAGGAGATCTTGGAAAAGTACTTGGAGGTGAAGCCTAAAATAGTCCTAGAACACAAGGCTGATCAAAAGTATGTGGTGGTCTCAGCAGCGAGCATATTAGCCAAGGTGAGGAGGGATAAGGAGCTAAGGAAGATAGAGAAGGAGACTGGGGTGAAGTTGGGGGTCGGATATCCCCACGATGAGATGTGCATAAATGGGGTCAAGAACCACATGAAGGCCCTGAAAAAATATATAAGGCACAAGTGGAGCACCTATGAGAGGATAACCCAGAGGAGGTTGGAGGAATATGGTTAGGTTCGTGCACTTCGGGGACACTCATCTGGGGAGGAGGAACTTCAAGTTGGAGGAGAGGGAAAGAGACTTTGAAGAGGCCTTCAAACAAGTCATAGACTTCGCCATAAGGAAAAAAGTGGACTTCGTCATTCACTCAGGAGATGTCTTCGACACGGGGAGACCTAGGTACAGGGTGGTGAACTTCCTCGTCTCCCAGCTCTTAAGGCTGAAGAGGGAAGGCATCCCCTTCTTCACCATTCCAGGTTCCCATGATGTAGCGCCCGATGGCACCTTGTTATCTACTTTACACAAAGTGGGCCTGTTGAAGAACCTGGGGGAGGAGGAATACTTCGAGAAAAGAGGGGAAGAGGTGATACTTCACGGCGAATCCTATAAAGGTGCCTTCATAGCTGGGGTCCCCGGTAGGAGGGCGAACATCTCCCAACTCTACAAGAGCCTGAGGCCCGAGTTGAAGGGCGATTTCAGGATACTCATCTTCCATCACATAATATCCGACATATCCGGCAAGTTCTCGGATATAGAGAAGGAGGTGTTGCCAAGAGGCTTTGATTACTATGCTGGGGGACACTGGCACTCAAGGTTCGAGACGAGTTTTAACGGGAAGCCTGTGGTTTACCCTGGTTCCACCGAGGTGTGGGACGTGAGGGAAGTGGGGGAAAAAGGTTTCTTCTACGTCGAGGACGGGAGGAGGAAGTGGATACCCTTAAAGACTAGGAAGTTCGTGGAACTCGTGGTAAATTGTGATGGTCTGACCCCAAGCGAGGTGAGTCAAAGGGTGAGGGAAAGGATAGAACCAAATGATGGGGCTATCTTGCTCATAAGGTTGAAGGGGAGATTAAAGGAAGGAAGCAAGGCGGAGATAAACAGGAAGGGGATCATGGACACCGCCTTGGAGAGGGGATATCTCTACGCCAACATATACACCTCGGAGCTCTTGAATCCCAAGGAGGCACAGGTCTCCCTAGAACACAAGAGCTTGGAGGAAATAGAGAAGGAATACCTCGAGAAGAAGGGGTACAAGGGGAAAGAGCTCGAGGTGGGCATGAGGCTTATAGATTTGTTCGGGAAGAGGCTCACTGCCTCGGAAATAGAGGCCAATAAGAGGAAGCTGTTCGGGATGCTGGGACTATGAGGATAAGGAAGGTAATCCTAGAGAACATAAGGTCTCATAAGTACACGGAAGTGTGCTTCGATGACGGGATAACCGTGATCTCTGGCAGGACGGGGTCCGGGAAATCGAGCATCCTCATGGCCATAGAATACGCCTTGTTCGGGTCTGAGTCCAGGATCCCGAAGGAACTCCTCTTGAGGAGGAGAAAGTTGAGGGGGAGGGTAGTGCTGGACGTAGAGCACGAAGGGCGCCTGATCACCATCGAGAGGGTTTTCGTGAAGGAGGGGAAGAGCATCCTCTCCAAGGGATTCTCCTTCAAGGTGGACGGTGTGGAGAAGTTGGGAATGAAGAGGGAGACGGACCTGAACCATCAGATCGCCCTTTCCCTGGGATTCCCGGAAAAGGCGAAGGACCTGTTCGAGACCACCATCTACACGAAGCAGGATGAGATAAGGAAGCTCTTGATGATGAGTAAAATGGAAAGGCAGAGGTACATAGATGAGATCCTCCAGTTATCCAAGTACGAGCTCGTTTGGGAGAACATGAGGGAGGCCCTCAGGGACCTCGAGAGGGACGCGAAGGAGATAGAGGGGGAACTAAAGGAGGAGCCCTTCTTGAGGGAAGAGATGAGAAGGGCTGAGGAGGAAAGGGAAAAGCGAAAAGGGGAACTCACCGAACTC